>Ga0302283_1000534_pt1 | contig 31619 bp, 29 predicted proteins | sample III_Fen_E1_4_FD_198770 | JGI IMG/M metagenome (GOLD analysis project Ga0302283, IMG submission 198770) | Peat permafrost microbial communities from Stordalen Mire near Abisko, Sweden - III_Fen_E1_4 | ecosystem: Environmental > Terrestrial > Soil > Wetlands > Permafrost | place: Sweden: Abisko... | reverse complement strand
ACTCGGTCCGGTGCGCGCAGCGCATCTCGCCGCCGCATTTGGCGCAGCGTCGTACGCGGTTGGCCAGAGCGTCTTCGGGGGGGCGCTGGTTCATCGGAATCCTCGCCGTCAGCGTAGCGCCAGGAGCCGCTCCCGTAGAACCGAGAACAGCGGATCCGCGGTCGCCCCCGGCGACACTCGCGCCGCCAGGCTCTCCTCCGGCTTGCGCGCGGCGAGCGCGCCCAGGCTGTCGGCCACCTGGCGGTAGGCGGTGCGGAACGGCACGCCCTGCACGGCCAGCTCCACGGCCGCGTCGGTGGCGTAGAGGTCGGGCGTGATGGCGGCGGCCATCCGTGCGCGGTCGAAGTCCATCCGCGAGACCAGCGCCGGCAGCAGGGCCAGCGCCTCGATGCCGTGCGCCAGGGCGCGGAGCACGGGGCCCTTGGTCGCCTGCAGGTCGCGGTGGTAGCCCGACGGCAGCGAGAGCAGCGACTCGATCTCGGCCATCGCGCCCAGCACCACCGAGGGGCACGCGCGGAGGAGCTCGACGACGTCGGGGTTCTTCTTGTTGGGCATGATCGAGGAGCCGGTGGTGTACTCCGCCGGCAGCTTGACGAAGGCGAACTCCGCGGTCGTGTAGAGCGAGAGGTCCCAGGCGAAGCGCCGCACGTCGAAGAGCGCCTGGAGCAGCGCGCCGAGGGCCTGGAGCTCGAGCTTGCCGCGGCTGTTCTGCGCGTAGACCGGGTTGACGAGGAGGCGGCCGAAGCCGAGCTCGTCGGAGACGCCCTGCCGGTCGAGCGGCAGGTTGACGCCGTAGCCGGCCGCGGTGCCGAGGGGGCAGGCGTCCATCCACCGCGCGGTCGCTCGCACCAGCGTCGCGTCGTCGATGAACGCCTCGGCGAAGCCGGCGAGCCAGAGGCCCACCGACGAGGGGACCGCGCGCTGGAGGTGGGTGTAGCCGGGCATGGGCACGCTGGCCTCCGCCTCGGCGCGATCGAGGAAGGCGGCGGCCGCGTCGATGGCCTCGGCCTCGATCTGCGCGAGCGCTTCGCGCACGTGGAGGCGCAGGGCGACCAGGACCTGATCGTTGCGGCTGCGGCCGGTGTGGACCTTCTTCCCGGCGTCGCCGAGGCGGTCGGTGAGGAAGCTCTCGATGGCGGAGTGGCAGTCTTCGAAGCGATCGTCGAGCACGAACCTGCCCGCGGTGAAGTCGGCGGCCAGCTCGTCGAGGGCGCCGTCGATGGCGGTGGCCTCGGCGGCGGTGACGATCCCGGCGCGGGCGAGGCCGTGGACGTGCGCCTTCGAGGCGCGGACGTCGGCGAGGAAGAGGACGCGGTCGAGCACCACGTCGTCGCCGGCGCAGAAGCGCTGGATGCGAGCGTCGACGGAGGCGCCTGCTTTGTCCCAGATCAGGTGGGCCATGGGTCGAGTCCGGTGAGCTCGGGGAAGCCGAAGGCGAGGTTGAGGTTCTGCACGGCCTGGCTGGCGGCGCCCTTGAGGAGGTTGTCGAGCGTCGAGACCACCACCGCGTGGCGGCCCGAGGGATCGACGGCGAAGCCGCCGAGGGTCGCGTGCGGCCTGCTGGCGGCGTCGCGCACCAGGGGGATCTCGGTGCCGACGCGCACCAGGGGCTCGCCCTCGTAGGCGCGCTCGTAGACGGCGCGGAGCTCGACGGCGGTGAGCGGCCGGGACAGGGGGAGCGAGACGGTCATGGTGATGCCGCGAAAGAAGGGCGCGACGTGCGGCATGAGGAACACCGGACCGGCGTGGCGCGTCACCTCGCGCTCGTGGCCGTGGCCGACCAGCGCATAAGGCATGAGGTTGTCGCGCAGCGCCTCGACGTCGTTGCGCGGCGACGGGGTGGCGCCGGCGCCGCTGTAGCCGGAGACCCCGAAGGCGTGCGCCTCCGCCGCGAGCCGATCCGCCACGGGCTTGATGACCAGCGCCGCCGCGGTGGCATAGCAGCCAGGATTGGCGATGCGCGTGGCGCCGCGGAGCCGGGCGCGGTTGATCTCGGGCAGGCCGTAGACCCAGGCGTCGTCGAAGCGGTGGTCGGCGCTGACGTCGACGATGACCGTGCCCCGCCGCGCCTCGTCGAGGGCGGCGACGTACGGAGGCGACTGATCGTTGGAGAGCGCCAGGACGACGGCGTCCGCGCGGTGCGCGGCGATCGCGGCAGGGTCGGCATCGGTGCGCGAGGCGAAGGCGACCTCGAAGCGAGGGTGCCGGGCCAGGATCGACTGCAGCTCCTGGCCGACGTAGCCGCGGGCGCCGACGAGGCCGATCGTGGCGCGGGCGCTCACACCTCCACCGTCCCGTGCTCGCGCAGGGTCGCGGGGATGGACAGCGCGTGGTCGATGCAGGCCTTGATCTCGTCGAAGTCGTCGAGCCCGTACCAGAACACCGTCCAGCGGCCGGAGCGGTAGCTGCCCTGCGCCTGCTGGAAGTACCAGGGGTTGATCTCGTTGTCGGCGCGCGACCGCCAGAACAGCTTCTTGTTCTCCACCTTCATCCGCTGCCAGAGCGAGCCGCCCACGCCGGCGCCCTGGGCCTGGTTGGTGACCGCGAACTTGTCGAGGTACGGCGGCAGCGCGTGCCCTTGGGTGATGATCGCGGTCGCGGTGTACGCCTCGGAGAGGTAGACCCGGTAGAACGCCTTCTTGTCGAAGTAGTCCCCGTCGAGGGCGCGGCCGAAGCAGAGCTCGAGCAGCTCGCGCAGGCGGGCCCGGTCGATGCCGTCGAGGGTCTCGTGGCGGTCGACGCGCTCGCCGCGGCGCACCAGGGTGCCCGAGCCGGTGTGCGTGAACAGCTCCTTGGCGAGGCGGTCCGGCGAGGTGATCGAGGCCGAGGAGGACGGGGGGAGCCCCTCGAGGAGCTTCTTGATCTCCTGGAGCTTGGCGCGCATCCCGGAGTGGACCCAGGGCTGCTCCATGAGAAACTCGTAGTCCTCGGCCAGGTTCACCGCGGAGATGACGCGCCCGTCCTCCCCGAGCAGGCCGCCCGTCTCGGTGAGGAAGACCATCTTGTAGGGCTGGGTGGCGATCGAGAGCTCGCGCACCGCGGTGTCGGAGCCGAGGTTGACGATCTGGCCGCTCGCCGTCTCGCCGAGGCAGGTGAGGATGGGCAGGTGGCCGGCGCGCAGGCTCGACTGGATGGGGCCGTCGTGGATGCGCACCACGCGGCCGACGAGGCCGAGCCTGTCCACGTCGACCAGCTCGGCCTCGAAGACGCCCGCGGTGACCGGGCGCGCGCGCGTGCCCAGCTCTTCGAGGGCCTCCACGAGGCGGAGGTTCTCGCGCAGGGTGACCCGGCGGGCGATTTCGAGGACGCGCGGCGTGGTCACCCGGACGCCGTCGACGCGCTGGCTGGGCACCCCGGCCTCGACGAGCGCCTCGTCGATCTGCGGCCCGGCGCCGTGCAGGACGATAGGGACGAGCCCGACGGTGTGGAGGAAGGTGAGCGACGAGGCGAGCCCGTCGAGGTCGCGCGCGAGGATGTTGCCGCCGACCTTGATGATCGCGAACTTCTGCGCGTCGACGGTGGAGTACTGCTTGAGGTACTGCTCCACCTCCTTGCGGGTACCGAGGTTCCGGAGGAGCCGGACGATGACGTCTTTGGTGCTGGCCATGGTTGCCTATCGACCCCCCAGGATGCGCTGGTAGACGGCGAACGCCGCGGCGAGATCCGCGAGCGAGACCCACTCTCCGGCCGTGTGCGCCTGCGCGATGTCGCCGGGCCCGTACACGAGCGTGGGGAGGCCGGCCTCGGAGAAGAGCGCGGCCTCGGTCCAGAAGTCGACGGGGGCGCCGAGCGGCAGCCCGAGCTCGCGGGCGAGGTCCTCGCCGGCTCCCGTGGGAGAGGCCAGCGGAGGCGCCACGAAGCCGGGCGTCCACGTCACGCGCTCGGGACGCGGCGCGAGGGCGCCGATCGCGGCGAGCAGATCGAGCGGGCGCTGATCGGGCCGCGGGCGCACGCCGTAGCGGAGCTCCGTGGTCGACGCGATCATGTTGGCCTTGGTGCCGCCCTGGATGACGCCGAGGTTGAAGCGGATGCCGGAGAGGCCCTGGTAGCTCTCCTGCTCCTGCTCCTCGGCGAACGCGAGCGCGCGCGCCGACCACCGCACCGCCTCGTGGACGGCGCTGTCGACGAGGGCGCGGGGCGCGGAGGCGTGCCCCCCGACCCCGCGGAAGGTGCCGGTCGCGGTGGCGATGCCGCGGTGCTCGACCACCGCCTGGCAGCGGGTGGGCTCGGCGACGACGACGCGGGTGAAGCCGTGGGGAGCGCCGAGGAAGGCGCGCACGCAGCGGCTGGATCCGGCCTCCTCGTCGGAGGTGAAGAGGAGCGCGACGTCTCCGGTGGAGAGGCGCGCCGCCTCGATCAAGCAGGCCGCCGCCCCCTTGATGTCGCACGCGCCGAGGCCGACCACGCGGTCGTGCTCGACGTGGAGCGCCAGCGGGTCGCGCGCCCAGCCGGGGTCGGCGGGGACGGTGTCGATGTGGACGTTGAAGAGCAGCGTCGGCGCGCCGCGCGTCAGGAGGAGGCTGAGGCAGCCGTCGCCGAGATCGACGAGCCTCGGGGTGAAGGCCGGCCCGAGCGCTTCGAGGAAGAACGCGAAGATGCCGCCGCCGTCGCGTCCGACGTGAATCGCGCGGGGGGGATTGCGCGTGTCGAACGCGACGAGGCGCTCGAGCAGGCCGAGGACCTCGTTCATCTCAGAGCTTGAAGACCGGGTTGATGCGCGCCGAGAGCGTCGAGCTCTGGCCGAAGAGCTTGATGAAGCCCTCGGCCTCGGTGACGCCCCAGTCCGCCGTCTGCGCGTACACCGCCCGCTTGTTGAGGAGGACGTGGTCCGAGACGACCTCGACGGCGTGGCAGACGCCGCCCTGGGTCTCGAGCGTCACCTCGCCGCTGACGTGGGCCTGCGAGCTCTGCAGGAAGGCCTCCAGATCGCGCTTGAGCGGCTCGAAGAAGAAGCCCTTGTAGACGAGCTCCACCCACTTCTGCGCGACCGCGGGCTTGAAGCTGTTCTGGTGGGCGCTCAGCACCGCCTCCTCGAGGGCGCGGTGGGCGGCGAGGAGCGCGATGAGGCCGGGGCACTCGAAGACGATGCGCCCCTTGAGGCCGATGGTGGTGTCGCCGGTGTAGATGCCGCGGCCGACGCCGTAGGCGCCGAAGGTCGCGTTGAGGCGGCGCAGCATCTCCTCGCCGGGGAGCGCATGATCGTCGAGGTGGGTGAGCACGCCCTTGTCGAAGCGGAGGCGGGCGCGCATCGGCGAGGTGGGCCAGGCGGAGGGCGGCGCGGAGAGGGTGTAGGTCTCGGCGCCGGGGGCGTGGAAGCCGTCGATCTCCGAGCCGGAGGTGGTCACCCCGAGCACGTTGGTGTTGATGCTGTAGCGGCCGGTCTTGGGGCGCACCGCGAAGCCGCGCTCCTCCAGGTACTTCTGCTCGTAGGCGCGGACGTTGCCGTGCTCCTGCTGGATCTCGCGGATGGGGGCGACGATCTCCACGTCGGCGAGGGCGCGCACGGCGAGGTCGAAGCGGACCTGATCGTTGCCCATGCCGGTGCAGCCGTGGGCGAAGGTGAGGATGCCGCGGTCGCGCGCCAGGCGCAGCGACTCCTCGACGATGACGTAGCGGTCGGAGCAGAGGAGCGGGTACTGCCCCTGGTAGAGCGCGCCGCCCCACACCAGCGGGACCACGACCTGGCTCCAGATGCTCTTGCCGCCGTCGACGACGACGTGCTCCACGGCGCCCAGGCTGGTGGCCCGCTCGGCGATGTAGCGGCGCTCGGCCTCGTCGAAGCCGCCGGTGTCGACGAGCAGGGTGATGACGTCGTACCCCTTGTCGATCAGGTACGGAACGCAGAAGCTCGTGTCGAGCCCGCCCGAGAATGCCAGTACGGCTTGCTTCCTGTTGCCCATCGCTCCTCAGAACCCGTTGATGAGGGTGTCCATCACTGCCTTCTGCACGTGGAGGCGGTTGGCGGCCTCCTCGATCACCAGCGAGCGCGGCGAGTCGATCACCGCGTCGGTCACCTTGACGTTGCGACGCACCGGGAGGCAGTGGGAGAAGAGCCCGTCCCGGGTCAGCGCCATCTTGCGCTCGTCGACGATGAAGTGCTGGAGCGTGGCGCGCATGGGCTTCTCCTCCTCCCAGCGGCCGAAGTAGGGGATGGCCCCCCAGCTCTTGGCGTAGACCATGTCGGCGCCCGCGTACGCCTGGTCGATGTCGTACGAGATGTCGAAGCGCTGGCCGTTGCTCGCGGCGTTGGCGCGCGCGGCGTCCAGGTAGCGGTCGTCGAGGTGGTACTGCTCGTTGGGGCAGAGCAGGGTGACGTCCATCCCGAGCTTGGTGGCGATGAGCACCGCCGAGTTGGCCACGGCGGTGTTGAGCGGGCGCGGGTGGTAGGTCCAGGTGAGGACGAACTTCTTGCCCTGGAGCGAGCCGAGCCGCTCCTTCATCGCCAGGGCGAGCGCCAGCTCCTGGCAGGGGTGGTTGATGGTCTCGAGGTTGATGACCGGCACGGTGGCGTAGCGGGCGAAGCCCTGGAGGACGAGGTCCTTCTTGTCGTCTTCCCACTTCTGGAACTTGGGGAAGGCGCGCACGCCGATCATGTCGGCGTAGCTGGAGAGGACGCGGGCGACCTCGTGGACGTGCTCCTCGGTGTCGCCGTCCATGACGACGCCGTCCTCGAACTCGATGGGCCACGACCCCTTGCCGGGCTCGAGCGTGACCGCGCTGCCGCCGAGCTGGCGGATGCCGATGTCGAACGAGGCGCGGGTGCGCAGGGAGGGGTTGAAGAAGACGAGCGCGATCACCCGGTCGATCAGGCGCCGGTCGAAGGGGTGGCGCTTGAACCGGGCAGCCTTCTCGAGGAGGAGCTCGATCTCGGCGCGGGTGTAGTCCTGGGTGGAGAGGAAATGGCGCATCGCGGCGGGGCGGAAGATGCGGGAACCACCGGGGAATGCAAGTGCTTTGTGAGGGTTCCGCTACGGCCGAGCCGCTCGAGACGCGTCAGGCCAGCGGCGTCTTCTCCCGGACGTACTCGCCGATGCGCTCCACCGCGCGCTGGGCCTCCGGCAGCTGGGGGAACGCCTGCCAGACATGGATCATGTCGTCCCACTTCTCGAGGGTGACGGCGACGCCGGCGGCCTCGGCGCGAGCGGCGAGGCGGACCGAGTCGTCGAGGAGCGTCTCGGCGGTGCCCACCTGGACGAGGAGGGGGGGCAGGCCGGTGAGATCGGCGTGGATGGGAGACGCCATGGGGTGATGAGGATCGGTGCCGTGGAGGTACGCGCGCGACATGCCGAGGAGGCCCTCTTTCTGGACCATCGGATCGGCGGCGGCGTTGGTCTGCATGGAGGCGCCCTCGCCCGCGAGGTCGACCCAGGGCGACATCAGGACGGCCGCGGCGGGCTGCGGGAGCCTGGCGTCGCGGATGGCGAGGAGGGTGGATACGGTGAGGCCGCCGCCGGCCGAGTCGCCGGCGATGGCGAGGTTGCCGGCGGAGAGGCCCTGGTCGAGCAGCCAGCGGTAGGCCGCGATGGCGTCGTCGATGGCGGCGGGGAACGAGTGCTCCGGGGCGAGGCGGTAGTCGAGGACCAGCATCTCCGCCCGGGCGGCCTGGCCGATGCGCGCGGCGAGCGAGCGGTGGGTCTTGGCCGAGCCGAGCAGGAAGCCGCCGCCGTGCAGGTAGAGCACCACGCGGCCGCGCTCGATGCCGGGGGAGCGGAGGCGCTCGGCGGGGCGATGACCGGCGGTGAGCTCCTCGACGACCACGCCGGCGGGGGTGGGGATCGTCGCGGTCAGGCGCTCGAAGCCTTGCCGCAGGGTCGCGATCGAGGGCCGCTCGGAGGGTACCGGCTGGGAGCGGAGCAGCGCGATGATCTGGGCAAGCTCGGGGCTGGGCATCCGCCCACCCTATCACGCGCTCGCAGCGGCCCGGACGTCGCGCTCGGGCGCTCGCTCCGCCGCGGAGGCCGGCGCGTGCTCGCGGAGGTACTCGGCGAGCCTGGCGTCCGCGGCCTCGCCGAAGAGGATGCGACACGCCTCGGTCAGGCCGGGAGCGGAGATCAGATCCTCCTGGCGGATCACCAGCGAGATCTTGGAGCGACGGCGGAGGAAGTCGTCGAGGGTGGTCACCATCTCGCGGCGAGCGGCGAGCTCGATCTCGCAGCGCAGGTACTCGGCGCCGGCGATGAGCACCTCGGCGGTGCGAGGGTCGGCCCGGATGCTCTCCAGCAGCGAGAAGGCCTCCGCGCCGTAGCGGCGCCAGAGCCGGGTGGTGAGCTTCTCGGACGAGCGGGGCGAGGTCATGGCGTCGAGCTCGATGCGCGCGGCCTGGTGGAAGAACTCGTCGCGGAGCTCGGCGTCGGGCTCGCCGTACCAGCGCTGGTGGGGATAGCGCAGCTCGATGCCGAGGCGGCCGGCGTGCGCGCACACCTCGTCGCCGACGTTGAGGCAGTCGGTGAGCTTGCCGCCGAAGATGCTGAGGTGGCCATCGGCCTCGTTCACCTCGATGACGTGCTTGCGCGAGAGGGTGAGCCAGTCGGCGCCGTCCCCCTTGCCGGTGATCGCGAGCGGGCGCACCCCGCAGCGCTCCGCGATGACGTCGGCCTCGGTGAGGGGCCGCGGGAGGTTGAGGCGCTTGTTGATGTTGGAGAGGACGAAGGCGCGATCCTCGGCGGTGACGGCCGTGACGGGGCTCTCCACGCGCGTGTCGGTGGTGCCGATGCAGGTGCGCGGGCCCATGGGGATGACGAAGAAGAGGCGCCCGTCGTCGGCGAAGAAGGTGAGCACGCGCCGGTGCGGCGTGAGACGGTCCACGATGAGGTGGATGCCCTTGGAGAAGGTGTGGTGGGTGCGGGTCCGCTGCCCGGAGAGCGCGTTGTGCGCGTCGACGTAGGGGCCGCAGGCGTTGACGAGGACCTTGGCGCGGAGGGCGAAGGTGCGGCCGGTGAGCACGTCGCGGGCCTGCACGTGCCAGAGGCCCTCGCGCCGCTCGGCGCCCCGCGACTCGACGTAGTTGACCGCCACGCAGCCGTAGTCGAGCGCGCGACGCACGTGGTTCCACACGAAGCGGGCGTCGTTGTCGTGGAGGTAGGCGTCGGAGTACTCGAAGCCGCCGTCGCAGCCGTCGAGGTTGATGATGGGCTCTTCGCGCTCCATGTCGGCGCGGGAGAGCAGGCGGGGGCGGCGGGTGAAGAAGCTGCCGATCAGCCAGTAGAGCCAGGTGCCGAGGACGAGCTTCCACAGGCCGTGCCGGAAGCCGCGCTGGTGCGCGGTGTAGAAGCGGATCTCCTGCACCGTCGACGGGTAGCTGCGGAGCAGGTGGTTGCGCGAGGTGCAGAGCTTGCGGACGAGCCCGAGCTCGTAGCTCTCCATGTACTTGATGCCGCCCCAGGCCAGGTTGGACGAGTGCTGGCTGGTCTCGCCGGCGAAGTCGCCGCGGTCGAGGAGGGCGACGCGCGCGCCGCGGGCGGAGAGCGCGGCGGCCGAGACGGCCCCGTTGATGCCGGCGCCGAGGACGACGACATCGAAGGTGCCGTCGCCGAGCTTGTCGAGGAGGGTGTCCCGTAGCGCCATGCGTCGGCCCGCTTTGTAGCACGCGCCCGCCGCGCACAGGCAGCCCGCCCGGCCGGGGCCCTGCTGCGCCCGGCGGGCTTATGGGGTAGACCTCGGGCGGCCGATGACCAAAGAGCGCTTTCGCACGTTCACGTGGGCCACGCTGGGTGTCACCCTCGCCGTCATCCTGTGGGGCGCGTACGTGCGCGCCAGCGGGTCCGGGGCGGGCTGCGGGAGCCACTGGCCGACGTGCAACGGGGAGATCATCCCGCGCTCGCCGGGCGCGGCGACCATCGTCGAGTTCACCCACCGGATCACCTCGGGGCTGTCCGGGGTGATGGTGCTGATCCAGGTGGTGTGGGCGTTCCTCGTGCTGCCCAGGCGGCATCCGGCGCGGGCAGGGGCGGCGGTCTCGCTCTTTCTGATGCTCAACGAGGGGGCCGTGGGCGCGGCCCTGGTGCTGTTCGAGCACGTCGCGGGCGACAAGTCGATCGCGCGGGCGGCGTGGACGTCGCTCCACCTGACCAACACCTTCCTGCTGGTCGCGGCGATCACGGCCACCGCGTACTGGGCGTCCGGCGGCCGCGCCCCGCGGTTCGCGCGCCAGGGAAGGGCGGCGGGCCTGTTGCTCGTCGGCGCGCTCGCGTTGCTGCTCACCGGCGTCAGCGGCGCGGTCACGGCGCTCGGGGACACCCTGTTCACATCGCCGACGCTGGCGCGGGGGATCGCGGACGATTTCTCCCCGACGGCGCACTTCCTCCAGCAGCTCCGGATCATCCATCCCCTCCTGGCGATGGGCACGGCGCTGTTCGTGCTGTATGCGCGGGGCCCGATCGCGGCGGAGAGAGGCGACGAGGCAGCACGGTGGTCGCGGCTGCTGGCGGGGGCGGTGATCGCCCAGCTCGGGCTGGGGATGGTCAACCTGGCGTTGCAGGCGCCGGTCGACCTGCAGATCGTCCACTTGCTGGTGGCGGATCTGGTGTGGGTGGCCTTCGTCCTGCTGGGCGCGGCGGCGCTGGGCGTGCCGAGGCCCACCGCGGCCGAGCAGGCGTGAGGGTCGTCGTCCTCGCCAGCGGGAGCGCCGGCAACGCGACGCTGTTCGAGGCGGGAGGGACCCGCGTGCTCGTCGACGCGGGCATCGGGCCGCGGGCGCTGGCGGAGCGCCTCGCCGCGTGCGGCGTCTCGGGGCTACCCGACGCGGTGGTGCTGACGCACGAGCACAAGGATCACTTCGGCCAGTGCCTGCGCCTCTCGCGCAAGCTGAAGATCCCCATCCACGCCAGCGAGGCCACGGCGCGCATGCCCGCGCTCCACGGGCGCGAGGGCGTGAAGGTGTTCGGGATGCGCGAGCCCTTCGCCATCGGGGCGCTCACGTTCTCGCCGCTGCCGCTGCCGCACGACGCGGCGCAGGTCGCGCTGGTGGTCGAAGGGGCGGGTCGCCGCGCTGCGATCTGCACCGACCTCGGGGAGGTCCCCCCCGGGCTCGCGGCGCACCTGGCCGGGTGCCACGTGGCGCTGATCGAGTCGAATCACGACGCCGAGATGCTGCGGAGCGGCCCCTACCCCGGCTTCCTCAAGCGGCGCATCGGCTCGGCGCGGGGGCACCTGTCCAATGCGCAGGCGTCCGAGCTGCTGAGGGTGCTGCCGCGAGAGACCCACACGGTCGTGCTCATGCACCTGTCGCGTGCCAACAACCGGCCGGAGCTGGCGCTCGAGGTCGCCCGCGACGCCCTCGCCGGGCGGGCGACCCGCCTTCACGTGGCGGCGCCGTGCGAGACGCTGGTGCTCGACGCCAGCGCGCCGCCGCCCCCGCCGCCCCCGCCGCGCCGGGGCGAGCAGCTCGGGTTGTTCGGAACCTGGCCCTCATCCTGGCGAACGCCCGAGAGCGTCCCGCAGGAGGACCGCCCTACTGGGCGAGGGGCTTCACGTTGTCGTGGACCCACTCGATGATCGTCTTCAGCGGCGTGCCCGGGGTGAACACCCCCTTCACCCCGGCGGCGCGGAGGCGCTCGCCGTCCTCGTCCGGGATGATGCCACCGCCGAACACGACGATGTCGCCCGCGTCGCGCGCCTTGAGCGCGTCGAGCACCGCGGGGAAGAGCGTGTTGTGGGCGCCCGACATGATGGAGAGCCCGACCGCGTCGACGTCCTCCTGGACGGCGGCGGCCGCGATCATGTCCGGCGTCTGGTGCAGCCCCGTGTAGACGACCTCGAAGCCGGCGTCACGGAGGGCACGGGCCACCACCTTCGCGCCGCGATCGTGGCCATCGAGCCCGGGCTTGGCGACGAGGATGCGGACCTTGCGTTCGGACATCCGCTCCGCTTACCCAGAAGTCTGCCGGAGGTCAAAGCCCTTGGCCCCAGCCCCGACCCCCACCCTACTGCCCGGCGAAGACGAAGGGGACGTTGACCTGGGTGGATCCGCCGGAAGGCGGGAACTTCCATCCTCGCACCATCCCTCCGATGCACGATGCGAGTCCGGGGAAATCGCGCTCGGCGCCGCTCGCCGATGCCGACTCGACGTTCCCCCCAGCCGCGATGCTGATCTGGACGGTGACCCGGGCGCTCTTGGGCGCGTTGGTGGCTGCGCCGTCGAGGGCGGGCTGCCAGCACTTGCGCCGAACCCTGGGCTGGTTCTGGGCGACCACGCCGCTCATCTCGCCCTGGGAGAGCTGCCCGGTGCCGGCGGCCGGGCCGCCCGGCGCCACGGCGGCCGGACCCGGGACGTTGTTGATGAAGCTCGAGGTGTCGAGCGGGCTCGATGCGGCGACTGCCGTCGGCGTCGCCGAGGCCTTGGTCCGCGGACCGCCCAGCCGCGCGGCGGGGCCGCTGGGGGCGGTGGTGAGATCGCCGACCTCCACCTGGCCGTCGCCCTTGTCGGGCACGGCCGTGGCGACGGACCCGGGCACGGCCGTGGGCGCCGGAGCCGTCACGATGACGATCTGCGGAGGCGGGCGCGGGATCAGCACGTAGGCCGCGACGCCGCTGAAGACCGCGACGGCCGCGATGAACGCATAGGCCATCGGGTGGAGGCCGCGACGGGGCGCCAGCGAGGCTTCGAGGGCAGGATCGACGTCGACGGTCGCCGCCGCAGGCCGGGGGGCGCTCGCCGCGGCAGGACCGACGAGGCGAGGGTCCGGAGCCGCATCGACGGGGAGCGACCGCGCGCCTTCCCCGGGAGGGCCGAGGAGACCGTCGGCCCTGCCGTTGACGGAGCCGTTCGCGAGCGGCGCGAAGGGGTCGGAGAACGCCTGGAGCGCCGCGGGGGCTGCGCTGACGACGGCCGGCGCTGCCGCGGGCGGCGGCGGCTCCGCCAACCTCATCGGCGCGGCGATCGCCGGGGTGGCGGCGATGGCGGCGAGCGGAGTCGGCGTGGGGGGCGGGCGCGGGACCTGAGCCGCGGTGACCACCTCGAACAGCTCCGGGACGGTGCGGAGCGGGCGCCACTCGGACAGGCCTTCGCGCCACACCAGCGACTCGCCATCGACCTCGTTGGCGAGGGCTCGCTCCCGGATCACCGAGACGCGGACCGGTCCGATGGGAGAGCCGGCGATGCCGACGTACCACTCGTGCTCGGGGACCACGGCCGCGGGAGGCTGGGGCGCGGGATGGTGCGCCGGATGAGCCCCGTGGTCGTGCTGAACCGCGGCCATGGACGCGCTGGACTGCCGCGACACGGGCCGAGGAGCGGCTGCGGCGAAGGGGCGTGGCGCGACGCCCCCGGCAGCCGGGCGCGGAGCACCGGGAACCGTCGTCACCGGTCGCGGCGCCGGAGGCGCGCGCAGGGGAGCCGTGCCGCTGGAGGCATGGGGGGTCGGAGCGAGACCGGCCGCGGCGGCGACCGCGTCCCTCACCGGCGCGCTCATGATCGACGTGGACTCGTCCTCGGTGTCGCCCCAGGTGGACCGCGCCGGCGCGGCGGGTTTGGGAGCGGGCGCCGGTCGGGCTACCTGCGACGGGACGGGGCCCGACTGCGGCGGCTGCGGCACCACCGGCGCCGCCATCGACGCGGGCGCCTCGAAGTCGTGGGACGGCATGTCCATCGAGGGCGCCTCGCTGCCCTCGGGCGAGACCTTGATGTTGTACCCGCACTTGCGGCACTTCATCCGCACGGTCTTGCCGGCGACCTTGTCGTCCCCGATCTGGTACTTGGCCTTGCAGTTGTCGCAGACGAACTTCATCGGGGGACGACCACACCGCGCATGGGGGGGAGAGTGAGCTTACGACGCTTTGGGCTCGCCGACCAAACGACTCCACCACGGCGCCCACGGAACACGCAGAACACCCGGAACGCGTGGGCGCTCGCGTCGGAGGCGTCGGAGAGCGGGGGTTCGCGGGTACGGTCCGGAGCCCCCATCGTGACCGCCTCAGAGCAGACCAACGAGGTGCTCCTTGATGGACTGCCGGGTGGGATCGTCCGGGGCCACCCGCAGCGCCCGCTCCCAGGCCTCGATGGCCTTGTTGCGGAAGCCTGCCTTCTGGAAGAGCACGGCCAGGTTCTTCAGCGCGGGGAAGTGGTCGCGGTTGATGTCGAGCGCGGTCTGCAGCTCCTGGATCGCGTCGTAGATGCGGCCCTGCTTGCCGTAGAGGAGCCCGAGGTGGAAGTGCAGGCGGTAGGCGAGCGGATCGATGCGGGTCCCCTCGTGGAGGTGCTCGACGGCGGTGACCATGTCGCCCTTCTGGTAGGCCTCGATGCCCAGGGCGAGCTTCTTCTCGGCCTCCGCCGAGATGCTCTCGACCCGGCTCGGGGCCGGGCGGTGCGAGAGCGCCGTCTCCACGGCGGCCACGAGATCCGACATCTTGAACGGCTTCTCCAGGTAGGCGTCGACGCCGTAGCTCTGGCGGAGATCCTCGGCGAACCGCCAGCCGCGGTAGACGGCGGAGATCATCACGATGGGGATGTGGCCGTAGCGCTCGGTCCCCTTCATCCGCTTGGCGATGTCGAAGCCGTGTACCTCGGGCAGCATGGCGTCGAGGACGACGAGATCCGGCGTCTGCTCTTTGAGCATGGTGAGCGCCTGGTGGCCGCGACCGGCCTCGGTCACGCGGTATCCGCGATCCTCGAGGACGCGGCGCACCAGCTTGCGGATCTCCGGCTCGTCGTCGACGACGAGCACGGTGCGCTTGCCGTCGGCGGCAGCTTGCTTGGCGCCGGGATCGCGGGGGAGGTCGGCGACCACCGAGAGCTCGCGGTTGATGGAGCCGAAGTCCGCGTCACTGAGCTCGTCGGCGCCGGTCATGCGGCCCATCGCGTCGTCGACGATGACCGGGCTCGACGCGGGCGGGGCCGGGAATCCCCCCTCGTGACCGGCCGGCGTGCGGGTGGTCGCCGGGCGAAACCCTCCATCGGGGTCGGACTTGCGCGAGCCGGGTGCCGCTCCTTCCGAGATGGGCGACGCGGGGTCCGAGGTGGCTTCGGCCCGGGCGGTGGAGATGACCGGAGGGGTGGGGGTAGACCGGGTGACGGCGGTGCCCGAGGGGGTCGGAGGCCGGCGCGGGAGCGGCGGCGGCACCGGTCGCCCGGATCCTGCCGCCCGTGCGGGCACCTGGGGGCGGGAGCCGGACGGGTGATCGACCTGACCCGGGAGCTTGCCCATCCGGCTCTCGTCGGATCGGGTGCCAGGCAACGGGCTCGTCGGGCTCGGGGTCGGCGCGGGTGTCACCGCCGCCAGGGTGCCGGAGCCCGACACCTCCGGAGGAAGGAGCCCCGCCTTGCGCTGGATCTCGGGCGGACAGTGCGGGCCGACGTAGAAGGCCTCGCCGCGGTCGCGCATCTCGTACGAGCTGCTGATGGCGCGCATCAGAGGCCCGGCGAGCGCCACGTAGGGGAAGACGCGCTTGCCGGTGACGAACTCGATCTCGTCGATCACCCGCTTCTCGGTGGGCGAAGCCATCGCCACGAAGACGCGGTCCTCGCGGACCAGCACCGGGAGGAGCTTGTGCCGGAGCGCCACCTCGCGCGGGACGATGTCGAGGTCCTTGAGGCGGATGCAGACCTGATTGAGGTCGATCGCCGGCACGCCGCTCTGCTCCGAGAGCGCCTTGAGGGCGGCGAGCTCCGAGAGCGCGCCGGACTCGATCATGCGGCTCGCGAGCGGAGGACCCCCCGGCGTGGCGTCTTCCAGCGCCTTCTCGAGGTCGGGCTGTGTGATCGCCTGCTGCCGAAGCAGGATACGGCCCAGCGGCTTCTTCGCGTCTTCGGTCATCCGACGCCAGTCTCCGAGTGTACCGGAGGGAGACCCGTCCAGCAACGGAATGCGGTCGAGGTTCGGGTCAGCGCTCGGCTCGACGTTCGGGTCAGGGCTCGGGTCAAGGTTCGGACCTCGCACCCGCCTCGGCCCAATCGCGGGCGAAGGACGCGAAGGAGCCGGCCACGATGGCGGCTCGCGCCTCGCGGACGAGGCGGCCGTAAAGGTGGAGGTTGTGCTCGGTGAAGAGCCGGAGGACGAGGATCTCGCCGGCGAGGAAGAGGTGGCGGAGGTAGGAGCGGGAGTAGCCGCCGGCGCAGGTGGGGCAGCCACAGGTGGGGTCGAGCGGGGCGAGGTCTTCGCGGTAGCGGGCCTGCTTGATGACGACGCGACCGCGCTGGAGGAGCGCCTGCCCGTTGCGGGCGTTGCGGGTGGGCAGCACGCAGTCGAACATGTCGACGCCGGCGGCGATGGCGGCGATCAGATCGCGCGGCGTGCCGACCCCCATCAGGTAACGCGGGCGCGCCGCGTCGAGCGCGGACGCCACCTCCGCGACCACCTCGTGCATGCGGTCGATGGGCTCGCCCACGCTGAACCCACCCAGGGCGAGGCCGTCGAAGGGGAGCGCCCCGAGCTCCTCCGCATGGGCACGGCGCAGGTCGGGGTGGGTCCCCCCCTGGACGATGCCGAAGACCGCCTGCCCGGGCACCTTCGCGGCGAGGCATCGGCGGGCCCACGCGGTCGTGGTCCGGCACGCCGCTTCGACCTCGGGGCGGGGCGCCTCGCCGGGCGGACAGACGTCGAGCTGCATCGCGATGTCCGCCCCGAGGGCGCCCTGCACCGCCATGGCCACCTCGGGCGAGAGCGCGCGCTTCGAGCCGTCGAGGTGCGAGCGGAACACGAAGCCGTCCGGCCCGAAGGTGCGGCGCTCGGCCAGGGAGAAAGCCTGGAAGCCACCCGAGTCCGTCAGCATGGAGTGCGGCCAGCGAGTGAAGCCGTGCAGACCGCCGGCGTGCGCCACGACCTCGGGCCCGGGGCGGAGCCACAGATGGTAGGTGTTGCCGAGGACGATCCGGGCCCCCGTGGCGGCGACCTCCGCAGGCGAGAGCGTCTTGACGCTGCCCTGCGTACCCACGGGCATGAACGTGGGCGTCGGCACTTCCCCATGGGGCGTCCTGAGCACACCGGCACGGGCAGCCCCATCGCGGGCGTGCACCGCGAAGGCGAAGCCCGGCGTCGGCAACGCGCCCTCAGGTCGCGTGCTCTCGACCTGAGCGCCCGGATTGACCTGAGCGACCTGAGCGACCTGAGCGTCCGTCACGCGGCGTCCCGCCCCCGGAGGAACATCGCGTCGCCGTAGGAGTAGAAGCGGTAGCGCGCGTCGATCGCCGCGCGATACCCGGCGAGGACCCGCTCGCGCCCGGCGAACGCCGCGACGAGGGCGAGCAGCGTCGACTGGGGCAGGTGAAAGTTGGTGAGGAGCTGGTCGACGACCCGAAATCGGTAGCCGGGCTGGATCAGCAAGCGCGTCTCGCCCTCCGCGGCGCGGACGTGGCCGAGGCGCTCGGGGTCGGCGGCGGTCTCGAGGGCGCGCACCACCGTGGTGCCCACCGCGACGACGGGGGCCCCGCGGTCCCGCGCGGCGGCGATGGCCAGGGCCGTCTCCGGCGGCACCGCGAACACCTCGGAGTGCATGGCGTGGTGGTCGAGATCTTCGGCGGTGACGGGCTGAAACGTGCCCAGCCCGACGTGGAGCGTCACCGTCGCGAGGGCAACGCCCCGGGCGCGCAAGCGCTCGAGGAGCGCCGTGGAGAGGTGGAGCCCGGCCGTCGGGGCCGCGACCGCGCCGGGCACCCGCGCGAACACGGTCTGATAGCGCTCGCGATCGGCGGCCTCGTCCGGGCGCTGCAGGTAGGGCGGGAGGGGCATGTGCCCCGCGGCCTCGATCGCGGCGTCGAGCGGGATCCCGGGCGGTGCAAAGAGCAGCACCTCGAGGACGCCGCCTTCTCGCTGGACCGGTCCTCCAGCCGCGGCGATCTCCGCCGTGAGCGTCACTCCACCCGCTCCCTCGAACAGCACGCGCGCCCCTGGGCGCAACGGCTTGCTGGCCCGACCCAGCGCTCGCCAGCGCTGCGCCGGGAGATCGAGGTCCCCCCTACGCACGGTTGCGGCCTCGAGGCAGCGCACCAGGAGCAGCTCCACCTTGCCGCCGCTCCCCTCTTTGTGACCGAGGAGACGCGCGGGGACGACCCGCGTGTCGTTGACCACGAGGAGCGCGCCCGAGCCGATGAGCTCGTCGAGATCCCGCACCTGCGCGTGGGCGGGCGGGCGTGACGGATCCATCACCAGCAGGCGCGCGCCGTCCCGCTCGGCGGCGGGGTGGCGGGCGATGAGCTCAGGGGGCAATTCGTAGTCGAAAAGGTCGCGCCGCACACCCGCACTCCTGGTGCGAGGCTAGCACGCGGACGGAGAAAGAACCCTGGTCTTGGCGCGGAGAAAGCTGCACAGCTCGGGGAGCTCGTAGGGCTTGGGGACAAAGCCGACCGCGCCGCAATCCGCGCGCTCGACCTGCCGGGCCGAGAGGTGGTACGCGCTCGACAGCACCACCCGGACGGCCGGGAACAGCCGCCGGATCTGCCGGGCCAGGTCGAGCCCGTTGAGGCCCGGCATCATCAGGTCGATCAGCGCCAGGTCGATGCCCGCGCTGGGCAGAGCGCCGGCGGGACGGGGACCTCCGGTCTCCTCGCAAGCACCCAGAGCGACCAGGGCCTCCTGGCTGGAGCTGGCTACCACCACGTCGAACCCCTCGAGCCGGAGCCCGATGGACAGCGTTCGACGCTGGTTCTCCTCGTCGTCGACGATCAGCACACGGGGCACGCTACACCTCCAACCCGTACCGAACGAAGCCACTGACGCAGGGGCCGACCTCCCGCTCCTCACCTTTGCATAGCAACTGCCGGACCAGGTGCCGGTGGGACACGGATGTGCCGGTAGCGCCATGAAAACGAAGACCGGGGCGAACCTGAGGATTGCAGCAGGGAAAGCCCGGGGCGCCCCAGTCTTGCAAGAATGAACGAAGCCCATCGCGGAGCGCTCTCGGGCGTTCCACTCGATGACCCGTCGCGGAACGCTCTCGGGGAGCGCGCCCCATCGCAGGAACCGTCATCCCTGGTTCGGTGGGTAAGTGATAACCAGCCGGGTCATCTTCCGCCACAAAGTGGTCGCGCTGATGGCGAGCGACTCGGCGGCCTTCTCTCGGCTACCGTCGTGCTCGCGGAGGGCCGCCTCGATGGCCTGGCGCTCGGCCGCGTCGACCACGTCGGCGAGCGTGCGGCCGCCGGCCGGGCGGCTGGGCTGGACGTTGGCGGGCAGCATGTCGTCGACCGTGATGACGCCGCCGCCGGAGAGCGCCACCGCCTGCTCGACCATGTTCTCGAGCTCGCGGATGTTGCCCGGGTAGTCGTGCTGCACCATGGCCTCGACCAGGCCCTCGCCGAAGCGGGCGCGGGTGCTCATCTTCTTGTTGGACTTGGCCAGGAAGAACTCGAGCAGGACGGGGATGTCCTCGCGCCGCTCGCGCAGCGGCGGCAGCACGAAGCGGGCGACGTTGAGCCGGTAGTAGAGATCCTGGCGGAAGCGCTTCTCGTTGACCGCGGCCAGGAGCTCCTGGTTGGTGGCGGCGATGATGCGCACGTTGACGCGGATCGGCTTGTTCTCGCCGACGCGCCGGATCTCGTTCTCCTGGATCGCCCGGAGCAGCTTGGCCTGGAAGGTCAGCGGCGTCTCGGCGATCTCGTCGAAGAAGAAGGTGCCGCCGTCGGCCTCCTCGAAGAGGCCCTTGCGCGCCGACACCGCCCCGGTGAACGAGCCGCGGGCGTGGCCGAAGAGCTCACTCTCGAGCAGCGTCTCGCTGATGGCGGCGCAGTTGACGGGCACGAACGGGCGGTCGGCGCGCTTGGAGTTGGCGTGGACCGCCTTGGCGACCAGCTCCTTGCCGGTGCCGCTCTCGCCGGTGATGAGCACCGTCGCGTCGGTGGGCGCCACCTTGACGATGCGGCCGAGCACCTCGCGGATGGCCTGCGAGCGGCCGGCGATGTTCTCGAACTTGTAGCGCTCCTTGAACTCGCTCGCGAGCAGCGTCACCTGGCTGGAGAGCTGCCGGTTGTGGTTGGCGCGCTCGACCTTGACCAGCAGCTCCTGCTCGCTGAAGGGCTTCTGGATGTAGTCGAAGGCCCCGAGGCGCATCGCCTCCACGGCGCTCTCGATGGTGCCGTAGGCGGTCATCACGATCACCTCGGTGGCGGCGTGCGACTCCTTGACCGCGCGCAGCACCCGGATGCCGTCGAACTGCCCCATGCGGAGGTCGGTGAGGACCACGTCGTAGGCGCCGCGGGCGCCCATGTCGGCGCCCTGGTTGCCGTCGCCCGCCTCGTCGACCTCGTACCCGGCCCCGCGCAGCATCATCGCCAGCGTGGTGCGCATGTTGCGCTGATCATCGACGACCAGAATCTTCGGCATTCGCTCTCCTCTGGCGGCTCGCTCGGTCGTCGGGGAGCGCTCTCGGGCGCTCCCCAGGATGAGTCCGCTCAGCTCTCGTGGAGCTGCTCGGCCAGGTAGGCCTTGTCCCCGAGCTGCTCGATCAGCTTGAGCTGCGTCTCGAGCCAGTCGGCGTGCTCCTCTTCGGACACCAGGATGCGGGTGAGGAGATCCTCGGTGGCGTTGTCGCCCTGATCGCGGCAGAGCCGGATCCCGTCGTTGAGCCGCTTCACCGCGCGGTACTCGAGCGCCAGATCGCTGGCGAACTGCTCGGGCACGGTCTGCCCGACGCTGAGCTTGTCGAGGCGCTGGAAGTTGGGCAAGCCGTCGAGGAAGAGGATGCGATCGGTGAGCATCTCGGCGTGCTTCATCTCGTCGATCGACTCGTGGCGAACCTGGGAGGCGATGCGCAGGAAGCCCCAGTTCTTGCACATCTTGGCGTGCAGAAAGTACTGGTTGATGGCGACGAGCTCGCCCGCCAGAACTTCGTTCAGCAGCTCGATGATCTCTCTCGAACCCTTCATCTCGCGACCCCTCGACCACCGCCGACGCGGCGGATCTCCCGCTCGTTGCGGGCCGCAAAGGTAGCCTCAAACTGTGCGTCCCGGGCAACGTTTCGCCCAGACCGCAGATCTTGCTGCTCGTGCCACCGGCCCCAGCCGCGCGGCGTCGGGGCAGGGGCGGAGCCCCCTCGTGACCGGCGTCGGAGGATGGGGCGGGGCTCCCTCGAGACTAGGCAGCGCTGGTTCTGAGCATGCGCAGGGAGGGACGGCGCGCGGGGGCGTCCCCCTCCTCCACCAGCGCCGCGATGGCGGAGACGCAGGAGCCGCAGCGCGTGCCGGCCCCGGTGCAGTAAGCGACCTCCTCGACCGAGGCAGCGCCTTCGGCGATGGTCTGGCGGATCTCCTGGTCGGTCACGCCGGTGCAAAGACAGACGTACATGGTCTCTTGATGTTGAAGGTAGCTTTCAACATCCCGGCGTCAAGACAGAAACGTACGCCGACCGCGGGACGTCGCGGGACCGCCCCGGCCTACATCCCCAGGCCGCCGTCGACGTCGATGGTGCGGCCATTGAAGTACTCGCACTCGATGACGAACTTGACCGCCACCCAGATGTCCTCGGGCAGCCCCACGCGGCCCACGGGGATGGAGGCGATCAGCGCCTCGCGCGCCTTCGGGTTCATCCCCTGGGTCATCGGGGTCTCGATCATCCCGGGGGCGACGGCGCCGACGCGGATGCCGAAGGGGGCGAACTCCATCGACCAGGTCCGGGTGTTGGTGGCGAGGGCCGACTTGGCGGCCGAGTAGTTGGACTGGCCGCGGTTACCGTGCCGCGCGATCGAGCTGATGTTGACGATGACGCCCTTCGTGGCCGTCTCCGCCATCCGGGCCACCACGTCGCGGGCCATCAGGGTCGCGCCGGTGAGGTTGACGTCGATGACCGCCTGCCACTGCTCGCGGCTGAGCTTGGTGATCGCGCCGGTGGTGCGGTCACGCTTCACCAGCAGCCCGTCGCGGAGGATGCCGGCGTTGTTGATGAGCCCGTTGAGCCCCCCCATCGCCCCGTGCGCGAACTCGACGAAGCTGCCGACGTCGGCCTCGTCCGCCACGTTGAGCTTGCGGGTGTGGACCTTGCCCTTGCCGAGCGCCCCGGCCTCTTCGGCGAGCGACGCGAGGCCGGCCTCGTTGACGTCGCCCGCGGCGACCTGGCCGCCCGCCTCGGCGATGCGGAGCGCGAAATGGCGCCCCATGCCCTGAGCGGCCCCCGTGACGATGAACTTGGTATCTTCGAGTCGCATGCTTGTCTCCTCCGCGCCCGGTCGCGGGACGCTCTCGGGCGTCCGGCGGGGTGACCGCCTTACCACGCCGGGCGGCTCGGGGGAGACGGAGCCTACCCCGCGGCCAGGGGCCCCTGCGCAGCGACCCCTCCCCCTTGCACCGCGCGGGTCAGGGTGAGGACCGCCTGCTTGTGCAGCCGGCTCGCCCAGCTCTTGGTGATCCCCAGATCGTCCGCGATGCTCTCCAGACCCTCGCCCCCGTAGTAGTAGCGCTCCATCAGCGCCCTCTCCCGCTCGGGCAGCGCGGCGATGGCGCCCTTGACCACGTGGGCCCCCTCGGCCCACTGCACCGCTTCCTCGGGAGTCTCCACGACCTGGGGGTCGGGCGGGGTGGTGAGCAGGCCGACGGCGAGCGCCGCGGCGTGCCCGCCGAGTAACCGGGCCAGGGCGCTCTGATCCTCCTCGATGGACGCGGTGGGCTCGGCGGAGGCCTCCGCCTGGGCCTCGGCCAGGCGCTCGGACGCCATCAGCGCCGCGACCCGGGAGGCGATGGTGCGGCCGTGCGTCTCGCGGCGGAGCCCGTCGATGATCGCTTGCTTCAGCCTGGCGGTCGCGTACGAGGCGAAGCTGGCGCGCGAGGCGTCGTGGTCACGGAGGACGTCGACCAAGGCGAGGTTGCCTATGCCGACCAGATCGTCGAGCGGGATCTGGCCGCCGAGGCGTCGCGCGATCCGGCGCGACACCTCCTGGACCACGATGAGCCCCTGGCTCAACCGAGCGTCGGCTGCGTCGGCGAGCACGCGCTCACCCGGCCCGCTTGGAGCGGCGGGCGGCGCTGATCGGCGTCACCAGGGCCCCGCGTCTCACCTCGCCGCTCTGCTCCACGTGGACGGGCTTGGCCCGCTGGAGCAGCTCCGCCGCGGCGTCGTCCTCGGCGAGGGTCTCGGCGAGCTGCTCGCGCATCCAGGCCACCTCGTCGGGGGGGAGGCGGTTCACATAGGGGGCGACGGCGGCGTCGATCTGCGCGGCTATCCAGGGGTCGGCCAGGAGGGGGTGCACCCGCCGAGAATAACGAGCCGCCCGCGGCCGGGCTACTTCTTCTTTTTCCCCGTCGACTGCGGCGTGCCGGCCGATCCGTTGAGGCACACGTCGAACTCCTTCACCGTCTTGGCGTGGAGCGCGCACTTGATCGCGTCGTGGTCCACGGCCTTGTTGACCAGCGCCGTCTGGCAGCGGCCGATCCACGCCTCCTCGATCTTGCCCACCACCGTGTCCACCTGGGCGGCGGTCGCGGAGCGCTGCTTCTCGCTGAGCTTGGGGTTGAGGGCGGCCATCTGATCCTTGCGGGCCACCTCGCCGTACTGGCGGCCGAGGGCGTCGCAGTCGGAGGGGGTCATCTCGTAGGTGTCGAGGCTGATGCCCTTGTCGATGGTGGACGGCCTGGGCGCCTCCTCGGACGGCGCCGCCAGATCCGCGGCGGCGCCGCTCTCGTCGGCGGAGGCCTTGGGGGGCGGGCTATCGGCCGCGGCCGTGGACGCCGGCGAGTCGGGCGTCTCGGGGGGCTTGGAGGAAGAGGCGCACGCGGAGAGCGCGGCGAGGACGAGGAGGGCGGCGGAGGAGGAGAGCGGGTGCGGCATACGCGGGCAGGCTGCATCGGATCGACGGCGTTTGTCCACCGGAGCGCATCCGGCGCGCACGGAAGCCCTTGGCAGGCTCCGTGCAGCGGAGGCTCGCCGGTACCGCCGGGCGCTCCCGCCGCGGCCGGCCTTTACTCCGCACGCCGCGCCCCGCGGGCGCTCGAACGGGACATGGGAATGCGATCGCTTTGGATCTACCTCCTCGTCATCCTGGGCACGGCGCTGGTCTACGAGTCGATTCACTCCCCGGCCGACCGGATCCCCTACGGGCGCTTCCGCGATCTGGCCGAGACCGGGCAGCTCGCGGAGGTGGAGATCCAGGGCGACACCTACGTCGCCAAGACCCGCACCGACGTCGGCACCGGTGCCGCGCGGACCTACCGCACCGGGCGGATCAAGGACGGTGAGCACGATCTGCTCGCTCGCCTCGACCAGCGCTCGGTGCCGTACACGCTCGTCGCGGAGGATCACGGGTTGCTCACGCCCTCGCTGCTCTGGTTGCTTCCGCTCGGGGTCACCATCCTCATCGTCGTGCTCGCGTCGCGCAAGGGCGGAGCGGCCCCGACCATCACCAACCCCGCCCTCTCGTTCGGCAAGAACAAGGCGCGGCTCTACGTGGACAAGGGCACGCCGGTCACCTTCGGCGACGTGGCCGGGAGCGAGGAGGCCAAGGCCGAGCTCTGCGAGGTGATCGAGTTCCTCCGCTCGCCGGAGCGCTACCGCCGCCTCGGGGCCCGGGTGCCGCGGGGCGTGCTCCTGGTCGGCCCGCCGGGCACGGGGAAGACCCTGCTCGCCAAGGCGGTCGCCGGCGAGGCCGCGGTGCCGTTCTTCAGCGTCTGCGGCTCCGAGTTCGTGGAGATGTTCGTGGGCGTGGGCGCCGCGCGGGTGCGCGATCTCTTCGCCCAGGCGCGGGAGAAGCCGGCGAGCATCCTCTTCATCGACGAGCTCGACGCGGTCGGCAAGGCCCGCGGCGTGGGCGGCTCCATCGGCGGCAACGACGAGCGCGAGCAGACCTTGAACCAGCTCCTCACCGAGCTCGACGGCTTCGACACCACCTCGGGCCTGATCGTCATCGCCGCCACCAACCGGCCGGAGATCCTCGACGCCGCGCTGCTGCGGCCGGGCCGCTTCGATCGCCGCGTCTACGTCGACCGCCCCGACCTCGGCGAGCGCCGCGCCATCCTCGAGGTCCACGCCCGCCGGGTGCGCCTGGCCCCGGGCGTCGATCTCGGCCGCGTGGCCAGCCTGACCACCGGCCTCTGCGGCGCCGATCTCGCCAACCTGATGAACGAGTCCGCCCTCCTCGCCGCGCGCCGCGGCGCCGAGGCGGTGGAGTCGCGCGATCTCGACGAGGCCTTCGAGCGCGCGGTCGCCGGCCTGCCCCGCCGGGCCCGCCGCCTGGGGGCCCGCGAGCGCCTGGTGGTGGCCTACCACGAGGCCGGCCACGCGCTCTGCGCCGAGCTGCTGCCGACCCAGGATCCGGTGCGCAAGGTCTCCATCCTCCCGCGCGGGGCGGGGGCGCTCGGCTACACCATGACCGCGCCCACCGAGGATCGCTTCCTGATGAGCCGCCAGGAGATCATGGATCGCCTCGTCGTGCTCCTCGGCGGCCGCGTCGCCGAGGAGACCACCGTCGGCGAGATCTCCACCGGCGCGCAGGACGACCTCCTCAACGCCACCGACCTGGCGCGCCGCATGGTCCGCGAGCTGGGCATGAGCGAGTCGATGGGCCTGTCCAGCTTCGAGCCCCGCGGCCAGCGCATGAGCGCGCAGGGCGACCGCTGGCCCAGCGGCGGCGCCCCCCACGACTACAGCGACGAGACCGCGCGCGCCGTCGACGCCGAGGTGGCGCGCCTCCTCGGCGACGCCCAGGCCCGCGCCCGCGCCCTGCTCGCCGAGCACCGCGGCGCGCTCGAGCGCATCGCCCGGCGCCTGCTCGAGGCCGAGGTGATGAACGGCGACGAGCTGCGCGCCCTCGCCGGCGTCCGGATGGTCGAGGCCACCTGAGGCACCGAGCGCGATGGTCGATTGCGCAGGCCGTCGCGCAGACCTCATCCCCCCTCCTCCCCCTTCTCCCTGACGCGGCCCGTTCTTCTTTGCAGGCCCACTGCGGTGTGTGCCGCGTCAGAGAGAAGGGGGTGCCCCCGTTCATCGGGAAGCCGTGCACGTGGGAAAGGCACCCCCTTCTCTCTGGCCCGGCACCGTCAGCACCTCCCTCCGGTCTGGAACGGGACGGGCCAGGGAGAAGGGGGACGGGGGGATGAGGTCTGCGCGACGGCCCTTCTCACCCGGCTCGGACGGCTCCATGGACCGGCGACGGAGAGCCGCCCATGACCGACGAGATGATCCGCACCACCGACGCGCTGATGGAGCCCGACCTGGTCACGCTCGAGCGGGCCGCGCGGGCGCTCCGCGACACCTTCGGCCCCCTCCTCGACTCCGACTACCTGACCGGCAAGACCGAGCTCCGCGACGCGCTCGCGGCCCGCTTCGAGCTCTCGCAGCTGGTGGCCGAGGAGCTCTGCGACGAGCTGGAGCGGGCCGAGCGCATCCGCTTCGTGCGCACGGCGGAGGGGTCCGCCTGGCACGTCCACGTCGAGGAGGACCGCGGGTGAGCGTGCAAAGTCCGCCGGCCCGCCCCGCCGGGACTGTACCCCTCGCACCCGGTGGCGCGAGGGGGGAGAGGATCCCGGCGGCTTCCGGGGGGTGGCACGTGGGTTGCCCGGCATTTTCCGGGGGGGAGTCCATGGTACCTCGCGAGCACGATCGCTTCCGTTTCGACGGCATCAGCCTCGGCGCCTGCGTGGCGCCCGAGGCGAACGGCGCCGTCCTCTCGCGCCCGAGCGGCGACTGGGTCGTCGCCCCCGGCGCCGGCCATGGCCGCACCGGCTGGACCTACGTGTCCAACGCCGCCATCCACCCCTCCAACCTGCTGCTCCTCATCGGGGTGATGTTCCTCAGCCTGATCCTGTGGAGCGGCCCGGTGCTCCTCGCGGGCCTCGGCGTGGAGGCCGCGTTCCTGGTGGTGGTGCCGCGCTGCGCCTTCTTCCGGCGCGGCGTCGACGAGTGCCTCGACGAGGCCGAGCGCGCCGCCGACCAGAAGGCCCGCGAGGCCCTCATCCTCCAGATGGGCGAGCCCCACCGCCAGGAGCTCATCAAGATCGAGGCCCTCATCGGCAAGACCTTCGCCAACGCCCACCGCCGCCACGGCGTGCTGTTCCTCGGCGCCGGCGACCCTGCCAGCATGAACCGCCTCACTGGCAGCTACATCCGCCTCGCCATCGCCCACCGCGCCTGCGAGGAGTCCCTGGCCATGACCAACCGCCACGTCCTCGATGGCACCATCCGCTCCCTCGAGACCGCCGAGGCCGCCCAGCCCGACCGCAGCCGCGCCCTCCTCCGCCGCCGCCTCACCATCGCCTACCGCCGCGCCGAGTGCTGGACCCGCACCCGCGACAACCTCGAAGCCATCGGCCACCAGCTCGCCACCATCACCGAGCTCGTCCACCTGATGCACCAGGAGTCCCTGTCGCCGCCGGCCGCTGCGGGGGTGTCCGTCGAGGTGGACCAGGTCCTGGCCGACTTCGAGCACGGCGAGGGGGCCCTGAGGGAGCTGGACGACCTGGGGGTGGAGGAGGCGTTCGAGGTCCACGAGATCGCCGGGGAGGTGATGGCGAGGAGGGTGTAGCTCGCCCAGGGCTCCACCCCCGCCGCCCGGCCCTGCGCCGCGACAGCCCTGCCCTGCACCGCCGCAGCCCTGCCCTGCACCGCCGCAGCCCTGCCCTGCACCGCCGCAGCCCTGCCCGGCGGTGGGACAGCCCTGCCCGGCGGTGGGACAGCCCTGCCCGGCGGTGGGACAGCCCTGCCCGGCGGTGGGACAGCCCTGCCCGGCGCCGCGTCAGAGCGGGTTGCGGTAGACCGCAGCCACGGACAGCTCGCAGCCGATCGAGAGCTGGACGTTCCCGGGCGCCTCCACGGCGGTGAGCGTCCAGGTGTCGTCGTCGTTGCGGCGGTAGTGATCGATCCGCGCCGCGTGCTGAGAGACGAGGAGGTAGTCCCGGAGCGAAGGGATGCAGCGGTAGTGCGCGAACTTTTCGCCGCGGTCGTACGCCTCGGTGCTGTCGGAGAGGACCTCGACGAGCACGACGGGGTTGACGATGGAGTTGGTGTCCTCCGGGTCGCGCTGAAGTGGGCTGCAGACGATGCTGACGTCCGGGTAGGTGGCTAGGCCGGTGGCGAGCACGCGGATGCGCAGGTCGGAGGTGTAGACGACGCACGGCCTGTCGAGCAGGGCGGTGCCGAGAAGGCGAATGACGCTAGCAGCGAGGGCGCTGTGCTCGGGCGTCCCGCCGGCCATGGCGAAGATCTCGCCCGCGAGGTACTCGTGGCGGGTCGGGCTGGCGGCCTCCAGGGTGAGGTACTCGGCGAACGCGTAGGCGAGCTTGCGGGCGGCGTCAGTCATGGCTCCGGCAGGCAGTCTCGCACATCGCGGCCCGGCCCCCCAACTCCGCCTCACCCCACCACGATCACCGGCACCGACACCGCCCGATCGTCCGTCGCCCCCACCTGCACCCGCGCATACAGCCCGGCTGCCTCCCCGGCGACCAGGTAGACGCCGTAGTTGACCGTCTCCCCCTTCGCCCCCTCGTGCGCCCGGAAGTAGCGCTGGGCAATCCACCGCCCCTCGCGCGCGTGCTCGAGGGCGGACCGCCACACCTCGTCGGGGGTGAAGCGCCCGAGCAGGACCTCTTCCCCTTCCGCGCCGTAGTCGCTCTTGAGCACCCACCCCTCGCGCTCGGCCGTCAGACGCTCCGCCGACAGCGTCTCCAGCCGGGCGGTCTCGGGCACGTGCTGGCGGATGATCTCCCGCGCTCGCGGCGAGAAGTCCTCCAGGTGCTCCCACATGAAGGCCATCGCCCGCTTGTTCTGGGGCAGCACCGAGCCGAAGGGGTTGACCACGGCGGCGCGGCGCTCCAGCGAGGCGGCGAGGGCGATGCGCAACGGCGCCTCCAGGGCGGCGGAGTCGGCGATCTTCTCGTCGTCCCAGACGCTCCCGCGCTCGCCCCACCAGTCGGTCTTGTAGTGGCGCAGGAGGACGGTGAACGGGCGCCCGAAGAGCAGCGGTCCGCGGTCGTCCCAGCCGAGGTTGTAGGGGGAGCCGAGGATCACCTCCCAGTCGCGCTCCTCGAGCCAGCGGCGGTAGAGGCGGACGACGGAGAGGTCCTCGGTGAACTCGGTGGGATAGACGAAGCCGACGGCGCGGAGGGGACGGGCGGTGGGCGCGGCGGGCGGCTCGACCAGGCGGGAGGCGAGGATCGCGACGACGTCGCAGAAGCGATCGCCGAGCTCGCGGTTGGGGTCGACGGCGCCGGGGCGGGCCTCGGCGGCGAGGGCGCTGAGGATGACGGCCTCGGCCTCGCCGGTGGGGGTGTCGCTGTTGACCTCGGCCATGACGATGCCGTGGTCGGTGAGGAAGAGGTCGGCCCGGGCGATGCCGTGCCAGAGCGGCGCCGAGGAGAGCCACATGGCCTTCTGCCAGGGGGTCAGGCCGAAGAAGCCGTCGAGCAGCGCGGGGCGCTCGGCGACCAGGGTGCAGAGCTCGTCGTAGACCGCCGCCACGTCCTCGGCGGCGCGGTAGAAGGCGCGCTGCTCGGCGGCGGTGACCACCAGGGGCTCCTCGCGGAAGCGGGGCGCGCCGTCGACCCACGGGTCGGTGAGGATGCCCGATTCGAGGATGCGGCGGGCGAAGGCCTCGTAGCCGTCCTCACTCGGCGCGGGACGCTCTCGGGCGTCCCGCAGGATGACCGAGCTCACGCCAGCTCGGCGATGGCGAAGGCCGTCGCCAGGTAGCTCACCGCCTCGAGCGTGCCCATGCCCACGTGGCGCTCGGCGGCGACGCCGGTGTCGAGGCGGCCGCCGCGGAAGGTGAAGGGCGCGCCGAGGAGCACCACCTGGACCAGGATCTGCCGCACCGGGTAGAGCAGGAGGAGGAAGAGCAGGACGCCGCCGTAGCCCTTGAGGGACTCGCCCCAGCTCACGAAGTCGCCCTCGAGGGCGCGGGCGATGATGATGCCGATGGCGATGGAGACGCCGGCGTAGCTGAGGGCGGCGGCCAGGTTCTCCCCCTCGATCTGCTCGGAGTCGTCGTAGGTGGTGAGGGCGCGGAAGAGGGTGATGAAGACGATGAGCGTGAGCTGCCCGAGCACGAAGAACGTCAGCGAGAGGCCGAGCTCGCGGAGGTTGCCGCCGGAGACGGCGCGCGAGGTGATCACCGAGACGGCCACGTAGTGCGCGCCGGACGCCACGCCCGCGGCCACGTTGCCGCGGGCCAGCTCGGCCGGGAGGCGGGAGTGGAGCAGGGCGCGGATGCCGAAGTGGCCGGTGAGCATCATCAGCACCAGGGCGATGACCGAGGTCACCGCCACCCGGAGCACGTCGGGGCCGAGGTCGGCGAGGTGGGCCGTGCCCCTGACCCCGCCCTTGACCGCGGACGAGGCCACCAGGAACGTGCCCAGCACCTGCCCGACCTGGAGCATGCTCCGCGCGGTGTTGCCGTGGTTGAGATCGGCGTGCACCGACCCGCCGAGGATCCGCTGGCCGACGCGCAGCAAGAGCAGCAGCGCGACCATGGTGCCGAGGCCGAAGAGGGTGGTGTAGAGCGGAGGCGGCTCCATGCCGGCGACGGTATCGAAGGCGGACGAGGGTCACAAGGCCGGCATCGCGACCGGCACCGCGACCGACAGGCCCAAGATCCCGGTGCCGCCGCGTCGATTCGAGCGTAAAAGGAGGGTCTGATGGCGTTGCCGCGGGCGATTGGGCGCTTCGACATCGAAGCGGAGGCCGCCTCCGGGTCTGCGGGCACCATCTACCGGGCCATCGATCGCGGCACGGGCGCCCTCGTGGCGATGAAGGTGCTCCGCGGGCTCGCCGGCCGGGTCGCGGCGCGCTTCTCCCGGGAGGCGCGCATCCTGGCGCAGATCCGGCACCCCGGCGTGGTCCGCTACATCGACCACGGGTACACCGACGAGGGCAGCCCCTACCTGGTGATGGAGTGGCTCGACGGCGAGGACGTGCGGGGGCGGCTGCTGCGGGGCGGGCTCTCCATGGCGGAGAGCGTGGCGCTGGGGCTCCGCGTGGCGGAGGCGCTCGTGGACATCCACGCCAAGGGCCTCGTCCACCGCGACCTCAAGCCGGCCAACATCTTCCTCCCCGGGGGCCTGGTCGAGGAGGCGAAGGTCATCGACTTCGGGCTGGTCCACACCGCCTGGTCGTCGATGGAGGTCACCAGGACGGGGATGGTGGTCGGGACGCCGTCGTACATGGCGCCGGAGCAGGCGCGCGGCCAGCGCAGCATCGACGCGCGCGCCGACGTCTTCTCGCTGGGCTGCCTGGTTTACCGCTGCCTCGGCGGGCGCGCGCCGTTCGAGGGCAAGAGCGTGCTCGCGGTCCTCACCAAGGTCCTGCTCGAGGAGGTGACCCCGCTGCGCCGCCTGCGCCCGGAGGTGCCCGCCGATCTGGAGGACCTGGTCATGCGCATGCTGCGCAAGGATCCGGCCGAGCGCCCCGCGAGCGCGGCGGCGGTCGCCCACGCGTTCGCGGCGCTGGCACCCATCGACGCCGCGGGCTCCGACGTCGAGCCGGCGCCGCCCAGCCAGGTGGCCACGGTGCTGACGGCGGGCGAGCAGCGGGTCGCGGCCGTGCTCCTGATCGCGGGCGCGGGCGCCCTGGTGAGCCCCGCCGTCGCGGAGGCGACGCTGGTGACGGGGGCGTCGGGCAGGTCGGAGGGCAGGTCGGACAGCGCCCCGGAGTCGGAGCGGCCCTCGCTGATGGTGGCGAAGCTCGAGGCCGCGCTCGTGGCCGTGGTCGAGCAGCACGGCGGGCACCTCGACGTCCTGCTCGACGGGACGCGGGTGGTGACCATGGTCGACGGGGGCATC
>Ga0302283_1000531_pt1 | contig 31646 bp, 30 predicted proteins | sample III_Fen_E1_4_FD_198770 | JGI IMG/M metagenome (GOLD analysis project Ga0302283, IMG submission 198770) | Peat permafrost microbial communities from Stordalen Mire near Abisko, Sweden - III_Fen_E1_4 | ecosystem: Environmental > Terrestrial > Soil > Wetlands > Permafrost | place: Sweden: Abisko... | reverse complement strand
CATGGGCTGGTGCATCCACCGGATGCGGGTGCCGGCGCTCGCCGCCTTCCCGGTGGCGGCCGTCCTGGTGGGCTCGGCGATCGCCGGTGCGCCCGCCCTCGCCGAGGTGATCGCCAAGCGATCGCTGTCCTTGGTCGTGGCGGGGATCGTCGCCGCGGTGCTCGTCCTCGTCGTCTACTGCCTGAGCCGACCGCTGAGCCGCGTGGTGCCGCTGTTCGCGGCATGGACCGTCCTCATCAGCGCGCTGGGCATCGCCTCGCTGCACAGCTTCAAGCACCTCAAGCGCTACACGCCCTTCGGCGACAACTCGGTCGTGGTGCTCTACTTCGCCAGCGGCGCGGCCGGCTACGAGGTCGACTACTACGGCGGCGGTCACTACATCTTCGGCTCGCCGAGCCTGTACATCTCGCCCTTCGACCCCTTCTACAACTGGCGGAGCTCGCGGTGGAAGACGGTCTGCCCTGACGCGCCCCCCTGGCCCAAGGCCTGCGACAACAAGAGCAAGAAGGACCGCGACGCGATCAACACGGCGGCGAGCATCTTCAAGTTCGTCGTCGACCCCGCGAAGAAGGGCGCCGACGTGAAGGAGACGCTCAAGGAGGTGCTCAAGGAGAACCGGGCCATCCTCCCGCGGCTGATCTTCGAGAACATGCTGCTGACCTCGTTCAGCCACTCCTGGCCCGACTCGGGCAAGGAGAGCGGGCCCGGTGTGATCTGCCTGTGGGAGCGCTGGATCTGGTTCCCCCTCTTCCTCGCCTCGGTGTCGAAGAGCCTGCTCTTCATGTTCCGGCGCCGCCGGCTCTACCTGGTCCCGACGCTCGCGCTCACCATGATCCTCGGCCTCTACGCCTCGCAGATCACGGTGATGGAGGGCCGGTACCGCAAGCCCATCGAGCCCATGGCGGTGCTGTCCCTGTTCTGGCTCGCGGGCTAGCGCCCGCCGGTCTCTACACGTCCACCGGCACGCTCTGGTCGGGCCGGGCCGGATCGTGGAGGACCCAGATCGTCGCGCCCTGAGCCGCGGGCGCGACGGTCTTCCAGGTCCCCTTCCCCGCGCCGGTCGGGCCGGTGAACTCGTACGTCATCTGCATGACGGCGTTCCTGTTCTGTGTCGAGCTGGTGCGCTCGACCGAGACCACGCGGGCCGTCACCGCGGTGCCATCCCGGTAGATGGCCCGCGTCCGCCGCGCCCCTCCCAGGCCCCTGAAGAAGAGCACCGCTCCCAGCGCGGCGAACGCCAGCGGCAGCAGCACGATCGCGCCGAACGTGGAGGCCGAGGCGCCGGCGAGCCGGACGCGCGCGGGATCCTGGGGGTCGTAGTCGATGGCCATCGCGTGCTGGTGCCGGGCGCTGGCGATCCGCGCCGCGTCGGTCACGTCGGTGCGGCCGGTGTGCGACTGGCCGGAGGCGTCGGTGAAGCGGAACTGGATCTCGTGGACGGTGCGGCCGTTGATGCGGCTGCCGGTGGCATGCTCCTCGAACGGCTGCGCCTCGGTGCGCACGCCGCGGTCGTCGAGGATCCAGTCGTACCAGACCGGGCCGCCGGCGAAGGTGAAAGCGACCGTGATCACGGTGCCCACCAGGCCCCAGATGCCGCCGAAGAGCAGCATGAACCGATCGTTCCAGCGCGCCGCCCCCGAAGGCACGGAGCGCGGAGCCGGAGGAGGCGGCACGGGAGCGGCAGGCGCGTCGGCGGCGGGCGAGACCATTGCCCCCCAGGTTACGCCGGGTCGGCGCCCGGTGCAGCGACGAGCGCGCGCGCAGCTTCGAGGAGCTCCAGGCGCGCCCCCCAGACGACCTCCGCCGAGAGCGTCTTCCTGATCTCCAGGGGAATGGCCCGCCAGATTTTCCGCACCAGCGGCCCCTTGCCCTTGCCCCGGGCCCTGCGATCGAGCTCCCAGGCGTAGGTCCAGATCAGGGACGCCGCCCGCAGATTGCGTCTCTTCACGAGGCGGCGAGCATCGTCCTGGGCGAGGAACATCTTCTCGAACGCCGCCAGGTGCTTCAGCGCCAGCGCCTGGCTGTGCTCCATCCCGCGGCCGCCCGGAGAGGGATCCTCGGCGCCGAGCTTGAGCGCAGAGTCGAGGAGGACACCCTCGAAGTCGAGGTGGTCGACGCGAAAGGAGGTGTCGAAGAACGACGAGAACAGCGCCGCGAAATCGTCCCCGATCGGACCGCTCGGCAGCAGCTCGCTCGGGATCTCGCCGCGGTTCTGCTCCAGCCACCCCACGGAGGTCGCCGGCTTCGCGAGTCGCGCCACGACCCCCGGGGCGAGCCAGCGCGGCTCCTTTGCGGCCTGCTCCCCGAGCCACAGGAGGAGCCCGTAGGCTCGCGTGTGCAACGCCAGCAGGCGCTCTGTGTCCTCACGTCGAATCATCGCGGCCCTACCTCGCGAGGAAGTCGACGATGACCCGCGCCAGCTCTTCGCCGCAGTCCTCCTGGAGGAAGTGCCCGCCTCCCTTGAGCGTGACGTGCGGCTGGCCCTTGGCCCCCGGGACGGCCTGCTGGAGGAAGAAGTCCCCGCCGCGGGTGATCGGGTCGCCGTCGCTGAACGCCGTGAGGAAGGGCTTGGTCCACCGCATCAACACCTCCCAGGCCTTGCGGTTGGCGGCCGTGGCCGGATCGTCGGGGCGCGAGGGGACGAGCAGCGGGAACTGGCGCGCGCCCTCCTTGTAGCGCTCGTCGGGGAAGGGCGCGTCGTAGGCGGCGACCACCTCGGGCGGGAGCGGGGTGCGGCTGCCGCGGGCGACGATCTGACCGACGGGCAGCTCCGGCACCTCCTGCGAGAAGCGCTGCCAGGCGAAGAACGCTTCGGGCATGGGCTGATCGCCGGTGGGGAGGAAGGTGTTGGCGGCGACGATGCGGGCGAAGCGGTCCTGGTGCTCGGCGGCGAGGCGGAGCCCGAGCAGGCCGCCCCAGTCCTGGCAGACGAGCGTGACGGCGCGCAGGTCGAGCGCGGTGACGAAGCCCGAGACCCAGTCCATGTGGCGCTGGTAGGTGTAGTCGGCGCGGGACGCGGGCTTGTCGGAGCGGCCGAAGCCGATCAGATCGGGCGCGATCACCCGGTGCCCCGCGGCCACGAGGATGGGGATCATCTTGCGGTAGAGGTAGCTCCACGAGGGCTCGCCGTGGAGCATGAGGACCGGAGCCGCCTCCGGCGGGCCCTCGTCGACGTAGTGCATCCGCAGGCCGAGGACCTCGACGTAGCGGGGAGCGAACGGCCATCCGGGCAGGTTCTCGAACCGCGGATCGGGGGTGCGCAGCGTTTCCATGGACGCGATCCTTGTCATGCTTCGGCCCGCGCATCATCCCCCGAAGGCGCCGCCTTCCACGCGGTATACCTTCACCGCGGGCCGACCCCCGACGTCGACCGTGGTCCACGTCGGCAACGGCGCCAGCCGGTCGAGCACGGCCTCGTTGTGCCAGTAGCGGCGCCCGGTCTGGACGATGACGTAGCAAGGGACGTCGCGGCGGCAGACGGAGGAGGGGAGGATCCGCTCGATCGCGAGATCGGACCTGCCATCGCGGTCGGCGTAGTAGCGGGTGAGCCAGGGCGTGTCGCTCCCGATCTGGGCCGCCGGCTCGGCGCGCCGCGCGATCTCCGCGACGGCCTCGCGCACCCCGGCGTCGAAGTAGTCGCAGTGAGGGAACAGCGTCTCCACCGCGGCGTCGCCCCCGCCGAGCGCGTTCACGTAGAGGCGCGGGTGAGGCAGGTGAAGGAGCGAGGCCGCCGCCTCGTTTCCGGAGACCAGCACCGCGAGCGCTGCGAGCGCGAGCGACCGGCGGGGGAGCCACCCCGCGAGCTCGACTGCGCCGTGCGCGGCGAGCAGCGCGAACGCCGGCAAGATGGGGAGGAAGTAGCGCCCGTACTTGGCGCTCATGACCGCGTAGGTGAGCAGGAAGACGCCGAGCCAGGTGAGGATCAGCCGGTGCGCCGGGGTGCGCCGGACCAGCGCGATGCCCAGCCCCAGCGCCGCGAGCACCGCGGTCGGTGCCGCGAGCTTGAAGGCGGCGAAGGCGAGGTGGAACCAGACCGGCACGCCGCCGCGGTAGTGGAACCCCAGGTTGTCGTAGAGCGTGCCCATGAAGAGCAGGCTCTCGCTCTTGGCCCGATCGCCCAGCCGATCGCCGGCGATGTAGTGGCGGAGGTACGTCCAGGTGGAGGGCAGGAGCACGACCCAGTCGAGCGCGAGGAAGAGCGCCGCGGCCACCGCCGTGAGCGCGATCCAGCGGCGCGCAGGCACCTCCCAGCGAGCGCCGCCGGCGCGCAGCCAGCCGTAGGCGAGGAGGGGCAACGGGAAGACGAACACCAGGTACTTGGAGGCGAACATCGCCGCGAGCGCGGCGGCGCCGGCGATCTCCCAGCGTGACTGGGCGCGGTCGCTCCCCTCCTCCGCGGCGGCGTGCGCCTCGGCCAGGCACGCCACCAGGAGCACGGTGAAGAGGGTGAGGAGCACGTCCTCTTTGGCGATGCGCCCGTAGCCGACGGCCGCCGGCGAGAGCGCCACCACGGCCGCGGCGAGCAGCCCCGCCTCGCGGCCGAAGAGCCGGCGCCCCAGGAACGCCACGGCGATCACCAGCGGACCGCCCGAGAGGGCGTTGGGCAGGCGGGTCAGCGCCTCGGGCGAGGCCGTCCCCGGTGCGAAGCGGACCACCACGGCGATGAGCGCCTTCATCAGCATCGGGTGCTCGACGTCGTCACCGCCGAAGTCCCCGTGCAGGTAGCGGTTGGCCGCGAGCCACTTGTGGACCTCGTCGTCGGCGAACCCTTCGGCCCCGAGGTGCCAGAGCCGCAGGGTGAGCCCGGCGACCACCAGCAGCACGAGCGCTGCCGTTCTCCACCGGCCCCAGGTCGGCACCGGCGGTTTGGCGCTACCTCCCATCGCGACCGCGGTGGGACGGAGCGGCGAGCCCGTCACCGGGGAGCGAGCCCAGGGGCCCGGGTCCGGGCCGTGGGCTGGGCGGCAAGCGACGAGAACGGCGGCGCTCGGGGCGTCAGCCTCGCGACCACCCGCGGCGACGCCTCGTGGCCTGCAGCGCCAGCGGCGCGCGCTATCGCGTCGAGCCGCCGCACCGCGGAGACGTTGGCGACGACGCCGACCAGCGCCAGCGCGGCCAGCATCGGCGCCTCCGCGCTCCAGGGAGCGAGCCAGGGCGCGAGCTGGGCCCCGTCCGCCGCGGCCCAGGCGATGGGCGAGAGCAGCGCCCCGCCACAGAGGTAGGCCGCCCGCTCGGCCCGGCGCATGGCGCCCCGCGGCGCAGCCACGCCCAGCGCCTCGGCCTTGGCCGAGCCGTAGCTGACCATGAACGACCCTCCCAGCGCGAGCAGCGTCAGGGCGAGCTTGACGCGATCCGCGTGAAAATGGAGCGCGAGGCCGCCCAGGAAGAAGAGCTCCTGGTAACGGTCCACCGCCGCGTCGAGCACGGCGCCGCTGCGGTTGGCAGTCCCGGTGGCGCGCGCCACCATGCCGTCGAGGGCGTCACCGAGCGCCGCCGCGGTGGCCAGCACCGCAGCGACGCCCAGGTGACCGAGCGCCAGCGCGCCCCCCGCGGCCGCCCCCAGGCCGAGCGAGGTGCGGGTGATACCGTTCGCCGAGAGGCCGGCCCACACGCACGCCCGCGCCAGCGGCTGGAGGCTCCAGTACGCCATCTCCATGACGCTGGTGCCCAGCAGCGGCGAGGCGCCCGCGGCGTCGACGCGGGCGAAATGCGCGGGCCCCGCGAGCGCCAGGCGGATGGCGTAGCTCCCCGCGACGCCGGCGAGCAGCGCGAGGAGGAGCACCGAGGCGTGGAGATCGAGGGGCGTCATGAGAATGCCGGCGTCTCGGAGGGATTGCCCCGGTCAGCCCCCGTCGGCGCCGCCGTCGGTGCCCGCGGACCCGCCCGTGCCCGAGGAGCTGCTGGAGCTCGTGGACGACGAGGAGCTGGAGGAAGTGCTGGGCGAGCCGCCGCCGCCAGTCGAGCTGGACGAGCTGGACGCGGTGGTCGAGCTGGACGTGGTGGCGGAGCCGCCCGCCCCTCCCGTACCGCTGGTGGTGGTGCTGCTGCACGCCGTCGCGGCAGCGAGCAGGAGCGAAGACGCGAACACTGCGGACCGGTGGCTGAAATTCATGACAAGCTCCTCTGACGTCGCCTCGTGGGCGACCGGATGAAGGTGAACACTGCAATCGACGAGCGGCGACTCCGCCGCCCGCATCAGGGCTGGCGGGCGCCCGGCATCCCGAGCATGCGCCGCACGATCTCCTCGAGGAGCCAGCGATCCTGGCGGTCGAGGGTGCGAAGGGACTCGACGTAGAGCAACACCGAGAGGCCCAGGCTGGCGTCCTCGAGCGAGAGGAGGGCGGTGTCGCCGTCCGCGTCGGAGCGGGGAGTGGCCACCTCCAGACGGCAGCAGTCGACCCGCTCCGCCGCGCGGCTCCAGACCTGTTCCCGCGCCGCGAGCAGGCGCGTCGCGGAAACGCCGGGGGCGCTCCAGCCCAGCGTGCGAGCTTGCCCTGCAATCCGCTTGTAGAGCACCACCGCGGTGAGCGCGAGGTGAACCGCGGCCGCCTCGCTGACGGCCGTGAGGACCTCGGCCGCCCCCATCCGCGAGGCCCCTTCCGCGAGCAGGCTCGAGACCCGATCGAGCACGATCGCCCGGTCAATTCCGCGGAACCCTGCCCAGCCTGGATCGATCCGGGGGCTCATGGCGGGCACCATGACTGCACTGCGCATCCTGTTCTGCCTTTCTGGTCCCCCTGTTCTCGAGGACCTTGGTGCGTCGGGCGCGCTTTCTTCACCAAAAAAACGAACCGTGCGGCGGCGTTGTTCGCCGGGGGACACACGGCCGGCACGGCGCGCGCGACGGGCCCAGGACCGCGACCAGCGCGGCCCGGCGGGTGTTCCGTCGGTGGGAAGACACAGCGTGTCATCCAAGGATCAGGCCACCTGCGGGCAGGCTGTGTTTCCGGGGATTACCAGGGATCCGCGGGGCGCTGAGGCCGCTCCCGATGTCCAGTTTGCAGACATCTGTCTGCTGAGCGGACAGGGAGCGGCGCTGGGCGCCGGGGAATTTGTGAGCGGTTACCGGGAGATCCGGACCCGCGCGGTCACTCGGTCGCGGCCAGCCGCTCGACCGGAGGTCTCCTCCGCAGCACCATCACCGTGAAATTCCCGACCTCGAACCTCGCGTACCCTGGCTCGTATCCCGTTTCGCCCCTGCGGATCTTCGCCTCGATCTCCGGCAGGCTCTCCCGTGAGCGATAAGCGTCGTACACGTATGCCACGATCGGCTCCTCCTCGAACGCCGCGCGGTACGGGGCGAACCGATCCTCCACCTGGTTGGTGGGGACCACGATGGGGTTCTCTCCCCACGCGAACGTGAGCCGGTAGGACGCCCAGTAGTCCGCCACGGCGTAACGGATCCCCCGCTCCCGGAGCGCGACGCCGAGGCGCTCGTCGACGGCGAGGTTGGGGTGGACCGCGAGCGTGAAGGGCCGGTAAGACACCCACCCCGACACCGCCGCCGAGACCAGGTACGGCGCCAGCGCGAGGCCGAAGCGGCGCGCGGGGAGGAGCGCCGCAGCGGGGGCCAGGCAAAAAGGCGCGACGAGGACGATGGCCGCCAGGTAGCGGGAGGAGAAGTGATCCATCACCATCGGCGAGACCAGGAAGCCTCCCACGGTGACGGGGACCATGAACGCGCCGGCGAGCGCGAGGCGGCGCAGCTCCCACGGGAGGCTCGTCGCGAAGAAGAGCGCGGCGCCCGAGGCCAGCAAGACCACCAGGATCGCCGCGGCGACGATCTGCAAGGCGTGGAACGGGGGCCCGGGTTGCCAGGGCTGGTAGTCCGTCATGTGGACGGCGGCGAACACCTTGGTGGACAGCAGCCAGGGGCCGCAGGGGTCCAGGAGCAGGTCGAGGTTGTGGCGGACCACGTCGAGCGAGAGCGCCGTCTGCCCGTGCGAGGCCTGCGGCAGGTGCCGGAGCACGGCGTAGGGAACGACACCGGCGACCGCACCCGCGGCGAAGGCGCCGATGCGGCGGAGGATCTCGGGCCGGCTCGGGGGCAGCGGGGCACCGTCGAGCGCCGCGAGGACACCGAGGAGCGCCTGCGCCGGGAGGAAAAGCAGCGCGTAAGGGTCGGCGTAGACCGCGAGCAGCGCCACCGCCCCGCCCAGCCCGAAGCGGAGGCGCGGGCGGCCCGACGCGGAGGCCCCGTGGGTGAGCCAGAAGGCCAGGAAGACCAGCGTGAGCGAGGCCTGGCGCGGCGGGTAGAGGACGTAGGTGTGGACGGGATCGGGGACGAAGACGAGGAGCAGGACGAGGAGCGCCGCGGTCCACTCGGGGCGCGCGCCGGGACCGGGGAGGACGCGGCGGAGGGCGTCGAAGACGAGCCAGGTGAGGAGGATGTGGCCCGCGAGGCTGGAGGCCATCAGCGCCGCCGGCGAGGGCCCCGTGAAGAGGAACACCATCGCCGCGATCGCCGAGTCGACCGAGGTCTGGTAGCCGCTGCCCCAGAGGAACGGCGACCAGTCGCCCCGCAGCAGGTGCCCGGCCTGGAGGCCGACCACGGCCGAGTCGGAGTTGCTGCCCTCGGCGTTGATCAGCGGCGGGAGGCGGAACGCGATCGAGGCGACCAGGACCAGGAGCCAGGGGGCGCGCTCCCGCAGCACACGACGCAGGCGCGCGAACAGAACAAAGGCCGCCCTGTCGTGAGACGGGGCGGCCCTGGGTGCTTCGACGGTCACAGGAGGTGTCTACTACTAGACCCGGGACATGGAAGGCTCACTGAACTCGCCGGCCCACGGGGGCTAGCTCGGCGCACGGAACCACGATTGGCGGGGTTGTCCCAGGCCGTCGCCGAGCTAGCCCCCGTGGGCCGATAGCGACGTTCTGGAACAGCCTTCCTTGTGAGGGATGCGAAGCGAAACGCTCGGGCGGCGCAACGCCGCCCTGGTGCAGAGCACCGAGCTAGACCGCTCCCTCCTGCGCTTGCAAAGACCGAAGACCCACAGCCCTGGTACCACGGTGGCCCGCCCTTTGGTAGAGGGTAGCCATGACGCGCAGGGAGCTGGTGGAGCGGGTGCGCGAGGGGCTCTCGGCGGAGCTGTCGGAGCGCCAGGTTGCCGAGGTGATCGAGCGCGCCCTCACCGAGATTGGCGCGGCCCTGCAGCGGGATGGGCGGGTGACGTTGCCTGGTTTCGGCACGTTCACCGTGCGAGTGACGGGGGCGCGGCTCGGGCGCAATCCGCGCAGCGGGGAGGCGATCGAGATCCCGGCGGCGGCGACGGTGAACTTCAAGCCCGCGGCCGAGCTGCGAGCGGGGCTGCCGGGGATGACGGACGAGGGCTAGCGGCGGCGGACCTGCTCGCGGGGGTCGGGCGCGTCGCTTTCGGCTTCGTCGTCGGGCACGGCATCGCTGGCGGGACGGTCGGGGCTGCCCCCGGGTGCGACGCGGATGCGCGGATCCGGGCCGCCCGACGCCGAGACGCGTACGCGAGGCACCGCCTCCTCATCGAGAGAGCGGCGCGCCGCCGCGAGGGTGGCTCCGGCCACCTTCCCAGCGTGGCGGGCGCTCGCGGCAGCGCGGCGCAGGTTCGGACCGAACACGATCGAGAGCAGGTTGAGCAGCACCGGCACCGCGACGCGCAGGGCCACGAACACGGCGATCTGCGCGACGGAGAGGCCCACGAACACCAGCGCAAGGAAGATCCCCCACAGACCCCCTGCCGAGCGGGCTCGCCCCCTCTCGTCGCGAAGCAGGCGATGGTCATCGCGCCGATGGTCGCGCTCGGGACGGCCCTCCGGCGCACCGAGGCCGATGATCGCGGTCTCCACGGCCTTAGCGCGAACATCGGGATCGGGCCGGAGCATGGCCTCGAGCGCGCGCACCAGGGGCGCGCTGACGCGGGTGCCCGCGAGCGCGGCGGCGACGTCGATGGCGAGGCCGCGGTGGGGCAGGTCCTCCGGCTCCCGGCCGGTGAGGAGCGTCAACGCCGTGGTGCCCATGGCGTAGACGTCGGAGGCCGGCATGGCGCGCCCCTGGAACTGCTCGGGGGCCATGTAGCCGAAGGTGCCGACCACGGTGCTGCCCCCCTCGGGCTTGAGCTTGTCGCGCACGGCGCCGAAGTCGATGAACGCGAAGGACCCGTCGGGCCGGCGGATGACGTTGCTGGGCTTGAGATCGCGATGGATGATCGGCGGGTTGCGCCCGTGCAGGTAGGCGAGCGCCGCGGCGGCGTCGCGGAGGAGGCGGACCACGTCGCGCTCGCTGAAGGTGACGCCGCGCTTCCGCAGGGAGAGCAGGCTCTCGCCCTCGATCTTCTCGGTCACCAGGAAGAGCTCGCCGCCCTCCTCGAAGTGCTCGACGTAGCGAGGCAGCAGCGGGTGCGAGAGCTGGGCGAGGACCGTGGCCTCGCGCTCGGCGAGCTCGACCTCCTTCCAGCTCTTCGCGCCGCGGACGCGGAAGCACTTGAGGGCGACGGCCTTGCCGGTCGCGGCGTCCGTCGCCTCCAGTGTGGTGGCCTGGGATCCCTCGCCCAGCACGCGGACGACGCGGTAGCGGCCGTCGCGGTAGCTGCGGGCGGGGTCGGTCATGGCGGCGCGAGCCTAGCACCGCTCGCGGCGGCCGCTGTGGCGCGTCGCCCACTCCGGCGCGGCGCGGCACCCGCACGCCTGCCTCCACGGGTTCGCCTCGGCAGCTCCACGGTCTCCCCACGGGCGCTGGAACGGACCTCGCATCAGGCTCGGGCACCACCAGCTCCGGGAGTCCGCCATGACCGTCCTCGTGATCCTCCTCTTCATCGTCTCGATCATCCCCAGCGCGCTCTATTTCGGGCAGGGCCGCGGGCGCGGGCCCGGCTGGGGGCTGATCGCGGCGGGCGAGGAGAAGCTCGGCCAGGGTGCGTACCGGGAGACGCACGTGGCGCGGTGGAAGCGCGGCGCCGCGCCACCGGTGGTTCGCGTCGCGGCGCTGTCGAGCTTCTTCCTGGGGCAGATGGTGCTGCCGGGCGCGCTGGCGGCCTTCGTCGGGCTCCTCGCCGTCTTCGGGGAGCGGCACGGGCCGGCCGCCCTGTGGGTGCTGGAGCTGTCGGCGCCCACCGGGCTGGTGGTGGCGGTGCTCCTGCTCTCCGCGGGCTGGACGATGCTGGAGAGCGGCAGCCAGGCCGCCTTCAAGGCTCGCCGGGCCGGAAAATGGGCGATCCTCCACAACGTGGTGCTAGTGGCGGCGCTCGGCTTCGCCGTGGCCGCGGACCCGCGCGAGATCGACACGGTCATCCTCCCCTGCATCTATGCCGCCGTCTCCATCGCCCAGGCGGTGGTGGTGCTGGGGGCAGCGCGCGCCATCGAGGCGTATGACCAGGCCCGGAAGGAGGATCCCGCGCCCGTCCACGAGGAGATCGTCGCGCTCGCCGGTCTGGGCTGACGCTCCCCTCGACGGCGGCCCGGAAGCTTGGTACGCCCGCGGCACCCTCCCCGCTTCCGCGGCCGAGGCGAAGGGAGGACGCCGTTGTCGTTGCTGGTCGACGAAGAGGTGCGCGAGCGCGTCGCGCGCATCGAGATCCCGTTCAACGCCTGCGGCGTCGATCCCTACGGCATCTCCCGCGGGTACCTCACCCGCTTCTTCACGATGCTCGGCTTCCTCTACAAGCGCTACTTCCGGGTCCAGGCCTACGGCCTCGAGCACGTCCCGGTGCGCGGGCGGGCGATGCTGGTCGGCAACCACTCCGGCGGCGTCGCGATCGACGGTCTGATGGTGATCGCGTCGATGTTCTTCGAGCGCGACCCGCCCCGCCTCGGCCAGGGCATGACCGAGAAGTTCATCAATACCGTGCCCTTCATGTCGCAGTGGACCAACCGCTGCGGCCAGTTCACCGGCCTCCCGGAGACGGCGCACAAGCTCCTCGAGGACGAGCGCCTCTTGATGGTGTTCCCCGAGGGCGCCCGCGGCACCGCCAAGCTCTACAAGGACCGCCACTCGCTGGTGGGCTTCGGCACCGGCTTCGTCCGGCTGGCGATGGCGACGCAGACGCCGATCGTCCCCTTCGCCTTCCTCGGCGGCGGCGAGGCCATCCCCACGGTGATGAACTCGTACACGCTCGGCAAGCTGATGGGCGCGCCGTACGTGCCGATCACGCCCTACCTGTTCGCCGTCCCGCTGCCAGTGCGCCTCGAGGTCCGCTACGGTGAGCCCCTGGTCTTCACCGGCACCGGCACCGAGGACGACGAGGTCATCCTCGGCCACGTCGAGACCGTCAAGGCCCGGATCGCGGAGCTGATCGAGATCGGCCGGCGGCACCGCAGCGGCGAGATGCAGCTCGCGCCCCAGAGCAAGGAGAAGCGCGCGTGAGAGTCCTGGTCACCGGCATCGCCAGCAAAGTCGCCAACGTCGTCGCCGAGCGCCTCGTCGCCGCCGGGCACGAGGTCATCGGCATCGACCGCCGCCCCTGGCCCGACGCGCCGCCGGGCGTCGAGATGCACGAGGTGGACATCCGCAAGCGCGCCGCGGAGGACGTGTTCCGCAAGAGCCGGCCCGAGGCGGTGATCCACATGGCGACGGTGACCCACCTGGTGTCCCGGAGCGAGGACCGCTACCGGATCAACCTCGGCGGCACCCGCGCCGTCTTCGATCACTCCCGCGCCTACGGGGTGAAGCAGGTCATCTTCGTCGGCCGCCACACCTACTACGGCGCCGCGCCGGACTCGCCCCTCTACCACGGCGAGGAAGAGCCCCCGATGGCCATGACGAGCTTCCCCGAGCTCGCCGATCTGGTCGCGGCCGATCTCTACGCGACGACCGCGCTCTGGCGGTCGCCGGAGCTGTGCACCTCGGTCCTGCGCATCTGCTACACCTTCGGCCCCACCGGCACCGGCACGCTCTGCGGCTTCGCGCGCGGGCCGCGGGTGCCGTCGATCCTCGGCTTCGACCCGCTCTTCCAGTTCATGCACGAGCGCGACGTGGCCCGCGCCATCCAGCTCGCGCTCGACAAGAGGGTGCGCGGCGTCTTCAACGTCGCCGGCCCGCAGCCGGTGCCGCTCTCGGTGCTGGTGCGCGAGACCGGGCGCAAGCTCATGCCCATCCCCGAGTTCATCTTCACCGCGTTGCTCGGCCGCTTCGGCTTGCCGCGGCTACCGCCGGGGGCGCTCGCCCACATCAAGTACCCGGTGGTCATCGACGCCGCGGCCTTCCGCGCCGCCACCGGCTTCACCTACGAGGTGGACGAGGTCCAGGCCATGCGCGAGTTCCGCGACGCTTTCCCTTTGGGGGAGACCCCCAACCCCCCGCCACAGGCGTCTCCGATGCCCGTCAAGAAGGCTTGACCGACCCCGCGGCGAGGAGCTGCACCAGCGCGTTGTGCCACGAGATCAGGTGGCGCCGCCCCGCCCCGCCGAGCCCGAAGCCGTCGTAGTTGCGGGCCTCGCGGCGGCGCAGCCGCTGGATCGCGCCGACGCCGCGAAAGGCGAAGGGCATCATCCGCACGAGCCGGATGGGCGTCCCCTTCAGCGGCACGATCCACGAGCCGCCGGGGAGCGGGAACAGGTCGTCGAAGGCGCGCAGGCCGGCGCCGATCTCGGCCCGCGGGATGCCGGTCTGCCGGGAGAGCCAGCCGAACTCCTCGGCCTCGCGGTCCTCGAGGTAGAAGCCGCCGAAGCCCCAGAGGAAGATCTGCCAGAGGAGCGCGTAGCGCCGGAAGCTGGGTCGCTCCTCGAGCCGGCGCAGGCCCTCGCGGAAGGTGCCGGGGAGCGCGCCCAGCGCCGCGCGGGAGGCAGGCGCCGCCCCCGAGGCGTGCTGGCAGTGCAGATCGACGGCCGCCTTGAGGATGGCCAGGCGCGCCCGGTGCTCGATGTAGAACGCCGCCTGCACGCCGGGGTGCTTGCCCTCGTAGAGGGCCTCGGCGAGCACGGGGTTGTCGTACGACGGGCGGACCTCGTCGAAGGAGCCGCCACCCTGCTCGCGGGCGACCGCGGCGGCGAGCTTGGGGTTCTGCCGGTAGGCGTCGTAGAGGCGGCGCAGGCGCTCGGCGGCGTCCTTGATGAAGAAGACGTGGTCGTTGATGAGGTCGTGGTGGACGAGCACCGCGAGCGGCCCCTTGCGATCGGGCCCCGAGCGGCGCTCCTGCCGGATCCGCTCGACCAGGGTGTGCTCGACCCGGTACGAGAAGCGCCACACCTCGAGGAGCACGGGGTCGATGAGCTCCGCGGTCCGGGGGCGGGTGCCCCCCGCGCGCGCGGGGAAGCCCTCGCCGAAGCGGGCGAGGGGATCGCTGAAGTCGCCGAAGTCCACCAGGGAGACGCGGAGAGGCGTCGTGGTGCGGTGGAGCAGGCCCGCGTCCCGCGCGATGGCGGCGGCGTGCTCCTTGACGAAGAAGCCCCCGCGCGCGATGCCGAGGTAGGCCATCCAGCCGGCCACCTTGAAGATGTCCGTGAAGCCCCAGCGGCCGCCCTTGGCCTCGGCGAGCACCGACGTGGGCTGGGGGCCGTCGTAGCTGGTGGCGACCGCATCGAGCTCGAGCACGTCGGCCACGTCGCGCTGCCGGATGTTCTTCTCGACGAAATAGCCCGCCGCCTGGAAGAGGCCGGCCACGTAGTCTTCGAGATCGCGACCGGAAGCCGGGATCCGCGGGAGCGCGATTCTCGCCATGGGTAGCCCTCGGAGGCCTCAGTGTACCGGACGGGTCGCGCGAGGGGCAGGAAGAACCGCCCGCTGCTTTCGAGCCGGCCGAGTCCGCGCTAGCATCCCGGTCCATGCTTTCCTTTCTCCCCCGTTCGAGCGTCGCGCTGGCGATGGTGGTGCTCGGGCTCCCGTTCGCCGCCAGCGGCGCCTGCGGCGGCGGCACCGCGTGCTTCGAGTACACCCAGCCCGAGTACGCGCTCCACAACAACAGCTGCCCGGCGCAGCAGGACGCGCTCCCCAACTTCAGCAACCCGGCCTGCCCCGGCGCGGTCGTCGCGGTCGACAGCGCGGGCAGCTTCGACGGGGAGCTCTGCTGCTACGCCGTCACCTACAGCTCCATCGTCCCGGACTGCGGCGTCTCCGACTCCACGGGCAACAGCAGCGGCGACGTCTCGCCCGGCGTCGGCGGCTTCAGCGGCGGGATGGTGGCCACCTTCGAGTCCGCCACCGCCTCCACGGGGACGGGGACCACGCCCGGCTGCCAGAGCACCTGTCAGGCCGCGCTCGCCAACGGCGGGGCGCCCTGCAGCGGCAATGCGCTGTCCTCGTTCCAGGCGCTCCTCGCCTGCGTCTGCGCCAGCCCCGGGAACTGCATCGACGCGTGCGAGCCGCTCTGCCAGAGCCTGGGCGTCGACACGCAGTGCAGCGCCTGCCTCGCGACGACCTGCTCCTCCCCCTTCTCCGTCTGCATGTCCAACTGAGCGCCGCGCTGACGCTCTCCTACGCCCCGAACAAAGCGAAGCTGCGCCCGGGAGCCCGCGCTGGGCGGACGCCCCGCGGACGCGCTCCGACCGAGACTGTGCGCCCGCGCTTTGCATGGTGACGCCCACCACGTGTCGGGGCCGCGAAGCTGCGCGCCCCGCGAGGGAGGAACACCATGTCTCGCACGCACAAGCACCTGGCGGGGGGGCCCGCGCGCTCCCGTGTGTCCTGGCTCGCGCTCGGCCTCGTCGCGGCGGTCGCGGGCTGCCTCGGGGGAAACTCGACCAAGGAGATCCCTGGAACCGGGGGGCAGGCCCCGGGGCGGGAGCCGCCTCCGGCCGAGACCATGCTCTCGTGCGCGGTCCAGGGTGAGACCGCGCTCGGCACCACGGAGGGGAGCTCGCCGGTGATCGCCTTTGGCGCCGGCCGCTACGCCGTGGCGTGGACGGAGCAGGCGACCGGGCTCCACGTCAGCATCTTCGACGCCAAGGGCAACCAGGCGGCCACCAGCGTCATCCCCGGCAACCACCCGACCCAGGTCGCCGTGACGGCCCTCGAGGGCGGCCGCTTCCTCGTCGTCTGGCAGGAGGCCGGCGTCGTGCGCGGCGCGCGCCTCGGCGCCGACGGCGTGCGGGCATGCGCTCCGTTCACGATCGCGACCACGGCGGGCGGCGAGGCTCGACCCAGCACGGCCGCGGCCGCCGCTGGCACCGCGGTAGCCTGGGCCGACGCGTCCGGCGTGATCGCCGGCGGCCTCGACGGCGACCACCTCGGCAGCACGGTGACGGTGGCGGGCGCGGCCGATCCCTCGCTCACCGCGTCGGCGGGCGCGCTCGGCCTCACCTTCATCACCGGCACCAAGGTCGGCTTCGCTCGCCTGGCGCTGCCCGCCCGCGGCATCGATCCGGTGCTCTTCCGCGACGCGTCCGGCAAGGCCAACGTGCCGCGCGCGAGCGCCGCGCGCGACGGTGGCTTCTACGTGGTCTGGGAGGACGCGCGCGGCGGCGACGGCAACGAGGCCGTCTACGCGACCCTCGTGGACAAGGCGGGCAAGCCGGCGGGCGAGGAGGTGGTGAGCGGCGAGGGCAGCGCCGACTACCCCGACGTCGCCACCTTCGCCGACCACGCCGCGGTCGTCTACTACAGCTTCCGCGACGGCCCCCCCGTCGTCTACCTCACGCTGCTCGACGCCGCGCTGCACCGGGGCTGCGACGATCTGCGCATCTCCGGCAAGGGCGCGCGCTTCCCGCGCGTCGCGGCCGGCGACGGCGAGCTCGGCGTCGTCTACGCCCAGACGGGCGCCCCTGCCCGCTTCGCGCGGGTCACCTGCCACTGACCCGGGGGCGGATCGCGGCGTGCACCGCGAGCGGCGGTGTCGCCTCTGTCCGCCGCCGCGCTCCTCCTCTGCACAGCGGTCCTCCTCCTGTACGCGCGCCGCGTCCGCCGCTTCGGTCGCGCGTGCCACCCCCGCCTCGGCGCCACCCCCGGGAGCGCCCTGCTCCCGGGCTCGGTCGTGGAGGCCTTCTACTGGGCCTTCCAGGCGCCGGGCCGCTGGCTCGCCCGGCTCGGCGTCGACCCCGACGTGGTGACCTTCCTCGCGCTCGCCTGCTCGCTCGCCAGCGTGCCGCTCCTGGCGACGGGGCACCTCGCCTGGGGCGCTGTCGCCGTCGGTGTCGGCGGCATCCTCGACGCGCTCGACGGCATGGTCGCGCGCCTGCGCGGCCGCGCGTCGCCGGGGGGCGCCGTGCTCGATGCGGTCCTCGATCGCCTCTCCGACAGCGCGCCCTTCGCCGGCCTCGTGGTCTTCTACCGCTCCAGCGTCGCCGCCGTGCTGCTGCTCCTCGCCGCGCTGGTGGCCTCCTCGCTGGTCAGCTACGCCCGCGCCCGCGCCGAGGCCTGCGGGCTGCGCTTGCCGGAGGGGATCATGCGCCGCCACGAGCGCATCGCGTACCTGGTGCTGGCCCTGCTGATCGCGCCCCTGATCCCCGGCGCGGCCGTCCCCTACCCGCTCCTCCTCGCCGCGGTCACTCTCATCGCGGTGGGGGGGTTCGCCGGCGCCGCGATCCTCGTCGCTCGCGCCCGCGCCGCGCTCGCGTGCCCCGATCCGGGCGCGCCTCCTCTGTCCCCGACACCGGGGTCGCCGCTCGAGCGCGCGGCGCGCTGAAGTCGGGGAACGCGGTCGGGCGCTCCCGGGACGAAGGATCGTTCGCCGAAAACTCGCGCGCCCTCCCCCTCGCGTGGTAGGCACCGGTGGTGCGCCTGTTCGCTCGCCTCCTCCTCGCCGCCATGGCCGCCGCGCTCCCCGTCGGCCTCGCCCTGACGAGCTGTGGCAGCGGCGCCGTCGGCGTCTCCGCCTGCCAGCAGATCGAGCTGGCGCGCTGTCAGCTCGCCCCCAGCTGCGACCCGACCTTCGACGTCACCCGCTGCGAGCTCTTCTACCGCGACGAGTGCCAGAACGGCATCCAGAACGCCGACGCCGGCGGCGACCTCAACGCGCAGGCCGCGCTCTGCGTGACCGCGCTCCAGGGCCAGCTCGCCTGCCTCGACGCCGGCAACTCCGCCGCGTGCCTGTCCGCCGTACCCAGCGGCACCTTCTGCAACGAGGCGGACGCCGCAGCGACGGCGTGCACGGTCATCCTCGACTGCCCCGAGGTGCTCGCCGCCTGCGCCTACCTGGCGACCCCGGTCGTCGATGCCGGCTCGGACGCGGACGCCGCCACCGTCGACGCCTCGGACGCTGCCGACGACGCCGCGGACGCCTCCGGCGAGTAGGCGCGAGTAGGCGCGACCAACCGGAAATCCGGCACTTGCCGGCCAATCCCCACCGCCAGGTTGCTTCCCGGCGCCGCTGGCCCATATCCGGTCCCTCAAGCAATGGGACCCCAATCACCTCTCGATCCCGCCGGTGCTTCCACCACCGAAGGCCTCCCCATCGCCCCCTCGATGGGCCCTGCCCTGGCGCTCGCGGACACCCCGCGCCGGTCCGCCGGCGTCGACCGCCGCGTCGTGGTCATCAGCGGCCTCGCCGTGCTGGTGGCGATCGCCGCCGCCTTCGTCGCGCAGCTGCTCACCGCGCTGATCGCCCTGATCACCAACCTCGCCTTCCACGGCCGCTTCGCCTTCACGCCCTCCTCGCCCGCGGACAACCACCTCGGGCTCGCCGTCATCGGCGTCCCGGTGCTGGGCGCGCTCGTGGTCGGGGTGATGGCCCGCTACGGCTCCCGGGCGATCCGCGGCCACGGCATCCCCGAGGCGATGGAGCAGGTCCTCTTCAACCAGAGCCGCATCCCGGCGCGGATGACGTTCCTCAAGCCCCTCTCCTCGGCCATCGCCATCGGCACCGGCGGGCCGTTCGGCGCCGAGGGGCCCATCATCGCCACCGGCGGCGCCATCGGATCGCTGGTCGGCCAGCTCTTGAAGACCACCGCCGACGAGCGCAAGACGCTCCTCGCCGCCGGCGCCGCCGCGGGCATGGCGGCCACGTTCGGCAGCCCGGTGGCGGCGACGCTGCTGGCCATCGAGCTCCTGCTCTTCGAGTACCGCGCGCGCTCCCTGGTGCCCGTCGCGCTGGCCAGCGCCGCCGCCGCCGCGGTCCGCATCGCCGCCGTCGGCTCGGCGCCCGCGTTCACGATCCCCGACCTCGCCCAGCCGACCGGCGCGGCCATCGCCTCGTACGTGGTCATCGGCGCGCTCGCGGGCGTCGCCTCTGTGTACGTCACCCGCGCCGTCTACGGCGTCGAGGACGCCTTCGAGAAGCTGCCCATCCACTGGATGTGGTGGCCCGCGCTGGGGGCGGTGGTGACCGGCGTGGTCGGCTACTTCGCGCCGCGCACCCTCGGCGTCGGCTACGACAACATCGAGTCCATCCTCGGCGGGACCCTCGCCGGCAGGGCGCTGCTGATCCTGGTCGCGATGAAGTTCATCTCCTGGGTCGTCGCGCTCGGCAGCGGCACCTCCGGCGGCACCCTGGCGCCGCTGCTCACCCTCGGCGGCGGCCTCGGCGCGCTCCTCGCCGGCGCGGCGCTCGCGGTGATCCCGGGGCTCCCGCTCGACGTCCGGGTAGCCGCCCTCGTCGGCATGGCCGCGATGTTCGCGGGCGCCTCGCGGGCCATGCTCGCGTCGGTGGTCTTCGCCTTCGAGGCCACCCGGCAGCCGGTGGGCCTGCTCCCGCTCCTCGGCGGCTGCGGCGCGGCCTATCTGATCTCGTGCCTGATGATGAAGAACTCCATCATGACCGAGAAGCTCGCCCGCCGCGGCGCGCGCGTCCCGGCCGACTACTCGGCCGACTTCCTCGACACCGTCCTGGTGAAGGACCACGCCCAGCGCTCGCTGGTCGTCCTCGTCGGCGGCGACACGCTGGCCTCGGCCCGCGCGTTCCTGGCCTCCAACGCGCCGGACGCGTCCCACCAGGGCTTCCCGGTCGTCGACGCCTCCGGCGCCCTGCTCGGCGTGGTCACCCGCCGCAACCTCCTCGACACGCGCCGCCCCGACGCCGCCACCATCCGCGATCTGCTCGAGCGCCCGGCCCTGGTGGCCTACGAGGACGAGTCCCTGCGCGAGGCCGCCGATCGCATGCTGCTCGCCGGCGTCGGTCGCCTCGCCGTCCTCGACCGGAGCGGCTCCACCCACCCCACCGGCATCCTCACCCGCAGCGACGTCCTGGCCGCGCACGGGAGCCGCCTCGACGCCTCGCAGCGGGCGGTGCGCAGCCTCGGCGCGAGCTGACGCCTCTTCGTTGGAGACCGCGCGCGCGGGGCAGGGCATGATCCGGCCATGATCACGCCCGACCTCGTTCGCTGGCAGCACCAGCTCTACCCGCGGAACCACGTCGACCGGCGCAACCTGCTCATCCACCTCTGCACCGCCCCCCTCTTCCTCGGCGGCCTCGCCTCGGTGATCACCGGCATCGCCCGGCTCAGCCTGGTCGTCGGCCTCTCGGGCCTCGCCGCCATGGTGATCGCCGTCGCGGCGCAGGGCCGCGGTCACCGCCTCGAGGCCGAGCCTCCCGTGCCGTTCCGCTCGCCGCTCGACGTCGTCGCGCGCCTCTTCGTGGAGCAGCTCGTCACCTTCCCCCGCTTCGTCCTCTCCGGGGGCTTCTCGCGGGCCTGGGCCGCCGCGCGCTAGGCTTCGTCCCATGGCCAAGCGGTCCCCGGTCCGGTCCAGCCCGTTCGACGGCAAGCCCTACCTCCAGGGCGTCTACGCCGTCGCGGAGCGGCTGCCCGCGGAGGACCGCTTCCCGTACAACCTGCCCTTCGTCGCGGGGCTGGATCTGGATCTCGACCGCCCGGTGACGTTCTTCGTCGGCGAGAACGGCTCCGGCAAATCCACGCTCCTCGAAGCCATCGCCGACGTCGCCGGCCTCAACGTCGGCGGCGGCGGTCGCGACGACGTCTACACCCAGGCCGCCAGCACCTCCGAGCTCGCCCGCGCGCTCCGGCCGCGCTTCCGCCACCGCCCGCGCGACGGCTTCTTCTTCCGCGCCGAGACCCTGGTCAACTTCGCCACCCTGCTGGAGGCGCGGCAGCAAGACCCGGACTTCCTCGGCGATCCCTACGCCCGCTACGGCGGCAAATCGCTGCACCACCGCTCCCACGGCGAGGCCTTCCTGGAGGTCTTCCAGCGCCGCATCCACGACGGCCTCTTCCTCGTCGACGAGCCCGAGGCCGCGCTCTCCCCGCAGCGGCAGCTGGCGCTCCTCTACCTGATGCGCGACCGCATCGAGCAGAGCCACGCCCAGTTCATCGTGGCCACCCACTCGCCCATCCTCCTCACCTTCCCGGGCGCGGTCCTGGTCGGGTTCGACGACGGAGCGCTGCGCCGGGTGAAGCTGGAGGAGACCTCGCACTACCAGATCACCCGCGGCATGCTGGAGGCGCCGGAGCGGTACTGGAAACGGTCGGCGGAGGAATAGACGGGGCGGGATCGGCTCGGGAGCGGGCGACCCGCGAATCTGGACGGCGGCTCGGGCGCGTCGACGGCTCGCGCCCGCTTCCGGACGGCGACGCTGCAGTGTCGGCCGCGACCCCGACGATCGGGCCGGAAATTTCACGCCGCCGGTCGCCGACAGGCCCTTTCCCGCCGGCGGAAATGTGCCGTCGGTCACCGACACACCATTCCCGCCGCGGGGATCGTGCCGTCGGTCGCCGACACACGGTTCCCGCTGCGGGGATCGCGCCGTCGGTCACCAACACACGGTTCCCGCTGCGGGGATCGCGCCGTCGGTCACCAACACCGCGTTCCCGCCGCGGGATTCGCGCCGTCAGCGGCCCGCGCACCGCTTCCCCGCGTCACGCGGAGTCGGCGGCGGCTCCAGCACGATTCCGTCAGTCCGCGACGTTGCGGGGGCCTTTTCGGCCGTTATCGTTGAGGGATGGCTGTCCCCATTGTCCCCCCCGACGCCTCCCTCGGTGACATCTTACTGGAGAACTCGTTCACGCTCGGCAAGCTGCAAACCAACGCCCTCGCGGTCCCCTTCACCCCGCCGTTCGACACGTTCCAGACCACCTGGCAGACGACGAATGCGCTGCGCACGACGCTGCTGGTCAACGTCGGCAAGGCCGACGGCGCGGTCTCCGCGGCGGACGACACCCTCGACGACTTCGTCGACACGCTCGACCGCACGCTGCTCATCGTCGTCAAGAACGACCGCAAGAGCGCGCTCTACCAGCTCTACTTCGGCGATCAGCTCCCGCACCTGCTGAAGCGGCCGATCCTGGGCGACGAGCTGGCGCGGGTGCGTAAATTCATCCCTTCGCTGCAGGGCTCACCGACGGCGTCGCTGGTGGCGCTGGCGCCGTCGCTGGTCACCGCGGTCGCCGCCGCGGATGCGGCCGTCGCGGCCAAGCTCGCGGCCACCCAGGCGCTCGAGGACTTCGACGTGACGGGCGGCAAGGCGACGCTGGTCGGGGCGTTCAACGCGCTCCGGCAGACGACGTACGGACAGCTCGCGGCCATCCCGCACCAGAACCCCGCGGCGGCGCTGCCGGCCACCTTCGGCGATCGCTTCTTCAGGCACACGCCGAAGACGGGCGTCACCGCCGCGAAGACCGTCGCGGAGGCTCAGGCCGACGTCGAGAAGGCGCAGAAGAAGCTGAGTGCGCACCAGAACCACCTCGCCACCCTCACCGCCGCCGAGACCACGCGGGTGGCCGCCAAGGCGACGGCGGCGGCGTCCGAGACGGCGGCCACCACCGCGAAGAAGGCGGCAGCCGCCGCGAAGACCGCCGCAAAGGCCGCGGCGAAGAAGGCGGCGGAGGACAAGACCAGGGCCAAGAAGCGGCGCTGACGGCTGGACACCCCGGGGCTGCGGCGTAGGATCGTCGGAGATTGGAGGGTCGCTCGCGTGGGCGTCCTCGTCGACTTCCTTTCTCACCGGGCGCTGCTCCCGTGGCCCCATCCAGGTGACCCCGATGCGCAATCGCTCGCTCCTCGGCGCGCTCCTCGCCCTCGCCGCTGCCGTGCTCGCGCCCGCCGTCGCCTCGGCCGAGCCGCCGCTCGCCGACGGGGCGCTCCCGCCCGTGCTCACCCGCTGGGACACGCAGATGCCGCCCGTCGGCTATCACCGCGAGAAGCGGATCCGCCAGGGGCTCGTGATCGGGGGCTCGATCGCGTTCGGCCTGACCTGGATCCCCACGGCCGGGGTCAGCCTCGCCAGCGCGGCCACACCGGGGAGCGGGGTGGTCGGACTCGGTGCCCTCCCGGTCGCCGGCCCCCTGGTCCTGACGTACCAGTTGCTCAAGCCCTCCTCCACCGGCGACGACAACTGCGCCTGCGGCATGTTCGCGCCGTTTCTGATCGCCGACGCCCTCGGCCAGGCGGCCGGTGTGGCCATGCTCGTCGCCGGCGTGATGGGCAGGGACGTCATGGTGCGGAGCGACAGCATCGCGCTCGTGCCGGTGCCGCTGACCTTCGGGAAGAACAGCGCCGGGCTCGGCCTCGGTGGCCGGTTCTGAGCGCCCGTCTCACGCAAACGCCCTCGCCAGCGCGAACGCCGCCGCCGCCGCCAGCCCGCCAATCGCCACCGTCTGCGCCGCGCTCCGCAGCGGCGGCGCCCCCGTGAAGCGCCCCTTCACGAAGCCGAACACGAAGAGCGCCACCATGGTCACCGCCACCGACACCGGCAGCCCTGCCCGCGGCGCCGCCACGAAGAAATAGGGCGCGAGGGGGATCAGCCCCCCGACGATGTACGCCCCCGCGATGGTCAGCGCGCTGCGCAGCGCCCGCCCCGGGTCGGGCCGCTCCAGCCCCAGCTCGAAGCGCATCATGAAGTCGACCCAGGCGCCGGGGCGGCGCTTCAGCCCGGCGATCATGGGGGCGACCTCGTCGTCCGTGAGCCCGTACTCGGCCATCACCAGGCGGATCTCGTGCTCCTCCTCGCCGGGCTTCTCCAGCACCTCGGCGTGCTCGCGCGCCTCCTCGCTGACGTAGTGCTCGGCGTCGCTGCGGGCGGCGAGGAAGCCGCCCAGGCCCATCGCGATCGATCCCGCGGCGATCTCGGCGAGCCCCGCGGTGACCACCACCGAGGACGCGGCGACGGCGCCGGAGAGCCCGGCCGCCAGCGCGAAGGGCACGGTCAGCCCGTCCGACATCCCGATGACGATGTCGCGCACGACCTCGGTCCCGGTGAAGTGACGCTCGGCGTGCGGGGTGGTAGGCATCTCGCGCGCGAGCGTAGGGCCGCGTGGCGGGTTCGACCATGGGGCTTGAACCGGCCCCCTCCCTCGGCTAGCCCGTGCGCACGATGACCGACACCCTGCTCGACCCCGAAGCGATCGCGCGTGGCCTCCGGCGCATGGCGGTGGAGATCGCGGAGCGCGGCCGCGGGGTCAAGGACCTGGCGCTGGTGGGCATCCGCCGCGGCGGCGTTCCGCTGGCGCAGCGGCTGGCGGCGCTGCTCCTCGAGATCGAGGGCACGGCGCCGCCCGTCGGCGCGCTCGACATCACCCTCTACCGCGACGACGCGGCCACGGCGCTGCCCAACCCGCGCATCGGGCCCAGCCACATCCCCTTCGCGGTGGACGGGCGGCGCATCCTCCTCGTCGACGACGTGCTCTACACCGGGCGCACCATCCGCGCCGCGGTCGACGCGCTCCTCGACTACGGCCGGCCGCGCCGCATCGAGCTGTGCGCCCTCGTCGACCGCGGCGGGCGCGAGCTGCCCATCCAGCCGGACTACGTGGTGCGCGTCGTCGAGGTCGACCCCGCCCGCCGGGTCGAGGTCGTCGAGCGCGACGGCGAGCTCTGGGCGGTGGTGGTGCGCGCCGACGGGGCCAGCCACCCACCGCCGCCCGACGTCACGGGGGCCAGCTCGTGAGCGCGCGCTCGCTGTACCCGCACCGCCACCTCCTCGGCACCGAGGGGCTCACCGTGCCGGCCATCACCTCGCTGCTGGACGCGGCCGAGTCCTTCTTCGAGGTCTCCCTGCGCAGCGTCCGCAAGGTGCCGACGCTGCGGGGCAAGACCATCATCAACCTGTTCTACGAGGCGTCGACGCGCACGCGCACCTCGTTCGAGCTGGCGGGCAAGCGGCTCTCCGCGGACGTCATCAACATCAGCGGATCCACCTCGAGCGCGGTCAAGGGCGAGACGCTCCTCGACACGGTGAAGAACCTGGAGGCGATGCACCCCGACGTGGTCGTCATCCGCCACTACGCCTCCGGCGCGCCGCACTTCATCGCCGAGCGCACCACCGCCGCGGTCATCAACGCCGGCGACGGGACGCACGAGCACCCGACCCAGGCGCTGCTCGACGCGTTCACGATCCGCCGCGCCAAGGGCCGCCTTTCGGGGCTGACGGTGGCCATCTGCGGCGACGTCGCCCACAGCCGGGTGGCGCGGTCCAACGTGCACCTGCTCACCACCATGGGCGCCAAGGTGCGCTTCGCCGGGCCGCGCACACTGCTGCCGGTGGAGGCGAGCGCGCTGGGGGCGACCGTGTTCGACCGCATCGAGCCGGCGCTCGAGGGGGCCGACGTGGTCATGATGCTGCGCGTGCAGCGCGAGCGCATGGACGGCTCGTTCCTCCCCAGCACGCGCGAGTACAGCCGCACCTTCGGGCTCAACCCGGCGCGGCTCGCGCTGGCGAAGCCGGACGCGATCGTGATGCACCCCGGGCCGATGAACCGCGGGGTGGAGATCGATCCCGGCATCGCCGACGGGAAGCGGAGCGTGATCCTGGAGCAGGTGGAGGCCGGCGTGGCGGTGCGGATGGCCGTGCTGTGGCGGCTGGCCGCCGAGGCGCACGAGGTGCTGCCGGGCGGCGGCTGACCGCTACGGCTTGCACTTGTCGTTGGGGATCTCCTTGCGCCGCACCCACACCTGACCGGGCACGCTGGGGCCCTCGGGCAGGTACGTCACGGCCACCGACTTGCCGGCGCGCAGGAGGTCGAGCGTCACCGGCGCATGCGCCGCCCCCGGCTCGAAGGTCGCGCTCACCAGCACGTCGCCGGCACGAACCCCCGCGCGCGCCGCGGGGCCGCCGCCGGTGAGCCCGGCGACGACGTGGTCGGCCGCAGCCTTGGTGGCGGAGTCGTCGTAGCCGAGGTCGTAGCGCGCGTAGCGGCCGGCGGCGGGGTGGAAGCAGGGGCCGAGCGCCTCCGCAGGGAGCGGCGGGGGCTGGCCCACGGCGATCGACTGCGCGAAGAAACGGGCCTCGTCCTCGCCGAGCTCGGCCTTGACGGCCTCCAGCCAGGCGGAGACGGGGACGACGCGGTGACCGCCCTCGCGGGCGTCGCGGAGGAGGGTCTGGAGGACGGCGTCGAGCGACTTCTTGTGCGCCGTGTGGCTGCGGATGCGCGCGCTGGCGCCGAGCGCGTAGAGGCTGCCGCGCGCGACGAGGAGGGCCATCACGCCGACGCCGTCCACGTGGGCCGCGAGCGCCGCGTTGCTCTCGGCGCGGCGAGGCGAGGTGAGGCTCATGGAGAGGTCCGCGGCGATGCTGTCCCGGAGCTCGTCGGGCTCGATCAGGCCGACGCGGAAGAGGATCTCGCGGGCGAAGTAGCGGGCGACACCCTCGCTGAACCAGTAGCTCTCGGCCTCGTGGGCGGGATCGTCAGGGCCCACCCAGAGGGCGCCGCCGATCCATTTCTGGACGATGGGGTGGGCGATGGCGATGCGCGGGCCCGCGCCCCACGGCTCGACGATGCCGACGTTGAGGAGCGCGCTGTTCGACCGGCGGCTCATCGCGAGGAGCCGCGGAGGCTTGAGGTGGCCGACGATCAGCAGCGGCATGGGCCCCACCTCGTGCCCGCCGAAGAAGGTCTCGACGACGCCGCGCACGATCGCCGCCTCGCTCGCGGCGGCGCGCGGATCGAAGGCCGGGACGCCGACCCACGCCGCCTCGTCGTCCGCCTCGACGGTGTGGAAGACCGCGGTGCCGAGCTGCCCGGCGATGAACGCGGCGTGCCGGAGAAAGCGCCCGCGCACGGTCTGCTCGCGCGTGGCGCCGATGCCCAGGCTCGACGCGGCGCCGGTGGCGCCGAGGGCGTCGGCCTCGATGCGCAGCGTGGTGGGGATCGGCTTCTCGTCGAAGGCGACGGGGAGGAGCAGGAGGTCCTCGCCGGCCGCGCGCATCAACGTGGAGGAGACCATCACGGCGAGCGGGTTCGCGATCGGGTCCCGCGTCACCCTCACGTCGTAGCTCGCGTGGACGGCGCCACGGGTGGCGCGCGAGAGCGTGATGACGGCGGGCTCGCCCGGCGGGGAGAAGGGGACGGGGCCGTCGTCGTCGCGCACCGCGAGGTCACGGACCGCGCCCCTGGTGGCCTCGGTGAAGCTCCAGGCGCGCAGGTCGGCGGGCTCCCCGATGGCTTCGATGTCGACGTGGATGCGCAGCGTGGGCTCGACCAGCGGGCGCAGGGTGACGGTGAGGTGCGCGCCGCCCGGGGTCGCCAAGGGTGCGGGAGCGGATGCCGCCGACGATGGCACAGGAGCACACGGGAGGGGCTGGAGCGGGGCCGCGGGCGTGGAGGCGGCACAGGACAGGCAAAGGGCGCCGAGCGCGACAGGGAGGATCCTCACGCCGCGCAGTTGACGGGCGTTCGCGGGAGGGATCAATCCGGCTGGACAAGTTGCCATCGGGGAGCGGATCCTCCGCGACGGAGGGGCGACCGTGGGCGAGCAGGAGCACGAGAAGAGCGCGGGGGGAGAGGCGGCGGACGCCTTGAAGACGCTCCTGGCGCGGATCGGGGAGATCTTCGGGGTCTTCGATCTCTCGTTCTTCGTCGCGGGCGCGGTGTGCGCGGGGGCGGTGGTGTTCGGGGGCTACATCTCCGGCGCGACCTGGCTCTCGCGGCTCGCGCCGGAGGAGTGGAAGGCCGTGCAGATCGGCGCCGCGGTGCTCGGTTGCTACGTCCTCGGCATCGTCTGCTTTGCCGCGGGGCGGAGGCGGCGTCGGCCGAGCTTCTATCTCCGGCTTCCGGAGCAGCTCCAGGCGTTCGCTCTCGACCGAGAGTACGACCTGCAAGCGCTTCCCCCCTCGGGGACGGCGCGCGCGGAGAGATGCTCGCTCCTCTACACGCGGCTGTGGGCCGAGATGCGCCAGGACAAGGCGCTCGCGCCCTCGTTGAACCTGGTCACGCGCTACTGGGTCATGGCCGCCATGTGTGACGGGCTCGGGGTGGCGCTGGGCCTGTGGGTGGTGCTTTGGCTCGCCTGGTGGGGGCAGTTCGAGCCCGCCCCCGCGCACCCCGCCCACGCGGTGATGGTCCTCGTGGGGGTCGCCCTCGGTGCTGCCATGTGGCTGTGCTTCCGCGAAGCGAACCGGTACGGCGACTACCAGATGCACGAGGTGGTCGCGACGCTCGCCTACCGGCACGACGCTCGGCGCTCGGAGGGAACGCCCCGGAGCGCTCCCCCCTCCGGCGCGACGTCGTCCTAACGAACCTCGAAGCGCTCGCCGCGGCGCCGCCCGACGGGCAGCGTCCGGACCAGCCGGATCATCGTCCAGACCGTGCCCGCGAGCTTGCGCAGCTTCGACTGGCCGACGCGCTCGTTGTAGTCGATGGCCAGCTCGACCACGTGGTAGCCGCACTTGGCCGGCCAGAGCAGCGTGTCGATGGGGACCGCGTCACCCTCGCCGTCGAAGTCGAAGGCGCGGATCATCCCGCTGCGGTAGGCGCGCATGCCGCTGTGCACGTCGCAGGTGGGGACGCCGTGGAGCAGGTACGCCAGCCCGGCGAAGGTGCGGTTGGCGAGGAAGTTGGGCACCGGCATCGCGGCGGGCTTGGTGCGGGTGCGAGCGCAGTTGACGAGATCGACGCCCTCCTCCTCGATGAGGCGGCGGAGCGTGGGGATCATCTCGACCGGGTAGGTGAAGTCGCAGTCGAGGTAGATGAGCATGTCGCTCTCTTTCGCTGCCGTGTACATCAGGAGCTCCATCGCCGGCCCGTGGCCGCGCGCCGGCACCTGGCGGAGGACGCGAGCGCCGAGGCGCCGCGCGATCTCCGGGGTGCGGTCCTTGGTGGAGCTGTCGACGCAGAGGATCTGGGCGTCGGGCGCGACGCGACGGATGTCGGCGATCATGCGCTCGATGCTCTCCTCCTCGTCCATCGTCAGCATGCCGACGGTCAGGGTCATCTTGCGGCGGGCGGGCGCTCCCGGCTTGGGGGCATCCGCCTTCTTTGCCGGCGGCTTGCGCGCGAGGATGACGTTCTGGAAGGCGAAGAGGCCGGGGGCGCGGTTGGCGATCAGGTCTTCGATGGGGCGGACAAAGGTCTGGTAGGCCTTGTAGCTGAGGGACTCCGACAGCTCCGTGGGGGCCGCGTCGTCGCGCACCAGGGCCTTGAGGATCAGGTCCTTGGCGGCGCGCACGAGCATGGGGTTCTGCTCGATGGACAGGATCTCGAGGCCGGCGGCCTCGCACATGCGGGCGGCGCTGGCGCGCGTGAAGAAGCGGAGATGGGAGTCGTCGAGGATCCCGCTCGACTGGTAGTCGAAGTTGCCGGCGAGGAGCCCGAGGCGCACCGGCCACGCGGCGACGTTGGGGAGGGAGACGAGGATCTGTCCGTCGTCCGCGAGGTAGGGGAGGAAGCGCTCGAGGACCGCCCGCGGCTCGGTGGTGTGCTCGAGCACGTCGGCGAACATGATCAGATCGAAGCGCCGGTCGCCGAGCGCGTGCTGGAGGGCGGCGTCGCTGGTGATGTCGGCGCTGATCACCTCGTCCAGCACGGCGCGGGCGCGCTCGATGGACTTGGGGACGATCTCCAGGCCGGTGACGTGAGCGCCGGTGCGCTTCACGGCGGCGCCGTTGAGGCCGACCCCGCAGCCGACGTCGAGCACGGTCCGCGGGCGACCGACGAGCGAGAGGAGGGCGCGGTTGACCTCCTCGACGCGGTACTTTTCCGTGACCCGCCCGGTGGACGGGGCCGCGGCCACGACGGCGCCTGCGCCTCCGACGGTGCCTGCGACCGCGGAGGCGGCGACGGGCTGCGTCTCGCCCACGTCGTGTGCCTCTCCCGGCTCGTGGCTGGAGGTGCCGTTGGTGTAGTGGGCGACGGAGGTGCTCATCCCGACTGACCCATCTTTGCCGGGGGTTTGGGGGCAGAGCTCGCCGCTGCGGCGAGCGGAGCCCCCATCGTCGACCGATTGGCCCACGCGGTGTTGAACTCGCGGATGGTCTCGTCGGTCTTGGGGTTGTGGAGCATCTTGCGGAGGATCGGCGGGGGCACCGTGACGATGTGGGCGCCCGCGAAGAGCGACTCGTTGACGTCCATGAAGTGGCGGACGCTGCCCACGATGATCTTGGACTTGAGGCCCTCGCGATCGATCTGGGCGCGGGTCTCGGCGATGACCGGGCGCACGTCGTAGCCCATGTCGCGGACGCGGCCGCTGAAGATGGAGACGTAGGTGCCGCCCGCCAGCGCCGCCAGGTAGGCCTGGTTGAAGCTCATCAGGCAGGTGACGTTGGTGGCGACCCCTTGCCGGGTGAGCGCGTGGGTGACGCGCAGGCCGATGGCGGTGAACGGGACCTTGATGCAGATGCGCTCGGGCGACCAGGAGTGGTACTCCTGCGCCTCCTCGAGCATCGCGCCCTCGGTCTCGGTGGTCAGCTCGACCGAGACGTGCCCGTGGGAGGCGGCGAGCACCCCCTGGATGCGCTTGCCGAGATCGGCGCCGCCCGCCTCCCTGGCGAGGATGAGCGGGTTGGTGGTGACGCCGGAGACGACGCCCCAGGCGAAGATGTCCTTGATCTCCTCGGGGTCGGAGCTATCGAGAAAAAACATGCGGTCCTCGGCGGGGACCTTAGCAGCAGCGGCGGGCTCGGCCTACCCTCTCGTTGGGGGAGATCGTCGAGAAGGGACGGCGCGCCGTCAGGGTGCCCCGGGCCGGGCAAAGGGACGGCGACGGCGGCAACCGAGACGTGCTTTACTCGCGGTCGGTGCCGAACACCGACCTGCTCCGCAGCATCCCCATGTTCGAGGGCCTCGACCAGGAGGACCTCGACCACCTGGCGCACACGCTGGTCGAACGCCCGTTCAAGGGCGGGCAGATGATCTTCCATCAGGGCGACCGCGGCAGCGAGATGTACATCGTCGCCCAGGGCCACGTGAACATCCACCTCCCCGGGGAGAACTCCCGGCGGGTGTCCCTGAAGGACATCTCGGTGGGCGAGTACTTCGGTGAGCTGGCCCTCTTCGACGAGAAGCCGCGCAGCGCCAGCGCCCTCGCCACCACCGATGCCCTGCTCTTCGAGCTCAGCCGCGAGACCCTCCGCGGCTACCTGGAGCGCCGCCCCGGCGCGGCCATGGCCATCCTCCGCACCATGGCCGAGCGCCTGCGCGAGACCAACGCGATGCTCTCCGAGCGCGCCGCCAAGAACGCGGTCGAGGAGATCGAGAAGCACCTCACCTGGCAGGACAAGCTGGCCGACACGGTGGCGGAGTTCAACGGGAGCTGGGGCTTCATCCTGCTGCTGATGGGCATCACCGGGATGTGGTTCGTCATCAACACCCCGGGGCTCCTCGGCAAGGAGCCGCTCGACGCCTATCCGTACCAGTTCTTCAACCTGGTGCTGGCGGTGCTGGTGGCCCTCCAGGGCCCGCTCATCGTGATGAGCCAGAACCGCCAGACCATCAAGGACCGGGCGACGGCCGAGACCGACTTCAAGGTCAACCTCAAGAACGAGGTCAACATCGAGACCATCCTCCGCGAGATGGGCGAGTTCCGCGCCGAGGCCAACAACCGCCTCGAGGCGCTCGAGAAGCACACCGCCCCGCTGGCGATCGTGCCGCCCACGGCCCTGCGGCCGCTGCTGAGCTCGCTGACGGACGTGACCTCCGACGGGGGCCCT
>Ga0302283_1000530_pt1 | contig 31660 bp, 14 predicted proteins | sample III_Fen_E1_4_FD_198770 | JGI IMG/M metagenome (GOLD analysis project Ga0302283, IMG submission 198770) | Peat permafrost microbial communities from Stordalen Mire near Abisko, Sweden - III_Fen_E1_4 | ecosystem: Environmental > Terrestrial > Soil > Wetlands > Permafrost | place: Sweden: Abisko... | reverse complement strand
CGCGCGTGGCCCGTCGCGTCGGTAGTCGTGCTTCCGAGGGCGGCGCTCCGCTCCGTGCTCAACGTCAGGGCCAAGCCGCCGCCCGTGATGGTCGCCCCGTCGCTCTCGAGGGCTGCAGTCGCGTCGATCGTCATCGACTTGCCGTCGAGAGAGATGATGCGCGGCTCCGGCGCGAACGCGAGGGTGCACGCGCGCCGGGAAAGGTCGACGGGCACGCTGACGGAGGCGCCGTCGAGGTAGGTGCTCCCCGCGAACTGGATGTGCACCGCGTAACGTTCGATGGGGAGCGGAACGCGCAGACAGAAGCGCCCCGTTTCATCGCTCGTCACGTGCACGGTGCCATCGGCGTCGACCGAGGACCCGGCATCGATCCCGCAGCTCTGGGCGCCGCCCGGCAGCGCCATCGTCCTCGTCGGGGTCGATGCCCGCGCGAACGTCACGCTCACGGGCCCCTCCGTCACAGGCGCGTTCGCGTCATCGACGAGCGCGCCGCGCAACTGCATCGCGCTCCCGTCGATGCGCACCCCCTGCGCTTCGATGCGCGAAACACCGCGAACGCGCACGTGAGGCGCATCCGCGCCCCAGCTCACCGCGGGATTTGCGGCGAGAGCGACCCACCAGGCGATGCCGCACGCGCGCCCGACTCTCACAAGTCGCAGCATACGCGCTGCGCGGCGCTCGTCTTTCGGGTTCGTCGCGTGTCGTGGCTGCACGTTTGATTGAAGCTTGCGACGAACCGAACCGTCCGACGAAGTGATAGGGTGAATGATCGTATGAGGCGGACTGCCGACGCGCGACGGCGCGGGATCGCTTTCGCGTGCTTCGTCCTCCTCCTGGCGTGGACGGTTGCGTCGACCACCGTGGCGCGCGCCGACTCGCGCACTGACTTTCTCATCGGTCGGCTCAAGGCCGACGACTTCCGCGTACGGACGAACGCGGCGCTGGCGCTCGGGCAAACGAACGACGACGCGGCCGTCCCAGCGCTCTGCGGTGCCATCGCTGATTCGAGCGACGTGGTCCGCCAGGCCGCCGTCGCTGCCCTTCAGAAGCTGGCGAAGCCCGCGGGGCTCGACTGTTTGAAGGCGCGCGTCGGCGCCGAGACGAGCGACGCGGTGAAGCGGGCGATCACGCGTGCGATCGTGGCCATCGGCGGTGGCGGGGGCGATTCGCCGTCCGGTCCGCCGCCGCTCGTCGCCAACGCCAAGTACTACGTGTCGATCGCTCCCATCGCCAACCAGACCGGGCGCCCCGATCCCGAGATCAACCAGGTCGTCGGCGGCGCGATCCGTTCCAAGCTCGCCGAGCTACGCGGCTACCAGATCGCCCCGGCCCAGGAGAGCACCGACCAGGCTCGAGCCGCGATGGCGAAGCGCAAGCTCACCGGCTACTACCTGTCGATCCGCGTCGAGCACTTCGACTACTCGGACGGCAATCTCCGCGTGCGCGTGAAGGTCGCGGTCTTCACGTACCCGGGCAAGGACCTGCGCGGCGAGGTCCCCGCCGGCCTCACGCAGACCGGCGTGAGTGCGGGAGACAAGAGCGCCGAGGACAACCTGCTTCAGATGGCCTCGGCGCGCGCCGTCGAGCTCTTCGCCCAGAATTTCCCATGATCGACGTTCATAATTGGCCATTGGCGCCTTGGCGGGCGCACCATGACGATGGCGAGCCCGCGCGAGTCAACGCATGAACACCTCGAATTTCCCCTCGACGGCGACCGGACGCTACAAGCGCAGCGTTCGCAACCTCCTCATCGATTCGCGCTTTCAGCTTCGCTACACCGCGTTCCTGGTGATCGTGGCGATCACGGTGAGCGTCGTCCTCGGTTCGTTCCTCTATCGAACCAGCCGCGAGGTCGTGGCCGAGAGCCAGAAGGTGGTCTCGCTCAGCCAAAACGTCAGCGACGTCGTGAAGATGTCGATCAAGGACAACTACAGCGACAACCCGGAGCTCGCCGCGGCGTTCAACGAGGCGTCCACCGCGTCCGATCGACAGATCGAGGAGCAGCAGCACGCGCTCGTGAAGCAGCAGCAGACGATGCTCTACGAGCTGATCTGCGGGCTCGCGCTCCTGGTCGCGACCATCGGGATCTTCGGCATCTGGTTCACGCACAAGATCGCCGGCCCCATCTACAAGATGAAGATGCTCCTTCGTCAGGTCGGGGACGGGAAGCTCGTCTTCCAGGGGAAGCTTCGCAAGGGGGACGAGCTGCAGGACTTCTTCGGCGCGTTCACCACGATGGTCGACAAGCTGCGCGAGCGGCAGTCGCACGAGGTGACGCAGCTCGAGGCGGCGATCCGGATGGCCGGCGAGGCGGGGGCGAGCCAGGAGTCGCTGGCGAAAGTGCGGTCGGTGCGCGACGAGATGAAGCGCGCGATCGACGAGTGAGCTGATTGGCTGCGGGGCCATTGCCGTTCGTCAGGGTCGCTCGCTCGCGCGACCGTCGCAGGACGTGACTGATGCTCGGGTCTTGGTCGCTCGAGCGAGTGACCCGGACGGATGGCTCGGGGCGCAGGGGGGAGTGCGATCGCGCGTCTGACCTAGACGACCACTATGCCGTGAGCGCCGCCTCGATGTACTCGATGCGGGTCTCCGTTCCATCGAAGGTCACTGCGGCGACGTCGAGGCGGACGCGTTCGAGGCCCGGCATTTTCGAGAGGCGCTCTTGCCACAAGCGTTCCGCGGCGCGGATGAAGGTGGCCCGTTTCTTTGCGTCCACGCTCTCGAGCCCGCGCGCGAAGGCGCCCTCGCCCCGCGTGCGCACTTCGACGATCACCGCGAGGTTCCCCTTGCGCGCGGCGATGTCGAGCTCGAGCGGACCGAGCCGCACGTTCCGCGCGAGGATCTCGAAGCCGCTCGTGACGAGGTAGGCGACGACCGCGTCTTCCGCGCGGTCGCCCTTCGCCTTCCGCTTCAGCTCACTGGCCGTTGTACGAGCCGCAGTTCGCCTTCGCTCCGGCGCATGCGGGGACGCTGATCGGCGACCCCACGAGCGTCGAGGGGCACTGCGAGGCCTGGTAGTCCGTTCCCGACTTGATGCAGTACGCGCCCGTCAGGCCCGTATCGTTGGGGCCGGTGGAGGACACGAGCTGCGAGCACGAGAAGCCCTGGGGGCAGGTGCAGTAGTTGGCGCCGTCGTTCGTGTTCCCTTCGACGTTCGCGCAGCGGCAGGAGCAGTAGACGGCCTCGTTCGCCGTGCGCGAGAGGCACTGCGGCTGAACGGTCGCGCCCGTCTTCGAGCCCGGGGTCGTGTCGCCGACGATCGGCTCGGTCTGTGCGTTGGCCGCGGCGTTGGGAACGCTCCCAGGGATACCGCACTGGATGATGGGGTTGCCGTTGGTGTCTTTGTAGAACTGCCCAGCGGCAGGCTCGGGCGGATTGCCGCTGAGGTCCTGGCCGTACGGGCAGCTCACGCGCCCCTGGAAGTGGTTCGCCAGGCACAGGCGCGTCAGGCACTGGAAGCTCTTGGACTCGACGTTGACCTCGCCAGGGTCGAAGCCACTGAACGTCGGGTCGTACTCCTGTTCGGGAGTGCACGGATCACCGACGCCCGTCTGGGAGCACCCTTCGAGAATGGCAGGAGCGAGTGTGATACTCGCGACGCCGAGAACGACCACGGCAAAGAACGAGCGACTCATTATCGTGTGCTCTCCCTAGACGATTTGCGAGGGTGCCGCGGCGCACGGCGATGCCTCCGCAGATGCGGAGCCGAATGCGCGCGAAAACGTGCGGGAAGCTAGCTGACGAAAGTCGACAGGGTCAAGACGAACCACACGTATCTTCATCGGCTACCGGTCACAGCTCCCGTGACCCCGATGGGACGCGATTCGGACATCCGTCGTTGTAGGAGAGTGCGGCCGGTCGATTTACGGCGGGCTCTTTCCTTTCCTTCCAAGCCACTCCAAAGGTTGCGTGCCAGCCAAGGTTCAATCGTCCACTGGTAGGCGCGCTTAGGCTCGTAGCTCACCGGGTTTCGCCTTGACAAAGAGGAAAGAGCCTCCGTAGCATCGCGCGCCTCGACGGGATTATCTTTTCAACATCGTTGAGTTTTTCGGCACCTGCTGCACGCGACTGACCCATCGGAACGCCGATGCCTGGACCCGCCGCACCCGCTTCGAAACCGATCGCTTTTCAGGTCCCCATCGAGCCCCGTGCCCGCTTCGCAGCCTGCGGTGAGCCGGCCGCTCTACTCTCTGCGCGATCCTGCCTCGAATCGGCCTTTCCGGAATGACGAACACGCGAGGAGCATTGACGATGCGTACACGGTCTCTCACCGCGAGGGTTTTCGCGTGGACCGCGATGGTTTCCCTGTGCCTGTCAGGGGCGACGCTGACTTCTGACGCTCTCGCGCAGAAGAAGCCGAAGAAGCCGAAGAAGCCAGCTGCGTCGCAGGAGATCGAGCTCGACGAGCCCGCTCCTGCCCCGGGCAAAGGGAACGCACCCGCGCCCTCTTCCGGTGGCGGCGCTGCCAGGCCCACGGACAACTCGCCCCCACCGCAGGCTGGGCAGATGACCGAGCAGGCCGCGCAGGCCAAGCGCCTCTTCGACGGCGAAAAATGGTCGGACGCGTCGCTGGCGCTGTACCGCGTTTACAAGGGGGAGACGGGCGACGACGAGGGGAACAAGCAGCTCGCCCAGTACCACCTGGCGATCGCGCTCTACCGACTCAAGTTCTACCAGGCGGCTTACGGAATCTTCAGCGAGATCGCTGACAAGCCGAACCACCTGAAGTTCAACGAAACGCTCCTCTGGCTCGCCAAGCTGGCGACCGACCTGCCGGAGCCCGCCGACATCGTCGAGCGCGTCGGTAAGTACAACGACGAGCAGATTGCGCGTTTCGACAACCCGAACCAGCGCGATCTCTACTGGCAGCTCAACTATCTGCTCGGACGGTACAAGTACCGCAATCGCCAGTATGAGGAGGCTCTCCGCCTCTTCGGCAAGGTCGCTCGCGAGTCGAAGTACTACGTGCAAGCGCAGTTCTTCGCCGGCATCTCGAACGTCCAGACCCGCAAGTCCGTCCCGGCCGTGCAGTCGTTCCAGCGGATTGTCGGCGCCATCGACGAAGGCGTCGAGGGGGTCGAGGACGAGTCGCGCATGCGCGACCTCGCATTCCTCTCGATGGCCCGCACGTACTACTCGGCGTCCGTCCGCCTCGACGAGAACAACTCGCCGACGATCGACTCGAACAAGCTGTCGGCCGCGGTGAAGTACTGGAACAAGGTCGACCAGGGGAGCGAGTACTGGCTCGACGCGCTCTTCGAAGAGTCGTGGGCCTACTTCATGGCCGGCGACTACAGCCACGCGCTCGGGAACGTTCACACGATCCAGGCGCCGTACTTCCCGAACTCGTACTACCCGGAAGCGGAAATCGTAAAGGCGGTCATCTACTTCTCGAACTGCCAGTACGACGACGCGACCACGATCGTCGCTTCGTTCCAGCAGAAGTATCAGCCGATTTTCGACGACCTCAACAAGACCCTCGCCCGATTCAAGGGCGACAACCAAGAGGAGACGTTCTTCAAGTTCCTGAAGGACGTTCGCGCGAGCAAGGCGGACGTTCCGCCGCGTGTGAAGCGCGTCGTCGAGCTGGCGCTGTCGGACCGGCAGCTGCTCCGCAACCTCGAGTACGTCCGCCTCCTCGACGAAGAAGGGAAGCGTTTCTCGAAGGCGCCCCAGTCGTTCCAGAGCTCGGCTCTCGGGAACGACACGAAGGACGCTTTGCAACTCGCGCGCGACATCGCCGTCCGCAACGCCGGACAGCTCGCGAAGGACAGGTACCAGCGAAACCTGGACGAGCTGAACGAGCACCTTCGCGACGCTGCGAAGATCCTCATCGACATCACCGCCGCGCAGCGCAACCAGCTCGATCAGGCAATCGCGGGGAGCCAAATCACCGTCGCCGAATCCAAGGCGAACATCGTCAAACCCGACGAAGAGCACGTGATCTGGCCGTTCAACGGTGAGTACTGGCGCGACGAGCTCGGCTTCTACCGTCAGACCATCACCTCGAAGTGCGGGAGGTAATTCGGATGAATCGCTTCGTTACATTGCTTGCCGTCTCGGTCGCGCTCATGGGCACGGCGCTCACTCGCCCTGCCAGCGCTGCGACGGCAGGCGATGCGTGTGTGTCCGACAAGGCGAAAGACAGCCTCAACGCTTGTGGAAGCGCAGGTCCCGCCAAGTTCGATGTCAGCGCTCACGGCAAGGCGCCGCAGGTCAATTTTCACTCGGCTCCGCCGCCGGCAGACCTGAAGAAGCGTGATCAGCAGACCAAACCGAACATCCCGAACGAGCAAATGGGGGCGGCCCAGCGCGACGCGCGCAAGAACCGCCTGCAGTCGCGTGCTCGCGCACTGCTCGTCACCGAGATCTCGGGCCTCGAGAACCTGTTCAGCAGCACGCCGAAGGGTTCGGCCGATCGCGTGCAACTCGCGCGGCGACTCGCCGAGGACTACGTCGAGCTCGAGAGCACGGCGTTCCGCGAGAAGACGCAGGCCGAGATCGACCGCGACTCGCTGAAGAAGACGAACCCGTCGGCCGCCGGGCAGAAGCAGACGGCGGCGGTTCAGGCGACGTCGATCATGAACCGGGCCCGTACGCAGGCCGAGAAGTACTACGGCATCATCACGACGGATTACCCGAACTACCCGCAGCTCGACGAGGTCCTCTACTACCTCGCCTACGAGTACGAGCAGGCCAACGAGAACGACAAGGCTCGCACGGTCTACGGCACGCTCATTCAGACGCGGCCGAACTCCAAGTACATCCCGAACGCATATCTCGCGTTCGGCGAGCTCTTCTTCAACCAGGCGCAGGGCGATCCGAGCAAGTGGGACTTCGCCGCGCAGGCCTACCAGAAGGTCATCGGGTATCCGCCGCCGGACAACAAGGTCTACGGGTACGCCTGGTACAAGCTCGCCTACGTCTTCTGGAACGAAGGGGATTTCGCGCGAGCGTTGAACGCCTTCAAGAAGACGATCGACTACGGAACGACGTACGCGCAGCTGCCGAACGCGTCGAAGCTCGCCGATAGCGCGCGCCGCGACATCATCCCGGTGTACGCGCTGAAGGGGGACCCCACCGCGGCGTTCAACTTCTTCCACAACATCTCGGGCGACGAGAGCGGGCAGACCGGCAAGACGTTCAAGATGATGGATGACCTCGGCCAGAACTACCTGGACACGGGGCACTATCCGGAAGCCATCGCGCTCTACAAAGACCTGATGGTCCGCGATCGCAGCGGCGACAAGTCGTGCGTCTACCAGGCGCACATCACTGAAGCCACGATGGCGATGAAGTCGGGCAACAAGGAGCTCATCAAGGCCGAGCTCGACAACCAGTCCAAGGTTTACATCGAGTACAAGGCCGCGAATCACTCGCCGGATTCGAAGCAGGAGTGCGCGAACAAGACGGCCGCGCTCCTCGTCGAGACCGCGATGGCGTGGCACCTCGAAGCCGTCGGTCCGCCCGGGCAGCGCGGCACGGGCGATCCTCGCACGATGGGGCTCGCGGCCTACTTCTACAAGAAGGTCGCCGACACGTGGAACGCGCAGGAGTTCGCGCAGTTCCAGTTCCCGCGCATCGTCAAGGAAGACTGGCCGACGATCTACAAGATCAAATACGACATGGCCGACCTCCTCTACTTCCAGCAGAGGTGGAACGACTGCGGACCGGCGTTCGACGCCGTCGTCGCCGAGAACCCGCAGGCGCCGGAAGCGGCCGAAGCCGCCTACGCCTCGGTGCTCTGCTACCAGAACATCTACGAGCAGACGCACGCGAACGGCGCAGACAAGAAGGGGGGGGGAAACCTCCCCGGCCAGGAATCCAAGAAGGAGTCCAAGGCCGACGACGATCGCCTCGCGGCCAAGCAGTTCACCGACACGCAGAAGGGGATGATCTCCGCCTTCAATCGGTACATTTGCTACATCCACCCGGCCACCAGCGATACGCAGGGGCAGGACCAGCTGGTCGAAGTGCGCTTCGCCCGCGCGCGAACGTACTTCGAGGCCCAGCACTGGGAAGAGTCGGCCGTCGCCTTTCGTGACATCGCGATGGAGAACTCCGACAAGGACGTCGGTATCTACGCCGCACAGCTCTACCTCGAGAGCGTCAACGTCCTCGGCGCGCACTCGAACCCGCCGCGCCCGTCGTGCTTCGACGACATGGCGAGCGACGTTCCCAAGTTCATCGAGCTGTACTGCACCGGCGACAAGTTCGCGAAGAACCAGGAGCAGTGCACGAACCTCACGAAGATTCAGTGCGACATCCAGCGTCTGAAGGCGGAGAAGCTCGTGCAGCTCGCCAACAAGACGGGGGGCTCGGCCGCGCTGCAGACGTTCGAGCAGGCGGGCAATACGTACTACGAGCTCTGGCGGAAGTACGGCGAAGAGCCGCTCACCCAGAACCAGCCGCCGACGTGCGACAAGCTCGACCAGATTGTCTACAACTCGGCGCAGGCGTACCAGGCGGCTCGGCTCATCGCGAAGGCGATTCGAGCGCGCATGACGCTGCTCAACCCGCAGTTCCACATGGACGCCTCGCCGCTCGCCAAGAAGGCGACGCTCGAGATCGGGAAGAACTACCAGGCCATCGCCGTCTACGACGCAGCGGCGGACTGGTACGAGAAGTACGCGAAGATGGACAAGAACGCCGAAGGCGCCGACAGCGCCCTCAGCGACGCAGCCCAGCTCCGCCTCGGGCTCGGTCAGGAAGACGAAGCCATCGCGGACGCCAAGCTGTTCATGCGCAGCTACGGCGCGTCGAAGCCGGAGCAGACCGCAGCGCTCGCCTTCGCCGTCGGAGGACACTACGCCGACAAGGAAGACTGGGAGCACGCGAAGGGTGCGCTCACCGGGTCGATGGGCGTCATCAACAAGGCGCCGCCGGACATCCAGGTCCAGGCGCACGCGACGCTCGCTCGCGCCTACACGCACACGCGCGGAGGCGACGGGAACGCCAAGGCCGAATACGCCAAGGTGCGCGCGCTCTGGCAGAACCCGCAAGACGCGATGGCGCGCATCAATGCGGCCTACACGAGCGAGGACGAAGCGTCGAAGCAGCGGCGCGTCGGCAAGGCGGTCACGGCGGTCGGCGAGGCGTACTTCGCCGCCGCTGAAGAGATGAAGCGGACCGAGGTCGATACGATCAAGTTCCCCGTCTACAAGGGGAACGGCACGAAGGACGACGTCCTCAAGCACGTGAAGACGAAGGTCTCGGCGTGGCTCGAGAAGAAGCGTCCGGCGATCGAGAAGGTCGCCGCCGAGTACAAGAAGATCGTCGATCTCCAGCCCGAAGCGCCGCCGCGCTGGGTCATCGCCGCCGGCTCGCGCGTCGGCCTGATGTGGGGGGCGTTCGTCGATGAGTTCCGCGCCGCTCCGATTCCGGAGTCGTGGAAGAAGGACGCCGAGATGCGCGGCGTCTATTACGACGCGCTCGACGCGGCCAGCGAGCCGATCAAGACCCAGCGCGCGAAGCCCGCGCTCGTCACGTGCCTCAGCTACTCGGTGAAGTTCGAGTACTTCGACGAGTTCTCCCGCGCGTGCGAAGTCTGGCTCGCGAAGAACTACAAGGCCGAATACCACGTCGTCGACGAGCTCCGGCCGTCGCCGACGCTCTCGAACAGCGGCCTCGATGACAAGCCGCCGCCGCTCCTCGTGGGTGGCCAGGCTTGGCACCCGGTTCAGGTCGTCGCGGCGGGCGAGAAGACGGAAAAGGCCGGTTCGGCGTCCGACTCGAGCGCGAGCGACGACTCCAAGAAGCCGGCGGCGAAGCCGAAGAAGAAGAAGCACTGAGGCCCACGGCGCCACGGAGAATGCGAAGATGAATTTCGGCAAGAGCGTTTTGGTGATGGGCCTCCTCGGTGCGGCCATCGTCTCGAACGGCTGCGGTGGCGGCGCGCAGACGGAGCCCCAGACTCCCGCGAACAAGTCGACCGGCCCGGCCGCTCCCGCGGCTGCGGTCGACAAGGCGGCGCAAGACAAGTTCAACGCTGCCCTCGATGCGTTCAACGGACACGACAAGGCCGCCGACTGGAACGAAGCTGCGTGCGCCGACGTGGCGCAGCAGTTCCAGGCGGCAGCGTCGTCGCAGAAGAGCGGCAAGCTCTCCGAGGCGACGTTCGACGCCGGGCTCGCGTACCAGCGCTGCGACGACGAGAAGGACGCGAAGGGGCTCTTCGAGAAGGCGCTCCAGGACGACCCCAAGTTCCACTATGCGCGCGCCGAGCTGGCCCTCTATCAGTACAAGGCCGACTCGAACGAAGACAACGCCATCAGCGCGCTCCAGCAGGCGGTTCTCGACGCGAACTTTCAGAACGTTCCGGCGCTCGTCAACCTCGCCATGTTCCAGATGGTGCGTGACTCGGACACGGGCGGAAGCGACTGCAAGAACGACATGGAATGCGCGAAGAAGAACCTTCAGCGCGCGCTCGCGTTCGATGACGCCTACATGCCTGCGTTCAACCAGCTCGCGCTCTACTACTTCCAGCAGGCGAAGAAGCGCGCCGGTCAGGTGAAGTCGACGCGGCACGGGCGGCACGTGTCCACCAACGCAGCCATGGGCAAGCGTGCTGACGTCCAGCAGCTCGAGCTCGCGGCGCTCGTGTGCTCCCAGGCCATTCGCAAGAATCCCAACTACGCACCCATTCACAACACCGCAGGGCTCATTCAGAACGAGCTCGGCCTGGTGAACGGCGCGGTCACGGAGTTCGCGAACGCCGCCAAGCTCGATCCGCGCTTCTTCGAGGCGCAGATGAACTACGCGGCGGTCAACTTGTCGTTCCGCGGGTTCGAGCAAGCACAGAGTGCCTACAAGAAGGCTCTCGAGATGCATCCGAACGATTACGACGCGCACCTCGGACTGGCGCTCGCGATGCGCGGTCTCATCAACGATTCGAACTACGACACCCAGGTCGCCGCCGTGCAGGGCGAGCTCGACACGTGCAAGAAGCTCGAGGGGGCCAGGCCCGACGCCTTCTACAACGAGGGGATTCTCACCCAGGAGTACAAGGCGAAGTCGGGCGGCGACAAGGACAAGACGATCGCCTCGCTCCAAAGCGCGAAGACGATCTTTCAATCCTTCGTCGACAAGGCGCAGGGGAAGAACGAGTACGACGGTGCCGTGAAGCGTGCGACCGAGCGCATGCAGGACATCGACGACACGATCGCCTTCCTCCAGCTCCCCGGCGCAAATCCGGCAGCCGCTCCTCCCCCCTCGACGCCGGCTCCGGCCGACGCGAGCGGCGCGGCACCCGCGCCCGCGGCACCTGGCCCCGCGAGTGCGGCGGCGCCTGGTGCGCCGGCCCCTGCGCCCGGTGCTCCCGCTACCCCGCCGGCAACGCCGCCGGCGACCCCCCCGGCGCCCGGCACCGCACCGAATCCGCAGTAGCGGCGGAAACGTTCGTTCCAGGCCGAAGACAGAAGCCAGGGAACAAGCCGCTAGGGATGTTGTCCGTTCAGAAAGAGGCGTTGGGTCGCTGCGTTTGAGGCCAATCGGTTTGACGAGACGAGTGCCATTGGGTACAATGGTACTGTAATCGGGGCGGAGATTTCCGAGGAGAATGCACGTCATGATGCGTCAGACGAAGCTCTTTGTGGGTTTGGTGGCGACCTCTCTCCTCCTCGCGTCCTCTGCGTTCGCGCAGACCACCGGGGCGGCTCCCGCCGCGGGTGGCGGCAAGGCGGCGGGCGGCAAGGACGAGGGATACTCGTACGAGTTCTCCGACGACCCTCTCGCTGCCGGAGGCTTCGGCCCGAACGACGCGACGATCCGCGTTCGTCCCGGCCCGGTTCGCACGACGCTGATTCGTCCGCGCACGTCGTTCGTGCCGGAGATGCTCAAGTCCGTCGAGAATTTGTGATCGCGATCCGCGCTGGGTCTTCTTCGTCTTCTCTTCTTCGAATCAAAGTTTCAGTCATCGAGCAGTAAACGGCCCGCGCGTCGGCGCTGGAAGGTTCACGATGGATAGCCAGGGTAAGGCGAAGGTCGCGCTCACGTTTGCGCTGTATCAGGGCGACGCTCTCGTCCGGCGCGACACGATCGTTCAAGACATCGTCAAGGTCGGGAAGGATCCGCGGAGCCACCTCCGCGTGGACGACGACCTTGCCTCGCGTATGCACGCCGTCATCGAGGTCGCTTCACCGGGGGACATCACGCTGATCGATCTCGGGAACGAGCCGGGGACGCTCGTGAACGGGCAGCGGGTCAACAAGTGCAAGATCCGACCGGGCGATCAGATTCAGATCGGCTCGACGCTGATTCAGCTGGAGAACGCCGAGGCGGCCGTCGTGACGAGCGCCGCGCCCCCGGCGATTCAGTCGGCCCCGCCCGCGCCCGTCTCGGCGCCCCCGCCGCCGCCGTCATCGCGGCGTCCCGAGTACCAGCAGCAGGAAGCGGCACCGAACCCGTTCGTCCCGGTGCCGCCTCAGACGAATCCGTACGGGGCGCAGGCTGCGCCGCAGAACCTTTACGCGCCGCCTCCGCAGGCGAATCCGTACCAGGCGCCACCGCAGCAGGCCGCGTACGCGCCTCCGCCTCCCCCCGCGATCGCGAACCCTTTCGCGCAGGCCGCTCCTCCGCCCCAAGCGAACCCGTTCGTCGCGCAGGCGGTTCCCGCCCCGCCGGCGTACGGCGTCGGTCCGGTGCCGATGGACATCGATCCGAACCAGCCGTTCACCTACCAGATGGTGAAGTCGGGCCCGGACGTGAACCCCGACGAGGTCGAGGTCCCGCACCTCGCCGCGATCGAGGTCATGGTCATGTGGGACACGAACGTCCTGCATGTCTCCCATCTGACTCCGCCGCGATCGTTCTACGTGGGTGAGGAGCAGACGAATAACGTCGCCTGCGACTACTTCATCCCCAGCGAGACGCTCGGCACGACGCGCGCTCCGATCGTGGTTGCGCGCGGAATGAGCGCGGCGCTCGTGATGCTGCCGCGCTCCAGCGGTTACGTCGATGTGCCCGGGCAGGGACGCATCTCGTTCCAGGATCTGATTTCTTCGGGGCGCGCGCGTCCTTCGGGCGAGCTGTCAGGCGCGCACGAGTACGAGCTTCCGGCGGGCGCGAAGGCGCGCATGGAGCTCGAGGGGTCGTCGATCGTCTTCCAGGTAGCCGCGGTGAACGCCGGCAAGCCCATCGCGACGGGCATGGGCGCTGGGTTCGAGTCGACCGCGATGGTCTACATCGGGCTCTCGTTCCTCCTTCACATGGGCATCGTCGCTTCGCTCGCGTTCTTCATGCCGCGCATGAGCCTCGACGACAGCGAGTCGATCGACCGCGATCAGGTGCTCATGATGCAGAAGTACCTCGACGCCGCTGCCGAGCGCGAAGAGGAGGAGAAAGAGACCGAGCAAGCGGACAACGCCGCCGATCAGAAGGAAGGCGGGACCGGGACGCGCGCGAAGGGCGAGGAGGGTTCCATGGGGAATCCCAACACCCAGGCGACGGGCCACAAGTTCGGCGTGCAAGGGCCACAGGACAACGCCGACCCGCACATCGCGCGACAGGCCGCGCTCCGCGAAGCCGCGGAGTTCGGAATGATCGGTCTGTTGAACACCGGAGCGGGTGGCGACCCCAACGCGCCGACGGCTCCGTGGGGTCGCGAAGACTCGCTCGGCAACGATCCGCTGAGCGCGCGCGGCAACATGTGGGGTGACACGATCGGTGACTCGTTCGGCGCCGGGGGCCTCGGGCTCTCGGGTGTCGGCGAAGGTGGCGGCGGGCGTGGTGAAGGCATCGGGCTCGGCAACATCGGAACCATCGGTCACGGCGCGGGCACCGGTACGGGCCAGGGGTTCGGCAACGGCCACGGTCGTCTCGGCGGTGCTCACCAGACCCGCTCTCCGTCGCTCCGTCAGGGCGCAACGCAGGTCAACGGTCGCCTCCCGCAAGAGGTCATCCAGCGCATCGTTCGCCAGAACTTCGGCCGCTTCCGCCTCTGCTACGAGAACGGCCTCCGTACGAACCCCAATCTGCAGGGGCGCGTCGCGGTGAAGTTCGTCATCGATCGCTCGGGCGCGGTCTCGACCGCTTCGGACGGCGGGTCGGACCTGCCGGATCAGGGCGTCGTGTCGTGCGTCGTTCGCGGTTTCGGGAACCTCAGCTTCCCGCAGCCGGAAGGTGGCATCGTCACGGTCGTGTACCCGGTCATCTTCAGCCCGGGCGACTGACGTTCATCCGCATCGCATGTGGACGGCCGAAGAGGAATCTCTTTGGCCGTTCGCGTTTTGTGGCTGACGTCACGCAAACGCTTTCCTATGCTGCGCGCGCCTACGGAACTCGATCCATGAGGTTCAAGACGATGAGAGTGCTCGCGAAGAGTGCGTTGTGCCTGGCCATCACGCTTGGCGCGTCGGCCTGTAGCCGCAACAACATCGAAGCGGTGAACCTCGCGAACGATGGAGATCAAGCGAAGGCGACGAACCTCGACGAGGCCATCTCGAAGTACGAGCAGGCGACGAAGCTCGATCCGACCAACCACCGGATCCTCTGGAAGCTGGCGCTCGCGTACTCGAAGAAGGAGGCGTGGGACAAGGTCGCCTCCACCTGCTCGCTCGCGGAGAAGCAGGCGCCCGAGTTCGCGAACTACTGGTACATGCACGGGCACGCCCTGATGGAACAGGCGAAGAAGGGGAGCGTCAGCTGGACGGAGCCCAAAGAGCCGCTCCAGACGACGATCAGCAAGGACGCGAACTACGCCGACGCCTACGAGGACCTCGCCGAGGCGAACTTTCACCTCGACGACGAGCAGGAAGCGCTCCGCAACTACTCGAAGGCGATCGAAACGAAGCCGGACAACCTTTCGTTCTACGTTCCCTACGCCGACCTCCTGAACAACCTCGGGTACGCCGATCAGGCCGAGACCGTCCTCAAGGAAGGGCTCCAGTACTCGAAGGGCGGCGAGAAGGCGCTCTTCAATATGCACTCCCTTCTGGGGAGCATCTACGAGGGGAAGGGGAACGCTCTCGACGAGTACGAGAAGGCCCGGAAGTCGTGCGGACTCTGCAACGAGCCCGGGCAGCCGATCGCGTTCTTCAACGTGGGCGCGGCCTACGCGAGCGCGAATCCCCCCCGCAAGAGCGAGGCGATGAGCGCTCTCCAGTCGTTCCAGAAGATGGTGTGCAAGGGGGCCGCGGCCGCGCGTTACACCGACCAGTGCGCCACCGCTCAGCAGTACGCGTCCAAGCTAGGCGGCGCGCTTCAGTAGGCAGGTCAGTAGCCGCGCGAGCCATATTCCGCGCTGAGCTGTCGCTCGGGCGTGTCGGCTCGGTCCCCATTACACGCTTCCGTCGGAGGGCCGGGGGAGTAATTGGCGCGTCCGCCGTACCATGTCGCTCGCGTGCCCTGGGCTCGGGCGCCGAGGGGGCTGCGGGTCTCATCGGCGATCGCTTGTGGAACACCCTCTCACTTGCGCGCTCGCTCTGGTAGCGTTGCTCCTCGAGTTAGTGACCACGAACGCGGCCCCGACGCGCGTGTGCGCACGCCGGGGAATCATGTCGTCGACCGGTTGATCTGCAACCGAGGGAGTCCATGGACCTTCAGGAGCGTCTTTCGTATCTCGAGACCGTCCGCGACTGGCAGAGCATGGTCGAGGAGCTCGAGAAAGGGATCTCGGGAGGCGACGCGAGCAGCGCGGCCAAGGCGCAGTTTCACCTTCGGTTGGGTCGCGTCCTCGAGCTGAAGTTCCTTGCCGGCGTCAAGGCGCTCAAGCACTTCCAGGATGCGTACAAGCTCAATCCCGCGCTCATCGAAGCGCTGGAGAACGCGCGTGCGATCTACTGGGATCTCGGCAAGTTGAACATGGTCCAGAAGCTCTGCGAGCTCGAGCTCAAGAGCGTGAAGGACGACAAGCGGGCGAGCGCGCTGCTCTTGGAGCTCGGCGACGTGCTCCAAGATCAGGGCGACTACGACAAGGCGACGGGGACCTACGCGAAGGCCGTCGCCCAGAGTGGCGGCAAGAACCCCGAGGCGAGCGCGTGCCTCGAGGATGTTCAGGCCGAGAGCGGCTCCTGGGTGGCCCACGTTGCCGCGCTCCAGAAGCAAGCCGGGGATGCGATCAATCCCGAGCTCCGATCGCGCTTGTTCTTGCGGGCCGCGCGCGTCGCTCGGAGGTTCGCTCCGGACGAGGTCGAAGGGCTCCTCGAGAAGGCGTTCCGCGCGCTGCCGACGGCGAAGCAAGCCGCGGCGCTCTTTGAAGGGATGGTCGTCGAGCGCGGTGAAGCCGAGCGTCTGGCGGCGATCCAGCGCGAGCTGATCGACGAGCTGCCGAGCCGCGCCGAACGCGCGGATCTCGCTCTGACCTTCGGGACACGCTGGGTCTCCCGGCATCAAAACTTCGACATCGGCGCGCGCTTCCTCGAGGAGGCGTTGACGCTCGATCCGTCGAGCGAAGGGGCGTTCCATTTCCTGCGCGACGCGTACGGAAAGAAGGCCGGCGACTGGGACCGCGTGCTGCGCATCGCCGAAGAGGCGGCCACGCGCGCGGGCGAGAACGGAAACGCCAGCTTCCTCCTGGCGCAGGCCGGGACCATCGCCTGGAAGAACGTCGGCAACCTGATGCGAGCCCGTTCGTCCTTCGAGCGCCTCAGCGCGGTCGCCCCCGAGCATCCGCAGCTCCGCGCCTTCGAGGCGCAGATCGGCGAGCAGCTGACGCCGAAGCGCGGCGACTCGATCCCCGTGACGATGGATTCGCAGCCCCCCCCCGCGGTCGTCGTGAAGCGCTCGCGAGGACCGTCGGTCGCCCCCCCCCCAGCCGCCGCGCCCCCGGAAGAACGAGAGCCGCCGACCGTGCAGCCAGCGACTCCTCCTGCTCCCGCCGTTGCCACGAAGGTCATCGAGGAAGAACCGAGCGCGCGCGCGCCGGTCGAGGAGCCTGAAGCGGTTGCCTCACCCGCGGCTCGCGAGGAGACGCCGGAGCCTGCACCCGTCGTGACCGCACCTTCGGTCGCGAAGGAAGAAACGCCTGCTCCGGCACCGGTCGCGGTGCCCGAGCCCGCGCCCGCGCCGCCTCCGACCGTCGGTGACGACGCGAAGATCGCCGAGCTGCGTTCCCTGGCGGAGAAGCAAGAAGGGGCGAAGCGGTACAACGAGTACGTCAAGACGCTCGTCCAGCTCGCCGGCCTCGTCTACGACGCCGAAGAGAAGATCGAGCTCTATTCGAAGGCCGCGGACCTCTACGTCAACAAGTTCGCCAACCAGGCGGAAGCGGTCAAAGCGTACGAGGCGATCCTCGCCGTCGACCCGAATCACGAGGCGTCGATCGGTTACCTCCGCGGGATGTACGAGAAGCGTCGCGACTGGGAGAAGCTCCTCGGTCTCGAGCGGCGCGAAGCGGAGCGCCTCGATCCGGGGCCCGAGCGTGCGGCGAAGTTCCTGGAGATTGCCAAGCTCGCTACCGAGCGGGTGAAGAAACCCGAAATCTGCATCGTGCTCTGGCAGGAAGTGATCGATAGCGATCCGAGGAACGTCGAAGCTCTCGGCGCGCTCGCCGGTCTCTACGAGCGGAACAAGGAGTTCGAGAAGCTCGCCACGGTCCTGGAGCAGCAGGCGGAGCTCACGTACGACGCGGCGTCGAAGGTCGTCATCCTGTCGAAGCTCGGCACGATCTACGGCGATCGTCTGAACAACGACGAAGGGGCCGTCACGGCATGGCGCGCTCTCCTCGCGCTCGATCCCAACGATCGAAAGGCGCAGGAAGCGGTCAAGAAGAAGTACCTCGCGCTCGGACGCTGGGACGACCTCGAGGTCTTCTACGCAGAGAGCGGGAAGTGGGACGAGTTCATTCGCGTCCTCGAGCAGCAGGAGGCGAAGGAGACCGACGCGCAGGCGAAGATCGGTCTGCTCTTCAAGATCGCCCAGCTGTGGGGCGACAAGAAGCAGAAGGCGGATCGCTCGGCGAAGGCCTACGAGAAGATCCTCGAGCTCGAACCGAACAATCTGCAAGCTGCCGAAGCGCTCATCCCGATCTACACGCAGGCGAACAACGGGAAGGCGCTCGCGGGGGTCATCGAGGTCAAGCTCTCCCACGAGGAGGATCCGCAGAGCCGCCTCGCGCTCTTGCGCGAGGTTGCCGCGCTCTATGAAGGACGCGTGCGCGAGCCGCAGAAGGCGTTCGACCGGTACCTGGCTGCGTTCGCGATCGCGCCCGGGGACGATCAGGCGCGCACGGACGTGGAGCGAGCTGCGAAGGGGACGGGCGAGTGGGAGCGCGTGATCGGCGCGTATCGCGCGGCCATCGAGGCGAACATCGGTGATCTCGAGATCGAGATCCCGCTTCGGCTGCGGCTCGGGCGCGTGCTCGTGAGCGAGGTGCAGAAGATCGACGACGCGCTCGCGCAGTACCGCGCGGTGCACGACGCCGATTCCGAGAACGAAGCGGCGCTTTCGGCGCTCGAGCAGCTCTACCGGCAGACGCAGCGTTTCCAGGATCTGCTCGAGGTCTACGAGAAGAGGCGCGATCTCACGTCCGACGCCGAGGCGCGGAGGCCGATCCTCTACGAGATTGCCAAGCTCTACGAGACCGAGATCAAGGATCACGACAAGGCGATCGACACGTACAACGCCGTGCTCGAGGACCACTCGCGCGACGGCCGGGCGCTCGCGGCGCTCGATGCGCTGTACAGGCAGCTCGAGCGGTGGGAGCCCTACGTCGACGCTCTTCGTCGGCGAATCGAGCTCGACGTGGGCGAGAGCGAGATCATCGATCTCAAATTCAGGCTCGGGCAGACGCTCGCGACGCACCTGGACGATGCCGCCGGTGCGCTCGAGAACTACCGAGAGATCCTGTTCCTCGATGCGCGCCACGACGGAGCGCGGACGGCCCTCGAGAAGATGCTCGCCGGAGATCTGAAGGGGGACGCCGCGGCGATCCTCGAAGCGATCTACGAGGAGCGTGCCGACTGGGAGAAGCTCATCGGAGTGCTCGAGATCCTCGCCGGAGTCGAGGGGAGCGTCGAGAAGCGCGTTCAGCTGCGAAAGAAGACTGCGCGCATCGCCAGCGACAACCTGAACGATGCCAAGCGCGCGTTCGAGGCGCTCGCGGCCGCGCTGAAGGACGATCCGTCTCTCGCGGAGACCCGGCAGCTCATCGAGCAGACCGCTGCTCAATCGGACGCCTGGACGAAGGTGGTCGCGCTCTACGGCGAGGTGGCCGAAGGGATCACCGACGCCACGCTGGCGCGCGAGTACTGGATGCGCCTTGCCTCGATCGAGGAGCGGCTGGGCGAGATCGACGATGCGGCCAAGGGGTATGCCCACGTTCTCTCTCTGGACCCGTCCGACGCCGAGGCGCTCGCGGCGCTCGAGACGCTGTTCACCCGAACGGAGCGGTGGACGGATCTGATCGGTGTCGTCGAACGGCGCATCGAGCTGGAGAGCGCCGCCGAAGGGCGCGAGGCGCTCTACGTTCGGATGGCGAGCATCTACGACGAGAAGCTGTCGTCTCCGACGGACGCGGTCGCCGCGTATCGGAAGGTGCTGGAGCTCGATCCTGCGAGCCAGCGGGCGCTCACCTCGCTCGACGCGCTCTTCGCGCGCCAGAAGATGTGGACCGAGCTCGCGGACAATCTCGAGATGCAGCTCTCGCTGACGAACGACGAGTCCTCGCAGCTTTCGCTGATGCTGCGACTCGCCTCGCTCCGCGAGACCGAGATGGACCAGGTCGAGGTCGCGATCGAGGGGTATCGCGCGGTCCTGGAGCGCGAGTCGACGAACGCTCAGGCGCTCGCGTCGCTCGAGCGGCTCGGTCGTGACGCCAAGTACGAGCTGGTCATCGCCGACCTCCTCGAGCCGCTGTACCGGCAGCTGGGCGACTACCAGAAGCTGATCGGCGTGCACGAGGTTCAGGTTCGGCGCGCGGACGACCCGGCGCGCAAAGTGGAGCTCCTCCACCAGATTGCCGCGCTCTACGAAGACGCCGCGGGTGATCTCAACGCGACGTTCGCCACCTATACCCGCGCGCTCAAAGAGGAGCCGGGCAACGACGTGACCCAGACGGCGCTCGATCGCGTGGCACGCGCGACGGGGCGCTTCGCCGATCTCGCGCAGACCTTCGAGACGCTCGCCAAGGGGCTCGACGAGCCGACCCTGGCCAGCACGCTCACGACGATGGCTGCGCGCGTGTACGAGAACGATCTCGGAAACGTGGACGTGGCCGTGTCGCTCTACCGGCGCGTGCTCGACATCGATCCGCAGAACCTCGGCGCGGCCGAGTCGCTCGAACGCCTCTTCCGCACGCACGAGCGGTACGCCGAGCTCTCCGGCATCCTGCAGCGCAAGTCGGAGATCCTCGAGGAGCCGGTCGACAAGAAGGACGCCCTCTTCCAGGCGGCCGCGATCGAGGAAGACGTCCTCGCGCAGCCCGAAGCGGCGATTGCCGTGTACCTGAAGGTGCTCGAGATCGACCCGGACGATCTTCGAGCCATCGACTCGCTCATCAAGCAGTACACGGCGCTCGCCCGCTGGAGCGATCTGCTCGTGGTCTACGGGCGCAAGGTGGATCTCGTCGCCGACCCCGACGAGAAGAAGCGCATCTACTACCAGGTCGGCGCCGTGTACGAGCGCGAGCTGGGCGACGTGCCCGCCTCGATCGAGACGTACGCGAAGATCCTCGAGCTCGATCCCGACGACATCCAGGCGCTCTCCCGTCTCGACGTGCTCTACGAGCGGTCAAAGAACTGGAACGAGCTCCTGTCGGTGCTCACGCGCGAAGCGGAGATGACCGCCGACCAGCACGAGGCGACCGGCTTCCAGTATCGAATCGCCGCGATCTACGACAAGCACATCGACGACGTCGCGCGCGCGATCGAGCTCTATCGCGAGATTCTCGCGAGCGTTCCCGAGCACGCGCCGACCATCGGCGCTCTCGAAGCTTTGAAGAGCGGCGAGCGCGATCCGCTCGGCGCCGCCGCGGTGCTCGAGCCCGTGTACGAGGCCGCCAGCGACTGGCCGAAGCTCATCAGCGTGCACGAAGTCCAGGTGCAGACCGCGGCCGACGCTTTCCAGAAGGTCGAGCTGCTGCAGCGGATCGCGCGCCTGTACGAGGACGCGCTCGACAGGCACGACGCGGCGTTCGACACGTATGCGCGCGCGCTCGCGCTCGACAACGGTAACGAGTCTACGCTGCAGAACCTCGAGCGGCTCGCGATGACGGTGAACCGCTGGCCGAACGTGGCGGCGCTGTACGACGCCGAGCTGGACAAGCTCGCCGAGTCGCCGCCGCAGCTCGTCGAGCTGGGGCTCCGCACGGCGCAGATCTACGAAGTGCAGCTCGAGGACGTCGACAGCGCGATCGCGCGCTTCCGCCGCGTGCTCGAGGTCGACCCCGAGAACCAGAGCGCCATCCGCGCGCTCGATCGGTTGTTCCTGCAGACGGAGCGCTGGAGCGATCTCGCCGCGATCCTCGCGCGCGAAGCGGAGATCGGGACGACTCCCGACGAGATCCTCGAGCTCAAGTTCCGGCTCGGGCAGGTCTACCAGACGCGCCTCCACGACCTGGACGCGGCGATCGCGGCCTATCGCGAGGTCATCAACGCGGCGCCCGAGAACGCGCCCGCGCTCGAAGCGCTCGAGACGCTCTTCAATGCCGGCCAGAAGCAGGTCGAGATCAGCGAGATCTTGGAGCCGCTCTACCGCGGGACGGGCGAGTGGGAGAAGCTCGGACGAGTGTACGAAGCGCAGCTCGCGCACGTACCGGTAGCGCAGCAGGAAGAGCGGCTCGCGGCGTATTACCGCGTGGTCGAGCTCCTCGAGGAGAAGCTCCTCGACGCGCCGGCGACGATCGAGGTCTACATCCGCGCGCTCAAGGAGTACCCGCTCGACGAGAAGACGAGCGACGAGATTCCGAGGCTCGCAGCGACGATCGACGCCGGCTGGGAGATGGTCGCGAACGCCTACGCGGACGTGCTCGGCCTCCACACGGACGCCGTGGTCCAGCGGTCGATCGGGAAGCGTCTCGCCAAGACCTTCGAGGACGAGCTCGGCGACATCACCAAGGCCGAGGAGACCTACAAATACGTCCTCGGAGTCGACCCGCTCGACATCGAGGCTCTCTCGAACCTCGATCGCATCTACACGTCGCTCGAGTCGTGGCCCGAGCTCGCCGGGGTGCTCGAGCAGCGCGTGAAGTCGACGGAGGACACGCTCGAGCTGGTCGATCTCTACGCGCGCCTCGGCGAGACGTACGAGATTCGGTTGGACGACACGGAGAACGCGATCGGCGCGTACCGCTCGATCTTCGACAAGCTCGACAAGTCGCACGAAGCGGCGATTCTCGCGCTCGCGCGGATCTACGAGCAGCTCGGCAAGTGGACGGAGCTGAACGTCGTCTACGAGCGCGAGCTGGAGAACGCCAGCGGTGACGTGGCGGAGGCCGAGATTCGCGCGAAGCTCGCGCACCTCGCAGCCGAGCGGCTGGGCGACCCGACGCGCGCCATCGAGACGTGGAAGATCGTCCTCGACCTCCGGGGCGAGGATCCCGAAGCGCTCGCCGCACTGGCGAATCTGTACGAGGCGGCCGGCGCGTGGCGCGAGCTCGTCGACGTGCTCGAGCGGACGTTCGACATCGCCGGGAGCGACGACGATCGCGTGAACATCCTCACGCGAAGGGCGCGCGTCTTCAGCGACAAGCTGCAGCGCGACGATCTCGCGATCGAGGATTGGACCCGCGTCCTCGACATCGACTACGCGAACCTGGCGGCGCTCCGTGCGTTCGCCGCGATTCGCCGCCGTCAGGGGGACGCGAACGAGCTCGTTCAGGCGCTCCACCAGATCATCGACCGCGCGAGCACGATGCTCGACGAGGACCAGCAGAAGGACATCTTCCGGGAGCTCGGTAAGACGTACGGCGAGACGCTGCAGCAGCCGTTCGACGCCGCCGAGGCGTGGCGGAAGCTGCTCGACGTCGGCCCCGACTTCGAGGCGATGGACGCGCTCGAGGCGATCTACCGCGCAGAAGAGAAGTGGACCGACGTAATCGACGTCAAGATGCAGCGCGCGAGTGCGCTGGAGGACCCCGCCGCAAAGATCGAGGAGTACCGGGCGATCGCTGCGCTGTGGGCCGACCAAGCGCAGGAGCCCGATGCCGCGACGCAGGCGTGGGAGAAGATTCGCGAGCTCGATGCGGCGCACGACGAGGCGTTCACCGAGCTCGAGAAGCTGCACACGGCGGCGAGCCGCTGGGAGCCGCTCGTCGAGCTCTACCTGTCGCGCCTCGATACGCGCACCGAGACGAGCGAGCGAACGGAGATCCTCCGCAAGATCGCGCGCGTGTTCGAAGAGAAGCTGAACGACAAGAGTCAGGCGCTCGATGCGCTCATCAACGCGCTCGGCGAAGACTTCCACGATCGCGAGACGACGAAATACCTCGAGCGAATGGCGCAGGCCACGGGGCGTTGGGGCGAGGTCATCCAGACCGCGAACCAGTGGCTGCAGGAACAGACGGAGCCGAACCAGAAGATCCGGCTCTGCCTCCACCTCGCCAAGTGGTACGGCGACGACCTCGGACACCCGGAATACGCGCAGCCGTACTACGCGCAGATCGTCCAGCTCGACCCGAACAACGTCGGCGCGCTCCGGCAGATGGGGCAGCTCTATCGCAAGAACGCGAACTGGCAGCAGCTCGGTTCGACGCTCACGCGCGCGCTCGACGTCGCCGTGACGGACGTGGATCGGAAAGAGATCCTCTCCGAGCTCGGCGAGCTCCTCGACACGCACATGGGGCAGACCGATCAGGCGATCGTTCACTTCAACCGTGCGCTCGAGGTCGATAGCGCGTTCATCCCGGCGCTCGAGAACCTGGAGCGGATCTACGCGGCGCGCGGGTCGAACCGCGAGCTCGTCGACGTGATGACGCGGAAGGTCCCCGCGCTCACCGACAAGCACGACATCGCGCAGACGAAGCTGCGCATCGCGTCCCTGTACGAGACGAACCTGAACGATCCGGTGCGCGCGGCGCAGGTGTACCGCGAGGTGGTCGATCTCGACGTCTCGAACCTCGCCGGCCTACGTGGCCTCGCGCGCGTCCACGAGGTGCTCAACCAGTGGCCCGATCTCGTCAAGGTGCTCGAGGCCGAGCTCGACGTCGTCCAGACCGAGCGTGAGCGCATCGACATCCTGATGCAGCTCGCGAAGCTGCAGGAGGAGCAGTTCCTCAAGGCCGACATCGCGGCGCAGCGGCTCGAGCAGGTGCTCGAGATCGATCCCAACCACGAAGAGGCGTACTTCGCGCTCGAGCGGGCCTACCGGAAGCTCCGGCAGTGGCTCGATCTCGTCAACACCTACGACCGCCACGTGGCGGCGACCCTCGAGCGGAAGACGAAGGTCGAGATCTACGGCGCCATCGCGCAGGTCTACGCCGAAGAGGTCGAGGACAACGAGCGCGCGATCGACGCGTACAAGAACATCGTCGATCTCGACGAGAACAACGTGCCGGCGCTCGAGGCGCTTGCGAAGCTGTACGACAAGCTCGGCGACGCGACGCAGTCGATCGACTTCATGACGCGCGTGGCGGAGCTCACGACGGACTCGCGGCAGCGCGTGGAGTCGTATTACAAGATCGGCAAGGCGCTCGACGAGAAGCTGGGCGACCGCGTGGCGGCGCAGGACCGCTACGAGCAAGCGCTCGATCTCGACCCGTCGCACTTGCCGAGCTTGGGCGCGCTCAAGCTCATCGCGATCGACAACGCGGACTACGACAAGGCCGCGCGGTACATCGATCAGGAGCAAAGCTACACGGCCGGTCCGCGCCAGCGCGCACGCCTGCTCGTGGAGCTCGGAAAGCTGCGCGACGAGAAGCTCGGCGATCACGAGAGCGCGGTGCTCTCGTTCGAGGCAGCCTACGAGGCCGATCCGGAGAACGAGGAGGCCGCGTTCCCGCTGGCCTCCGAGTACGTGCGGCAGGAGAATTGGGAGAAGGGCGAGCCGCTGCTCGATCTGCTCACCCGCAAGTCCGGGAAGCGCGAGCGCGGCGAACAGCACGAGCTGTGGAATCAGCTCGGGTTGGTCACCTCGAAGCTCAACAAGGACGAGAAGGCGCTCAAGGCGTACACCGCGGCGCTGCAGCTCGATCTCACCGACCAGACGACGATCCGCGGCCTCGCCGAGGTGAGCTTCCGGCTCAAGGACTGGGGCGCGGCGCTCACCAACTTCCAGAAGGTTCTCACCGCGCTCGGCGAGAACGACAACGAAGAGCGCGCGAACGTCTACTACAAGCTCGGCTGCGTCAAACGCGAGCAGGGGCAGGCGAAGCAGGCGATCAACAACTTCGAGAAGGCGCTCGGCGTCGATCCGGCGCATCGCGTGACGCTCGAGGCGCTCGTCGCGCTCTACACGGATCTCAAGGACTGGAAGCAGGTCGTCGCCTACAAGCGGCAGATCCTCGACAACGTGGCCGACGGGGATGAGCGCTTCAAGGTGCTCAACGAGATCGGCGACATCTGGAACGACCAGGACAAGAACCCGAAGAAGGCCATCGAAGCGCTCGAAGAGGCGCTCGATCTCCAGCCCGAGAACCACGCGCTCCTTCACAAGCTTCTCGCGCTGTACCAGTCGGTCGAGAACTGGATGAAGATGGTCGAGACCATCCAGGCGATCGCCGGGATGGAGAAGGACCCGATCCGCAAGTCGAAGTTCCTCTACACGATGGCGCAGATCTATCGTGACAAGGAGAACGACCAGGACCGCGCCGTCGAGTTGTTCAACGAGTCGCTCGACCTGAACCCGACGTTCCTCGAGGCGTTCGAGCGCATCAACAAGATCCTCACGTCGCAGAAGGACTGGAAGGCGCTCGAGCGCGCGTTCCGGAAGATGCTGCGGCGGCTCTCGGGGGCGAACGCCGGGAACCCGGATCTCGAGTTCAACCTCTGGCACAACCTCGGGCTCATCTACCGAGACCGTCTCTCGGACATGAACAGCGCCATCGAAGCGTTCAAGATGGCCACGCGGTACAAGCCGGACGAGGCGGTCGAGCGTCAGATCTTGGCCGAGCTCTACGAAGCGACGGACCAGATGGAGCAGGCGATCGGCGAGCACGCGATCGTGCTCCAGAAGGACCCGCTGCGCGTCGATCCGTACCGCTCGCTCTACAAGCTGTACTTGAAGATGCACGAGTACGATCGCGCGTGGTGCATGTGCGCCGCGCTCGCGTTCCTGCACAAGGCCGACGAGGAGGAGCAGCGCTTCTTCGAGGACTACCGGCCGCGCGGGATGATCCAGGTGAAGAGCCGGCTCGACAACGAGCTGTGGGTGAAGCAGCTCTTCCACAAGGACGAGAACATCTACATCGGCAAGATCTTCGAGATGATCACCCCTGCGGCGATCGTCGCGAAGCTCGGTCAGCTGCGCGCCGCGCGGCAGCTTCCGGTGCTCGACAAGCGGTTCAAGCAAGACCCGGCGACCAGCACGGTCACGTTCGCGAAGACGTTCGGGTGGGCCGCGCAGGTGCTCGGTGTCCCGACCCCCGAGCTCTACGTCCGCAACGACGTGCCGGGCGCGCTCGTCGCGGTGCCCAGCTCGCCGCCGGCGAGCGTCGCCGGGCAGACGGTGCTCACCGGGTTCTCGCCGCAGGAGCTGACGTTCATCGTCGGCAAGCACCTCTCGTACTACCGAGGCGAGCACTTCATCCGGAACCTCTTCCCGACGCTGAACGAGCTCAAGGTGCTCCTGTTCGCGGCGGTGAAGATCATCATGAACGACTTCGCGGTCCCGGCCGAAATGGCCCAGGCCGTGAACACGACGGCGCAAGAGCTGGTGAAGCACATGCAGCCGATCCAGCGCGACGGGCTCCGGCTCGTGGTGCAGAAGTTCGTGGAGGATGGCGCGAAGGTCGATCTCAAGCGGTGGATGCAGTCGATCGAGGTGACGGCGTGCCGCGCGGGCTTGCTCCTGTGCGCGGACCTCGACATCGCGAAGAAGATCATCGCCGCGGAGCCCCAGCTGCCGGTGGATCTGACGCCGCAGGAGAAGCTCAAGGAGCTCATCGTGTTCAGCGTGAGCGAGCAGTACTTCACGCTCCGGAAGGCGCTCGGCATCGCCGTCGGTTAGTTTCGCGCTCGGCGACGTACGATTTCGCGCAACGTTTCGTCCCGGCGATCCGATGTGGATCTACGTGGGCCTAGTGCCTCATCCGAGGCGCACGGCCCGCGTGGAGGGTATCCATGTCGAGCATCGAGCAAGAGCGGGCGTCCGGAGCGACGCTCGAGATCGCGGTTTATCAGCGGGCGGCGTCCTGGAGCGTCGAGGTGCAGGACGATGCGGGGGCCAGGCGGGTGACGCTGCCGCAGGCGCGCGTGATCGTGGGGTCGTCCGGTAGCGCGGACGTCGTCGTCGATGACGCGACGGTGAGCGGGAAGCACCTGGCGCTTGCCGTCGAGCACGGCGGGGTCGGCATCGAGGATCTCGGGTCGAAGAACGGTACGTTCGTCGGTGGCGCGCGCGTGCGCGAGGCGCGCTGCGAGGCGGGGGCGACGATCGTGTTCGGGCGGTCGACCCTCACGCTGCACGCGGTTCGCGAGGCGGACGAGGGGCACGAGTCGGACGAGGGGAGTGAGCCTCTGGGCGGGATCGCGGGCGGGTCGATCGCGATGCGCCGGATCGGCGCACGCGTGAGGCGGTTTGCGTCGCACTCGCTCCCGGTGCTCGTCACCGGCGAGACGGGGACGGGCAAGGAGCTGATCGCGCGCGCGCTGCACGCGGAGGGGACGCGGGCGCCTGGGGCGTTCGTCGCGCTCAACGTGGCCTCCCTGCCGAGAGAGCTGGTGGAGAGCGAGCTGTTCGGACACGAGCGCGGGGCGTTCACGGGGGCCGTGTCGCGGAGGGTGGGCGCGTTCGTGGAGGCGGACGGGGGGACGCTGTTCCTCGACGAGATCGGGGATCTGCCGCTCGATGCGCAGCCGAAGCTGCTGCGCGCGCTCGACGGATACGAGGTTCGGCGCGTGGGGGCGACGGGTCGTGGGCGCGCGCCGGACGTGCGGATCGTGGCGGCCACGAATCGCACGCTCGCGAAGCGGGTCGAGGAAGGGGAGTTCCGGCTCGATCTGTTTCATCGGCTGAGCGTGTTCACGGTCGCGTTGCCGCCGCTGCGGGAACGGCGCGGAGACATCGGTCCGATCGCTCGCGCGATCCTCGCGGGGGCTCCGGCGGGGCTCGGGGCGCGCACGCTCACGTCACGGGCGCTCGCGCGGCTCGTGGCGTGCGACTGGCCGGGGAACGTTCGTGAGCTACGGAGCGTTCTGTACCGCGCGAGCGACGGGGCGCGCAGCGGAAAGCTGATCGATGAGAGGGACGTGGACGAAGCATTGCGGACCGGCGAGGGGGGAGCGCCGGTGGAGCTGCGACCCGAGTACGCGCGCGCGTTGCTCGCCGAGCATGGCGGGAACGTGGCCGCGGCGGCGCGGGCCGCGGGGGTACCGAGGACGACGTTTCGCAAGCGGTTGCACGCGTGAGAAGAGGCGCGCGTGCTAGCGTCTGCCGCGATGGAGAGGCGGTTCGCGCTCGCTTCGCTCGTGCTGGTGGCCGCGTGCTCGCGCGGCCCGGCCAAGGACGCCGCGGCGGGCGACGCCTCGGTTCCGGCCGCGAGTGACGCGGGCGAGGTGACCGTCACCCCGGCGAGCGGACCCACGACGATCTTCTCGGCGCCGATTGCGGGGGCGCGCGTGGCGTCCGGGCAGGCGATCGCCGTGGGGCTCGTCGTGGCGACCAAGTCGATCACGGCGGCCCGCGTGGACGCCACGGGGCACGCCGTCTGGGCGCGCGCCATTCTCAACGACGTCACGTGGTCGCAGGACGCCGAGCTGCATGCGTGGCCCATCGACGCCGGAGCGCTCGTCGTGTGGCGAGGGCCCGTCGGAGCGAAGAGCGCGCACGTGGCGGTCGTCGTGGCACCGGATGGGCGGACCGTCGATGGCCCGTTCGACGTGGGCTCGTTCGTCTGCGCGACCGACGACGGTGCTGCGTGGAGCGAGCCCGGCGCGAAGGGGACGGTCGTGAAGCTGCGCGCCTGGTCCGCGAGCGGCGCGCACGACGTGGCGGGGCCGACGCTCTCCGACGACTTCACGCTGACGTGCGGCTCGCACCGCGCGTACGCGCTCGTCGAGGGGGACGAGGAGGCGCCCTCGCGCGTCTACACGGTCGGGGATCCCTCGACCACGCAGCCGGTTCGCATCGCGCCGAGCGCGCTGGGGCGGGACGAGGAGCGCGATCTCTTCGCGTGGGCCGAGGGGGACGACGTGGGGGTCGTGCGGGTCGCGCAGAGCGGCTCGGTGACCGCGGCCGACGTTCGCGCGAACGCCGTCACACCTTTGCACTTGGACAGCGCGCGCGTTCCGCCCGAGGACGATGTCGTCGCGATCGACGCGGACACGCGGTCGGTCGTGCTCGTGACGACGCACGACGAGAGCGACGCTTGCCCCGATGGGCACGGGGGAACGAGCGTGCACGCGCTCCGGATCGCGCGGCAAGACGTGGGGAAGACGACGTCGTCGCTCCTGTCGCCGTCGGCGTGCGCGCGCGACGTGGGGCCGTTCTGGACGAACCTCCTCGGCACCTCGCTCGTCGTCGCCTGGACGGAGCGCGATGCGCACGCCGCCAAGGGCGCAGCGCCCATCTCGGGGCTCGCGTACCGCGCGCTCGAGGAGGGGGGAACGCTCGCTCGTCTCGCGCTCTCCGCCGACGCGCTGGCCGACGCCGGCTGCGACGCGACGAGGTGCTACGCGGTCGCGCTAGCGCGCGAACCGGGGGCCGACGGGATGAAGCCGGAGGCGATCCGGGTCGTCAGTTACCCGTAGGGGGGTGTGTCCCAGAGCAAACCTCCATTGATTGGGTCAGCTCTCGAACGCGACCCTCACCCCCAGCCCCATCGCATCTCACGGTTCGTCGCGAAAACCCCATCCCCCGTCCCCTTCCCCGCAAGCGAGGAAGGGGGGTCGCGTGCGAAGCCCAGGAACGGAGGGCGGCAGGACTCCACCGTGTGGCCCGGCGAATCGTCGTCGTGAGCGCTCCCCTTCCTCGCCAGCGGGGAAGGGGCGGGGGGGATGGGGTTTCTCCTTCCCCTCTCCCCTCGTGGGAGAGGGGCCGGGAGGGACCCCAGAGCTCTGGCCGCGAAGCGGACAGGAAGCCTGGGCTGAGCGCCGCGGAGGGAGGAGTCGATCCGTCCAGTCGACGCTTGCCCTAGAACGACGCCCCGAGCGCGACGCCGCCGAGCCCCTTGCCGATGAGCGGCGTGACCACGGGGTGCGTGCTCGCGGCCGCCGACGAGCTGTCGCGACTCGCGAAGGCGAAGTAGCCCAGCGTGATGACCGACGCAGCGATGCCCACGCCGAGGCCGATGTTCGCGATGGTCGCGTCGGTGTTCACGTTGTTGTCGTCGCTCGAGAGCACCGAGCAGGGGTTGGAGAAGTAGCTCCCCGGCAACGGGTTCACGCACGTCCCCGCGACGCCCCCTTTCTGAACGATCTGGCTAGCGACGGAGTTCGCGCTGCTCTGCGCGCTCGACTTCTGGACGGCCATGACGATCGCCGTTCCGAACCCCGCGAGGGCGAAGACGCCGCCGATGATGACCGGCGTCATGTTCGAGGGGAAGAAGCCTCCGCCTGCGTGGCTCTCCGCGGGTGCGCTCGCGGGGGAGGTTGCCTCGGCGGGGGGCGCCGGGGGGGGCTCGGCTGCGGGGGGAGTCGGCGCTGGAGTCGGCTCGGCTGCAGGCGGGGGAGCCGCGACGGGGACGGGGGCCACGGGGGCTACGGCCGCCGGAGCGCCGAACCTCGCCGTCACGATCTGCCCCGCCGTCGCCGTCACCTGCACGCTCTCGTCGCCGCCGCGTCCACGCGCGCCGACGGCGTGAGCGCCCGGCTCGACCTCGATCGGGTGATCGAACGGGGCTATCCCTTCCCGCTGGTCGTCGACCCAGATCTCCGCGCCGCTCGGCGCGCTCGTCACGTCGATGCGACCGAGCTTCGTGTTCGCGTCGGCGAGGCCCGTTTCGGCGTCCGAGCGCTGCGCCTGCGTCGCCGACGAGTAGTCGTGCAGGAACTGCTGGAAGTAGCGCGCCGCCTCGAGCGTGTGCCCGCTCTTCAGAGAGCTCTGCGCGAGGTTCAGGAGCACGACCGGGTGCTTCCGCAGCGCGTACGCCTGGAGGAACGCCGCGCGCGCCTGCTCGTACTCGTGCTTATCGAAGAACGCGACCCCCTCCTGGAAGCGCGCGCGGGCCATCTTCGTCGTCGTGTCGTCGACCTGTGCGAAGGCGACGCGCGGCGGGAGGGCGACGGCGGGAGCGAGCGAGATCAGTAGCGCGACGGCGAGGGGGCGACTCTTCATGACCGGTTCGTCCGCCATACCACGCGCGGAGCCCGCGCTTGATCAGAACGGATTGTCGCGGACGATACCACCGCCCGTCGCCTTCGGCGCCTGCTGTCGCGGTGCCGAGTGATGCTGGGGCGGGGCGGGGGGCGGAGCGGCGTGCGGCGCGGGCTTCGGCATCGGCTGCGGCGCGGCGGCGTGGCTCGGCGTCGGGGGGGCTGGAGCTGGGGCGGCGGCGACGGTGGCGCCGGCCGGGAGCATCGTCCGGCTCGCGGGGGGGGGAGCGGTCGTGGGCGGGGGGGGGGGGGGGGCGGGGGGGGGGGGGGGGGGGGGGGCGCGGGGGGGGGGGGGCGCCGGGGGGGGGGGGGCGGCGGGC
>Ga0302283_1000529_pt1 | contig 31709 bp, 34 predicted proteins | sample III_Fen_E1_4_FD_198770 | JGI IMG/M metagenome (GOLD analysis project Ga0302283, IMG submission 198770) | Peat permafrost microbial communities from Stordalen Mire near Abisko, Sweden - III_Fen_E1_4 | ecosystem: Environmental > Terrestrial > Soil > Wetlands > Permafrost | place: Sweden: Abisko... | reverse complement strand
GACCTCTCCCACGCCGATGTCTCGAGCGCAGACTTCCGGGACGCGAGCTTGCTTCGCGCCAACCTGCACGCGGTCCGCGACAAGGGTGCGCTCTTCACCGGAGCCACCCTGCTCGGCGTTCGCCGCACGGACCTCGACCGCCTGGAGGCGGAGGCCTGGATGCCTCCCCAAGACCCGTGAGAAGAAACACGAGAACGCCATGACGACCAGCGCTGCGAAGATCCACGAGCTCCCGGTTCCGCGAACGGAGGACTACCTCGGCCCGGGCTACGTCGTCACGGTCGAGCCTCACGAGGTGACCGTCGAGATCCGCGGCGGCGAGCGGGCCCGCGCCCAGATGGCGCTCTCCATCCCCTACGCGCCCGCGATCGGCGACGTGCTGCTCGTCATCGGCAAGGGCGCCGAGCACTACGTCATCGGCGTGCTCCACGGCAGCGGCAAGACCTCGCTCTCGTTTCAAGGCGCGGTCGACCTCCGCGCGACCGGCGGGCCGCTCACGCTGTCGAGCGACCAGGGGGTCGCCATCCAGGGGCCCGAGGTGGAGATCCAGACCGGGAAGCTCGAGGTGTTCGCGGGCGCCGTGGTCGAGAGGCTCGGGTCGCTCGACCAGCGGGTGCGCGACGGGCTCAACATCCACGCCGGCACGGCGCACACGGTGGTCGAGGACACGTCGTTCATGACGGCGAAGAACGCCTCCATCGTGACGGAGGAGACGATGAGCATCAACGGCAACGAGATCCACCTGGGCTAGGAGACGACGATGCTGCCTGCCTCGAACAGCGGCGCCGGGATGAACATGGGCTTCCCCGACGTGTGCGTGACGCCGATGGGGCCGGTGCCCACGCCGGTCCCGTACCCGAACCTGGCCATGAACGCGATGGCCGTGCCCTTCGCGCCCAACGTGCTCGTCTCGTTCGTGCCGGCGCTCAACATGGGGTCGGTCATCCCCATGACGCTCGGCGACCAGGCCGGCGTGCTGAGCCCGTTCATGGGCCCGGGGATGTACGCGATGGGCAACCCCATCGTGATGATCAACGCGCTGCCGGCGATCAACCTGCTCTGCCCGACGACCGGCAACAACATGATCAACCCCGTCGGCGCCGCGACGGTGCCGAGCATCACCAACGTGTTCTACTCCGACGCGTCCGCGCCGCCCACGGGCGCGATCGACCAGGCGGGGATCCAAGAGCTCGGGCGCGCGCTCGAGCCGCCCGCGACCTTCGCGCTGGCGCCCGACGGCACCGCGCTCGCCACGGTGCCAGTCTTTTCGAGCCGCCTGCCGGCCCGGCTGTACAGCGCGGTCTCGCGGTGGGGCAGAGCGCACGTCGCGGCGCTCGTCGTCGACCTGCGCGGCTGCCCGGGCGGCGAGGTCATGGCCGCGATCGAGCTCGCGGGCGACTTCCTGCCGGCCGGGGCGCTCGTGGTCACGGCGACGGACGGTGACGGCGACGAGACCGCGTACCGGGCCCGCGAGGGCGACCCGTACCCGTTCCCCCTCTTCTTGCTCGTCGACGGCTCCACGGCATCGGCGGCGGAGGTCTTCGCGGGCGCCCTTCGAGCGCATGGCCGGGCCGTCGTCATCGGGGAGCGCACCCATGGCAAGGGCTCCGCGCAGACGTTGCTCGCGACCCTCGAAGAGCCGTTCACGTTGGGGGAGACCCCCAAACCCCCGCCACGGGCGTCGGCCCACTACGCCACCGTGGCGACCTTCACCCTCCCGAACGGCGAGCCCATCGAGGGCTGCGGCGTTCGTCCCGACATCGAGGTCCCCTCGGCTGCTGCGCTCGAGGCCGCGCATGCAGCGATCGGTCTTCTTCTCTCCCCTCGTGAGGTGGACTGATGGCATTCCAGGACGAGCTCAGGCTGACCCTCGAATCTCCCGATTTCTCCTGCGAAGGGGTCGAGGTGCGCAGGCTCAGCGGCAGCGAGGCCATCGGTCGCCTGTACGACTTCGAGGTCGAGGTCGTCTGCGCCCACCACGACGGCCCGGCCCTCGACGAGATCGAGGGGTCGCACGTCACCGTGGCGATGGAGCGCTTCGCCGGCGCAGGCAAGGGCTGGCACGGCGTGCGGAAGATCCACGGGATGATCGCCGAGGTCGAGGACCTGCTGGCGACGCAGCTGGACGTCCATGTCTACCGCCTGCGGGTGGTGCCGCGCGCCTTCGCGCTCACCCTGGTCGAGATCCAGGACATCTACATGAACCGGTCGGTGCCGGAGGTCATCAAGGAGAAGCTGGAGCACGTGGCCCTCGGCGCCGAGATGGAGATGCGCCTGCGCGGCACCTACGCTCCGCGCGACTTCATCGTTCAGTACAAGGAGAGCGACCTCGCCTTCGTCTCGCGCCTCGCCGAGCATCTCGGCATCAGCTTCTACTTCCACCACGGCGACGCCGCGGACACGATGGTCTTCACGGACAACGCCAGCGGCTTCCAGCCGGTGGACGGCGCCACGTCCATTCTGTACCGGAGCCACGTGGCCGATGGCACGGTGTTCGGGCTCACCTCGACCCGGCGCGTGGTGCCGGCCTACTACGCGGTGCGGGACTACAACTATCGCACTCCAACCGTGGACATCACGGGCGAGCACAAGCTCCCGGATGCCTTCGCCGGGGGGGTGGTCGAATACGGGACGCACCACAAGACGCCCGACGAAGCCAGGATCATGGCGGAGGTTCGCGCCCAGGAGCGATTGGCCGGGCAGGTCGTGTACCGGGGCAGGAGCGGGGTCCCGGCGCTTTCGGCGGGCATGCGGGTGACCCTCACGGACCACCCGGACAAGGGCTCGCTCGATCTGCTCATCACCGAGGTCACCCACGACGCCCGGCAGATCGTGGGGGCCCGGAGCCAGTCGGAGGAGCCGGGGTACACGAACGCGTTTCGAGCCATCCCCGCCGACCGCACGTACCGGCCGCCGCGGGTCACGCCCAAGCCGCGCATCGCGGGGCTGGTGACCGGCATCGTCGACCCCGGCCCCGCAGGCCCGGAGGCCAGGTATGCGCAGATCGACGAGCAGGGAAGGTATCTGGTCCGCTTCCTCTTCGACAGCACGCCTCCCGGCGAGCGCCCTGTCACGCGGCGGGTTCGGATGGTGCAAAACCACGCGGGCGAGAACTATGGCACCCACTTCCCGCTGCACCCCGGCGTCGAGGTCGTCGTCGGGTTCGTGGACGGCGATCCGGACCGGCCGCTCATCGTGGGCGCCGTGCCCAACCCGATCAAGTCTTCCCCGGTGACCCAGCCGGAGACGGGTCTGCATCGGATCCGGACCTCCACCGGGATCACCATGGAGATGGGGGAATAGGGGAACAGGGAGCGCTGAGCAGGACCACCGCACCACGGTCCGTCGCCCGCCGCGCTGCGATCTCCATGCGCGCGTACGCGCAGGTCCTGCGTCCTTGCCGGGGGCCCAGGGCAGATCTCCGCAGCTTTACGCGCCGCGGCGAGGGGGCACACCTCTTGAAAGGACTCGCGCCGTTCGATTCGGCGAACTCCCCCAGGCGGTCCTCCCCATGGATTGGCTCAACGCGTCCCCCATGCCACCCTTGGTGCTCCTGCGCGCCGCCGTCGCGGCGGTGTGGCTCTACGAGGGGCTGTGGTGCAAGCTCCTCGGCGGCGAACCTCACCAGAAGGACATCGTCGCGGCGCACCCGCTCTTCGGGAAGAAGCTGGCGGCGACGTTCATCCGCACCCTGGCCGTCGTGGAGATCGGGCTCGCGGTCTGGGTGATGAGCGGCTGGCTGCCCGGCCTGGCGGCGCTGGCGCAGACGCTGCTGCTCGTGGTGATGAACGCCAACGGGTTGCTGTTCGGGCGACACATCATCCCGGACCCCGCGGGGATGGTGATCAAGAACTTCGGCTTCCTGCTCCTCGCGTGGGTCGTGGCCGCGCAGAGCGCGCTGTAGGCCCCCATGAACGCCGAGACTCCCTGGCAAGCGGGCCGCTTCGATCACGACCACGGGCCGAAGAAGATCCTCTTCGGCCGCATGTACGAGGACCCGGAGATCGAGGCCTCGGTGTTCCCCCCCGGGGGCCGGATCTTCGCCATCGCCTCCGCCGGGTGCACCGCGATGGCGCTCGCCCTCGATCACGAGGTGACCGCGGTCGACATCAACCCGGTCCAGCTCGCCTACGCGCGCCGCCGCCTCGAGGGCGCGCCCATGGAGGTCGGCACCGCCGAGCGGGTGATGGCGGCGCTGCGCAGCCTCCTGCCGCTCGCCGGGTGGCGCCGTCGCGTCATCGACGAGTTCCTCGCCCAGGGCGATCCGGGCGAGCAGCTCGCCTTCTGGCGCCGGCGGCTGGACACGGTGCGGTTCCGCGCCGGCTTCGATCTCGGCCTCTCGGTCACCGGCCTGCGCGCCGTCTACGCCTCGCCCTTCCTGGAGCTCCTGCCGCCGCACTTCGGGCGGGTGATGCGCGGGCGCCTGGAGCGCGGCTTCGGCGCCCACCCCAACCGCACCAACCCCTACGCGCGCGCACTGCTGCAGGGAGAGCTGGAAGGCCCGAGTGACACCGGGGCCCGGTCCGTCAACCTCGTGGAGGCCGATGCGGCCGGGTACCTCGAGAGCTGCCCGGCCGGCAGCTTCGACGGCTTCACCCTCTCGAACATCCTCGACGGGGCGCCCCCGAGCTACCAGCGCCGCCTCCTCGCCGCCGTCGCGCACGCGGCCTCCCCGGGCAGCGTCGCGGTGCTGCGGAGCTTTGCGGAGCCGCCGCCGTCCCTCGCGACCAACCTCGCCGCCCGCGACCGATCGCTGCTCTGGGGCGTCGTCGAGGCCCGCCCCGCCCGGGAGCTCTGAGGGCCGACGATGAGCGAGCCCCTCCGCTTCTCCGACGTTCTCCGCATCGTCGAGGCTCGCACCAAGATCGTCGGGGCCTCCTCGGTGTTGATCGGTACGGCCTACGCCGCGTGGCTGGCCCGCCGCGTCGACTGGCCGGTCTTCGCGCTGATGCTCGGGGGGACGCTCGCGGTCGATCTGGGCACGGCCGGCTTCAACAGCTACTTCGACTTCGTCCGCGGCGTCGACACGGTGGAGACCGACGTGGATCGGTACAAGGTGCTCGTCCACCGGGCGGTCGACCCGCGCATCGCGCTCTGGATCGCCTGGGCCGCCTTCGGGCTGGCCGGCGCCTTCGGGCTCGCGCTGGGCGCCCGGGTGGGCGGGGAGGTCATCGGCGTCGGCGTCGGCTGCATGGTGGTGGCCTACCTGTACAGCGGCGGCCCCCGCCCGATCGCCGCCACGCCGCTCGGTGAGCTCTTCTCCGGCGGCCTGCTCGGGCTCCTCCTGGTCACGCTCGCTGCCTACGTGCAGGGACGCTCCATCCCGGCGCACGCGGCGCTGGTGGGGCTGCCTTCGGCCCTGCTCATCGCCGACATCCTCACCGTCAACAACACCTGCGACCGGGTGGGCGACGCAGCCGCGGGGCGGACCACGCTGTCCATCCTCCTCGGAGCGCGGGGCTCGCTGGCGCTCATCACCGGCCTCTCGGCGGCGGCGTACGTGCTCGCCCTCGGGCTCGCGGCGTCGCGGGTGCTGCCCCTGGTGTCGCTCCCGCTGCTGGCCGCCGGCGCGCTGTTTGCGGCGCGCGAGCTGGGGCGCATGCACCGCCGCGGCTACACCCACCGGACCAAGGGGGCTTCCATGGGGAGCATTTCGACCATCTTCCTGACCTACACCGCGGCGATCCTGGGCGGCCTCGGGCTCGACGCGCTGGCGACGACGGAGACGCTGTCGTGAGCGGCGCGGAGCTTCCGCAGATCGTCTTCGTGCTGGGCAAGGGCGGCGTCGGGCGGAGCACCGTCGCCGCGGCGCTGGGACTGATGGCCAGCGAGAAGGGCGAGCGCGCGCTCGTCGTCGAGTGGACCCTCGCGGAGGCGATCGCCCCCTGGTTCGGCGCGGCCCCCGTCGAGGTCACGCCGCGTGAGGTGGCGCCGGGGCTCTCGGTGATGAACTACCGGCTCGGCGCGGTGCTGCGCCAGTATTTCGTCGACCACCTCGGGCTCGGCGTGTTCTATCGCCGCGTCGTCGACGGGCCCCAGGTGCGGCAGCTCATCGAGGCGGTCCCCGGTATTTCGGAGCTGATGTTCGTCGGGCACCTCTGGTGGCTGACGACGCTCGCCGAGACCGAGGCCGGGCTCCACTTCGACCGGGTGATCGTCGACGCGCCCGCCACCGGGCACGGCGCGTCACTGCTCGACATGCCGGCGCTGCTGACCTCGCTCGGAGCCAGCGGGCTGCTGGCCGTCGAGGTGGAGCGGGTGGTGACGATGATGGCGGATCCCGCGCGGGTCGGCGCCCTGGTGGTGGCCCTCCCCGACGAGCTGGCCATCGACGAAACGCTGGAGCTGGTGCCCCGCGTGACGCGCGCCCTGGGCCGGCCGCCGCTGGCGGCGCTGATCAACCGCGGCGTCGGCAACCTGGTCGCCGGCGAGGCGCGGCCGACGTGGCTGGACGCGCTCTCGTCGCGCCTCTCGCCTCCGGCGCGCCTGGGGTTGGCGGTCCTCGACGCCGAGCTCCGCGCGCGCGCCCGCCTCGGAGCCGAGCTGGAGCGGGCGCTGGTGGGGGCGACGAAGTACGGGACGGTCACGCTGGAGGAGCAGCTCGGCGCCCCCGGCGGGACCTCCCCCGTCGCGGTCGTGCGGGCGCTGGCTCGGACGCTCGGCGCGGAGCTCGGGGGACGATCATGACCACCATCAAGCTCCACGTTCTCCTCGGCGGCGGAGGCGTCGGCAAGACCACCCTCGCCGCGGGGTACGCGATCGCGCTCGCCCGGGCCGGCGGGCGGGTCGGGCTCCTCGGCATCGATCCGGCGCGGCGGCTCCAGAGCGCGCTCGGATTGTCCCTCTCCGACCGCGAGGTCGCCGTGCCCACGGTCGGCAACCTCCACGCGGCGCTCCTCTGCCCGGAAGAGAGCCTGCGCCGCTGGGCCACGGAGGCCTGCCCCGAGCCCGAGGCGCTCGCGCGGCTGCAGAAGAATGCCTTCTTCGTGGCGCTCGCCGATCGCCTCGCGGCCTCCACGGACGTCCTCGCCGCGATCCGGATCGCCGAGTGGGCCGAGCGCGACCCGAGCCTGACGGACCTCGTCGTCGACACCGCGCCGGGGCTCAACGCCATCGAGTTCCTGCGGCGACCGCAGACCCTGACGGTCTTCCTCGAGGGCCGGCTGGTGCGGTGGCTGCGCCTCCTGGCGCGCCCCCGGGGGAGCCTGCTGGGCGGCCTCTGGCGAGGCGGCGCGCGGCGGGTGCTCGGCGGTCTGACGCGCATCGCCGGCACCCACCTGCTGCTCGAGCTGGCCGACCTGCTCGCGTCCGTCGAGGGGATGCTGAACGGGATGGTCGAGCGGCTCCAGCGCGCGCAGCGCTGGCTCCACGACGGGCCCAGGGAGATCCTTCTGGTGACGGCGGTCCACGACGACGCGGCGCTCGTCGCGCAGCAGCTCGCCCTGGCGCTCGGAGCGCTCTCGCTCGCCCCGCGGGCGACGGTGGTGAACCGCACCATCGCCGACACGCTGGCCGCGGAGCTGGGCGCCCTCGGCGGCTCGAACCTCCCCCCGGGGGCGGCCGGCCTGGCGCGCTACGCGAGCGCCTACGTGACCATGCAGCGCCACGTGATCGCCGCCGCCGCCGCGCTGGCGCCGCAGGTGGTCGTCCTGCCCTCCACCCGCGGCCTCGATGTGACGGGGCGGCTCGACGCGCTGGCCGAGCTCGGCGAGCGCCTTCGCGCCGCGCTCCGCGCCACCGACGCGCAAGGGCCCTCTCTGGTTCCGGGCGCCGTCCCCCCCGACATCGAGTAGATCGAGTTCCGCCCCTCAGGAGATCCCGCGCCATGCATGACTCAGCCCTCGCGTCCGTTCCCCCTGCTCCGTCCCACGCCCGCTCGGCCCTCCCTCGGGCCGGACTGCTGGCGCTCCTTCTGCTCGGCGGGTGCTCCAACCTCCAAGTTTACACGGCGAGGAGCCCCACGGCCTCGTTCGCCGGGTACCGGACCTACGCGCACGGCATGCCCGAGAAGACGCCGCCCGGGTTCGCGCGGACGGCGCTCACGCCGGTGGTCTGGGCGCAGGTTCAGAAGGACATCGACGCGGAGCTCACGCTCAAGGGTTACCTGCCGGCGGCGGCGGGCGCCGAGCCCGACCTGCTGGTGCGATCCGGGTCCGGCAGCCGCACCGCCACGCGCGACGAGAGCGCCATGGTCCACGGGGACGCCGCCTGGCTCGGCGCCGAGGTCACCGCGGACTACACCCAAGCGACACTGGTCATCGACGTCTACGACGCCCACACCCGCCAGCCGGTCTGGCACGGCTCGTCCCGCCGCGCCCTGGAGGAAGTGCCGGCGCCCACCTCCGCACGGTCCGAGTCGATCGACGCGGCAGTGCGCGCGATCCTCCGCACGTTCCCCGGCGTCGGCGCTTCCCCGCACACCCCCTGAGACGCCGGCTCCGGCGCACCGCCCGCGGCGGTTCTCGCGCGGTAGTACGGCGGCTGTCGTGCGGCGCGTGGCTCCACGCACGCGGTGCGGCAGCGATGCAGGCGCTGCGCGGCGAGAGCCGGGAACACGGGAGTCCCGACACGGCACGTCCCTTGCGAAGCCGGGAGCCAAGCGCTCCGTTCACAAGGAGAGACCATGCAACGTACCATGCAAGCCGCGGTCGTCCGGGCCTTCGGTCAACCGCTGGCAATCGAAGAGGTCCCCGTCCCGGTGCCGGGCCCCGGGCAGGTCCTCGTGCGCATCGTGGCGAGCGGCGTCTGCCACACCGATCTCCACGCCGCCAGCGGCGACTGGCCAGTCAAGCCCGCCCCCCCGTTCATCCCCGGCCATGAAGGCGCCGGGCATGCCGCGGCGGTCGGGTCGGGCGTCACCACCGTCAAGGAAGGCGACCGCGTGGGCGTGCCCTGGCTCCACAGCGCCTGCGGCGTGTGCGAGCACTGCCTCACCGGCTGGGAGACGCTCTGCGCGTCGCAGCAGAACACCGGCTACTCCGTGAATGGCACCTTCGCCGAGTACGTCCTCGCGCCCGCCGCGTACGTCGGGCACATCCCGGACAAGCTCGGCTTCGCGGTGGCCGCACCGATCCTCTGCGCCGGTGTGACCACCTACAAGGGGCTCAAAGAGACCGAGGTGCGCCCCGGGCAATGGGTGGTCGTCTCGGGCGTCGGGGGCCTCGGCCACATCGCGATCCAGTACGCGAAGGCGATGGGCATGCACGTGGTCGCCGTCGACATCGGCAGCGAGAAGCTGGCGCTGGCCCGCTCGCTCGGGGCCGAGCTCACCGTCGATGCGCGCCACGAGGATCCCGGCGCCGAGGTGCAGCGCCTCATCGGCGGCGCGCACGGAGCGATCGTCACCGCGGTGTCGCCGCCCGCCTTCCGGCAGGCCATCGGGATGCTCCGCTCGCACGGGACCTGCGTGCTCGTCGGGCTGCCCCCCGGCGATTTTTCGACCCCGATCTTCGACGTGGTGCTCAAGCGCCTCACGGTCCGCGGATCCATCGTGGGCACCCGTATGGACCTCCGGGAGTCGCTCGCGATCGCGGCGGACGGGGCGATCAAGCCCACCATCGAGCTCCAGCCCCTCCGGGGCATCAACGAGGCCTTCGCCCGGATGAAGGAGGGAACGATCAACGGCAGGATCGTGCTGGCGATCCAGGACACCTGACCCCGCGCAAAACGCAAGCGGGCGCGCGCAGGAGACAACCAATGAAGACCACCGACCGCTTCATCATCGTCGTGGGTATCGATTTCTCCGAGCAGGCCGACCAGGCGCTCGACGCCGCGCTCGAGGAGGCCTCCCGCCGCGAGCACGCAGAGGTGCACGTCGTCCACGTCGAGCCCGACCCCTGGATCGGAGCCGGATCCAGACACCAGGCGATGGGCGCCGACACGACCGTGGAGGTCGTGCACCAGCACACCCTCGAGCACCTGGAGAGGATGAGCGACGCGAAGCGGCCGCAGCGGGTGGTGGCGCACTACCGCCACGGCTCGCCGGCGGAGGGCATCGCGCGACTCGCCGCGGATCTCGGCGCCGCGCTGGTCGTCGTCGGATCTCACGGCGGCGGTGGGGCGACCCCTCTGGGTGGCTCGGTGGCGGCTCGCATCGGCGCCCTCGCCCGGTGCGCCGTGCGCGTCGTGCCCGTCGCCGGCCATCCGGTGGGCAGGGCCGCCCCCGCGGCTCCAGGCTGCGCACCGCCCTCGGGCGCGCACCGCCGGTCGTGCGCCAGCAACGGCGTTCATGCCGCCGAGATGACCATCTACGAGCGGGCGACGGCGGAGGAGCGAGCGCCTCGCCCGTGACGGCCGGGCGAGCACGGGTCATGGGGAAGCTCGGCACCCTCGCGCTCTCCGTGCTGCTCCTCGTCGCGGCGCCGGAGGCCGACGCCCGCGCCCAGTGCGCCGCCAAGGTCTCGTCCTGCGCCCAGTGCCACGAGGCGCCGGACTGCGCGATCGTGCGGCGCACCGACGAGCTCGCCTTCGGCTGGGCGTGGCCCGCGTTCTTCCCGGTGCTGGCGCGCGTGGGCGCGCTCGGGCGCATCACCTTCGGCGATCTCACCTGGGCGAGCCCGATCCTGCCGGTGGCGCTCTTCACCGAGGTGGTCTTGCTGGTGTTCTACGTCATCGAGCGCTGGCCACGCCGCGCCGCCGCGCCCTCGTCGACACCAGCATCCCTACCGCGGTGACGAAGATCAGCGCCTCGGACAGGATCTTGATGGACCGGTGCGAGGGCGTCAGGTGGAACACCGCCCGGGCGACACGGACGGTGAACCACTCGCCCGGCACGCTGGCAGCGGGGGCGCTGCCGTGCTCCCAGAGGTAGCGCGACAGCGTGGTGAGGAAGCACTCCCCGAGGAACAGCCGCGACCCCTGGTTGAGCACGATGAACACCACGGCATAGAGGGCATAGGCCCGCGCGAGACGGCGGTAGCGCGGCAGGAAGAGGAGCGGGAGCCCTGCGACCCAGCCCACCATCAACAAGGCGTGGAGGAAATCGACCAGGGAGCCCAGCACCGGAAACATGCTCGGGACTCGCGAGCAAGATTCGCGCCCCTTGCGCGGTCGCCCGCGCCGCGCCAGCTTGTCCGTCTCGATGAGCCGACCTGGACAGCGCCGCCGCCCCCTCCTCGCGGCGCTGTTCGTGGTGGCCGTTACCCTCGTGGCGGCGCGCCCCGTGGCGGCATGGTTCCTCTTCCGGGGCGCGAGCGCCGCCGTGGGCGAGCGCGCCCTTCCGCGCGGGTTCACGGTGATCACCTCCGGAGCCCGCGACGGCGTCGTCGTCCACGCCCTCGACCTCCCCGCACTGCCCCAGGCCTGGACGGTGGTCCACTTCCACAACAACCGCGACACCGCGGGGGACGGCGCCGATCTGGCCCGGGCGCTCCACGAGCGCGGCTTCGGCGTCCTCCTCGTCGAGTACCGCGGATATGGCCTCTCGGGCGGCGGCGAGCCCTCGGAGGCTGGGTTCTATGCCGACGCCGAGTCCGCTCTCGACGGCCTTGCGGACCGCGGTGTCCCCCCGGGGCGGGTGGTGCTCTGGGGCACTTCGCTCGGCACCGGGGTCGCCGCAGAGATGGCCCGGCGCGCCCGGGGAGCCGCCCTGGTCCTGGTCGCGCCTTATACCTCCATCCCGGCCGTGGTCCTGGCGGCAGCGCCCTTCGCACCCGCGGAGCTGCTCTTTTCGGACCGCTTCGACACGCTGGGCAAGGCGGCGCAGATCCGGGTGCCGACCCTGATCGTCCACGGCGACGCCGACGAGGTCGTCCCCTTCTGGATGGGCCAGGGCCTCGCCTCGACCATCGTCGGCGCGCGCCTCATGCACGTCGTCGAGGGCCACCACGGGGACCTCTTCGTGCGCGACCGCGAGAGGATCCTCGACGCCCTCGACAGCCTGGTACGAGGCGGCGTACCGGCCGGCTGAGCAGGGCCGCGCGCCGCTCAGCTCCGCGGGCTCGCCTATCCTCGAGCGGGGAGCGCAGGCGCCTCGTGCGCGGAGGCGGACGCCTCCAGGCTGGTGCGCATGCCGTCGAGGATGTGATGGTGCAGCCGGTGCGCGAGGAAGTGCTCGAGCGGCCGCCACAACCAGCGCGGGCGCAGGTGCCCGCGGTACTCCGTCGTCAGCGCGAGCTCGCAGCCGCCCCGGTCCGGGCGGAGCACGTAGGAGCCCCCGGTCATCGAGATACTGTCCTCGACCCCCAGCTGCTGGAGCAAGACCTCGAACCGCACGGAGCGAGCCGTCTCGACCTCGGTGATGCGTTTTTCCAGGTAACCGCCGTCGTAGGTACACTCGATGAGCGCGCCGACGCTGGTCTTCTCGCCCTCGGTGCGGACGGGCGCGGGGAGGAACAGGCGCAGCAGCGGGGCGGGCCGCTGCGGGACCTCCTCGTAGAAGAGCATCCCTTGCCATACGATCTCGGGCGAGAGGTCGAAATGGACTCTCGTCTGCACGGCCTCCACGATTTCGTTACGCGGAAACAGCCGCCCCACGCGGGCCAGTAGTGTCATGAAGCCTCCTGCTGCGGCACAGTGCACGCGCGGTGCCGTGGCCGCGGATCCGCCACTTCGCCTGCCCCCGCGCCCCGGGGCGCGCAGCCGCCGCGTCGCCCCGCGCCGATTGTGCGCGGGGCCGGGGGCGCGGCTCGCAGGCGCGCCGGCGAGCCGCGCGCCTGGCGCGAGACATGCTCCACGCAGGGGATGAGCTCCGCTGTCCCGACCGCGGCACCGCCTCGGGAGCCGTCCATCGCCCCGCTCTTCACCCTCCGCATCGCCGCCGTCGCCATCCTCCGCAACAAGGTCCGGAGCTTCTTGACGGCGCTGGGCATCATCATCGGCGTGGCGGCCGTGATCGCGATGATGGCCATCGGCGAGGGCGCCAAGAGGCTGATCGAGGACCAGTTCTCGGCGATGGGAACCAACCTGCTGATCGTGCTGCCGGGCTCCGTCACCACCAGCGGGTCACGCGGCGGCACGGGGACCGCCGCCTCGCTCACCTGGGAGGATCTCAGGGCCATCCAGGCCCTGAAGAGCTCCGTCCTCGCCGCGGCGCCGTCGCTGCGCAGCGCGGCCACGGTGCTCACCGAGGAGAAGAACTGGACGACCTCGGTGTACGGCACCACCCCCGAGTTCTTCCAGGTCCGCAACTGGCCGGTGGCGAGCGGGATCGCCCTCCAGCAGGCGGACGTCGACCGGGGCGCCAAGGTGGTCATCCTCGGCCGCAGCGTCGTCGAGCAGCTCTACGGGCCGCACGAGAGCCCGGTGGGGCTCACCGTGCGCATCAAGAACAGCCCCTTCCAGGTGATCGGCGTGGCGGCGACCAAGGGGCAGTCGGCGCAGGGCCAGGACTACGACGACGCGGTCTTCGTGCCGGCGAGCACGTTCATGAGCAAGATCCAGGGCGGGCTCCAGGCCTACATCAACGGCCAGATCCTCGTCGCCGCGACCTCGCCCCAGACGGTGGCGAGGGCGGAGCAGGAGGTGACCGACCTGCTCCGCGAGCGCCACCACATCCGCCCGGGCGCCGAGGACGACTTCAACATCCGCAACCTCGCCGAGATCGCCGGCGCGCAGCAGGCGGGCACCAGGACCATGACCACCCTGCTCGCGGCCGTGGCGGCGGTGTCGCTGCTGGTCGGCGGCATCGGGATCATGAACATCATGCTGGTGAGCGTACGCGAGCGAACCCACGAGATCGGGATCCGCATCGCCATCGGTGCCCGGTCGCGCGACATCCTCGCCCAGTTCCTCATCGAGGCGCTCTCCCTCTCGGTCGCCGGCGGGCTGCTCGGGGTGATCCTCGGCATCGGCGCCGCGCTCGAGCTCGCGCACCTGTTCAAGTGGCCGATCCTGATCCGGGCCGACGTGATCGTCGGCTCGCTGCTGTTCAGCGTGCTGGTGGGGGTGGTGTTCGGGCTCTATCCGGCACGGAAGGCGGCGCACATGGACCCGATCACCGCCCTGCGGAGCGAGTGACGAGCCACGCGGCGCCGGCTCAAGGGGCGGGATCGCCTCGCGCGGGGAGCGGGAAGCGCCGGGCCGCTGCGTGGAGGACGATCGCCGCCGCGCAGGTCAGGTTGATCGACCCGCCGATACCGTCCGTTGCAATCTCGACGAGCTGATCGACGAGCGCCAGGACCGCCTTTGAGACGCCCAGGCTCTCGGCGCCCACCACCAGGCAGAGGGGCGCGTCGCAGCGCAGGTTCTCGGGCGAGACGCTCCCCGCCCCGATCTCCACGGCCGCGATGGAATAGCCGGCGGCCCGGGACTCCCGCACCACGCGCTCGGCGTCGGCGCCGGACTCCCACGGCACCCAGCCCAGCGTCCCCGCGGCCGCGGTCACCAGCTTCCGTTTGTGGAGCTCGAGGTCGAGCCCGCAGATGTAGAGGCGCTCCACGCGGAAGGCGTCGCAGAGGCGGAACATGGTGCCGATGTTGGGCAGGCGGGTCACGCCGTCGAGCACGACCCGGAGCGGGCGGCGCGGCAACGTCGGGAAGTCGTGACGGTCGGGGCGGGGGGGCAGCGGCATGGGGCGTTACGGGTGCACGCCATACACGGGTCACGAGGGTGCGTCCCTCTCCGCGCACCGGCCGGGGGCCGCGAGCCGGGTTGGCAAGCGCGGGTACCCGCCGCATAATCGGGTCATGCTGTCCCGCCGATCCTTGCTCCTCGTCGTCGCGGCGACCGCCGTCGCGGCCGCCAGCGCCCGGTCGGCCCTGGCCAGCACGTCGGAGAGCCTGTTCTTCATCCAGCGCAGCAAGAACGCCGCCGAGGTGCACTACGACGCGCGCGTCAACGCCGACGGCAGCCTCGACGCGAAGAGCCCGGTCGATGGCTACTGGTTCAACCGCCACCCGGACGGCAGCGTCACCCGCAACGACATCAGCTTCCTCCAGAAGATCGCCTACGGCTACGACACCCATGCCACCGGCAACGGGACCTACGCCTTCAAGCTCCGCGCGTTCCAGGAGCGGCCGATGTGGCTCGTCAAGAGCAACGGCCACTGGGTCGTGCAGACGACCATCGCGGGCAAGCAGGCCTACATGAAGCGGCTCTACGTCGCGACCGACGAGTCCGGCGTCCTGCCGAAGGTGCTGTATGTGGACGTGTTCGGGGAGGACGCGGCCTCCGGCGCGGCGGTCACGGAGCACATCGTCAAGGGCTGACGAGGGGTCCGGTCACCCTGGGGGCCGCCCGCCCGCGACGAGGCGGCGGGGGCGACGCTGAGCGGCGCCCCTGCGGAGAAGCTCAGAAGTGGAGGCTGGACAGGGGGTGGCGCCCCCGGGCGTGCGAGACCTTGTGCGTCCGCGCACCGTGCTGCTTCTTCATCATGGTGAGCTGCTGCTGGGCGGCCTCGGCGGTGGTCAGCGCGATGAACGGCCAGAAGTGCGCCGCCGTGACCTTGTTGGGGTCGGCATTGTTGGCCGAGACCAGGACGCCATCGGCCTCCCCGTTGGCCGAGTTGCCCGGATCGGCGATGAGCGTGACCGTGAGCTGGGCCGTGGCCCCGCTCGCCATGGAGAGCTGGGCGGTCCCGGCGTCGTCGGTCTGGCCACCCACGATGGAGAAGGTGAGGTAGGTCGTGTTCGGGTCGGTCCAGTCCTGGGCGAGCACGGTCCACGCGGGCATGGCAGCGTCCGAGAGGGCGTTGATGGTGATCGTCTGGCTCTGCCCGACGTCCATCACCAGCACGGTCGCGGAGGGCCAGGCGTTGAAGTACACCTCGCCCGCGGGGACGGGCACGCAGGGGTTCTTCCCGGCGGCTGCCTGGGGGACGGACCAGATGCGCTGGGCGGTGAACCCGTTCTCCGTGGTCTCGTCAAGCGCCAGGCCGAAGGGGTCGACACACAGGTCCCCGACCTCACCGCCCTGGATGTCGTTCCACCCCAGGACGTTCTCGTCGTTGAAGTCGAGGTAGTAGCCCCCCGTCGTCTGGGTCTGGATCCCGTCGGTCGCGGCCTCGATGACCTCGTGGCTGGTGGTGATGGTGGTGTTCTGGAGGGTGGTGATCCCCTGCTGGGTACATTCGTTGATGACCGCGTAGACCACCTGCTGCGTGCCCATCAGCATCCCGTCGTGGTAGCCGTCGAAGGCCTGGCAGCTCGCACTGCCGTCGAGGGTGACGGTGGTCGCGGTCGGGAAGTAGATCGCGTAGATGGTGTTGTCGTCGGGAGCGGGGACCGTCTTGGCGGTGATCAGCCCCGTCAGCCAGGTCTTCAACGAGGACGCGCCGCCGGGCATGGAGCTGTCCGTGTAGCTGGCCGCCGCGGCCGTGGGGAGCACGATGGAGGTCCCGGGCGGGCCGTCGCCGATGCACGTGCCGCCGGCGCCGGAGAAGCCAGCGCGGACGGTGTTCCAGTACGCCGTCCCCGTCAACGCGTCACCGAACTGGTCGAGCTGCGGCGCGAGGTTGTCACCCTTGAAGGAGATGCTGATCACCTTCGGCTGGTCGATGAGCGGCGCGCCGCTGTAGGACACCACCGGGAACGGAAAGCCCCCGCCGATGCCCGCGTCGGCGACGTCGCACGAGCCGCTGGAGCTCGCGCCCGTCGTGGAGGTGCTGGAGGTGCTGGAGGTGCTGGCTCCGCCGGTGCTCCCGCTGGAGCTCGAGCTGGAGGTGGAGGTGGTGCTGCTGGAGGTACCGCCGCCGGCGCCGCCGCTGGTGGCTTTGGTGCTCGATGACCCGCAGGCAGCCCCCGCGACGATCAGGCCCAGGTACGTGAACGTGGCAAGAGAAGGCGATACGCGCATGAAGGCTCCCTGCGGCGACGACCAAACCGGTCTGACCGCGAGGTTCGTATACCGCATGCGCGGCTCCCCGGCTTCGCGACGACGCTACGATGCGCCGCGTGCGCAGCCCCACCGCACTTATCGCGCCGGTCTGAAGTCCCTTGACTTTCCGCGCCTGACTAGGCCGCTGGCACCCGTGCGCGGTCGGCGCCGCTCGCGCGCGGCTGGAGCAGCACCCGCGCGGCGGGGGCGACCACATCGCGCATCGCGCCGGCGACGAGCTGCGCCCGCGTCGCGTCATCGAGGAGCCCGTGGGCGGCGAGCCGCGACGCCACCGCGGGAGGCCGGGGCAGCGCGCGCTCCGGGGCGTCGACCGGAGCGGAGCTGCTGTCAGCAACGCCGGCGAGGGCCGCTTCGAGCGCCCGCGCGACCGCCGCGCGCACCTCGCCGTCGCCGGTGCTCTGGGCCCAGGCCACCGTCCTCCAGGCGAGCTCGGCGTGGCGCGCCTCGTCCGCGGTGATGCGCGCCAGGGCCGCTCGAACCACCGGATCCTCGGCCCGGGCGAGCTGCTCGGCCGCGAGCACCGCGGCCACCGTCTCGCCGATGCATCCTTCCACGATGGTGCTCGCGGCGAGGTCGGCGAGGCCGGCACCGACGCGCAGCTCGCTGCCGACCGGGAAGCGTCCGGGTGAGAGCGGCTCGCCGGCGTAGGCCGATGCCAGGGCGAAACACAGCCGCGCGTGCTCGATTTCGTCGAGCGCGGCCTGCTGCGCCAGTGCGACCAGATCGGACGGGGCGCCCGCCGCGAGGAGCTCGAGGGAGAAGCGGGCGAACGACGCGACCGACGCGTGCTCGAAGAGCGCTGCCGTCCCCCAGGCGTCCGCGAGGCAGGCGCGATCTCCGGGGCTCAGGTGGTCGACGCTCGAACCAGGACCCACGCTCCAGCCATTCGTCCCGGCGCCCCGCTCCAGCGCCGCGAGCTGGGCGCGATCGTCCACCCGGTAGGGCCGGCCACCCGGTCCGCACACGGTGAGGTCGACCGTGTAGCAGCACTCGCCCGCGGGGCTGCCCGAGAGGGGCCCGGCGAGGACGATGCTCGGCTCGAAGCCACGAGGGCACCCCTCGGCCACGAACACGGCGAGCGCCGCTGTCGGGTCCACCGGGCAGCCGCCGGCGTCGACGGGGCCGGCGTCGGCAACGCCTCCGTCGTCGGTATCGACCACTGGCCACGTGAAGCAATCCTTGGACGAGGGGATGCCGCCGCCGGCTCCGCCCGCGCCACCGGTGCCCGCGTCGCTACCGATACCCGCGTCGCCACCGGTGCCCGCGGCGTCACCGGTACCCGCGTCGCCCCCGGTTCCCTTGGCGCCGCCGGTCCCCGTCGCGCTGGAGCTGCTCCCCGTGCTCGCGGTCGCGCTCGAGCTGTGACTACCCGCGCCGCCCACACCGCTGGCGCCGCCCGTCCCGGCGGTCGTGCCGGGGTTGCTGCTGGTGCAGCTCGTGTGCTCGACGAGGAGCGTCGCGGCGCCGAGGATGCCCAGAATGCGAGCCGCGAGATGAAGGCGAAAGCGAGGGTCGTTCATGGTGGTGGCTACCGGGCAAGAGGGCCCGCACGCTACCATGCCGCCGAGGAGGATCGGTCGACGGCGTGCCGAGCTGGTCGCTGGAGCTACCGGGACATCGTGGCTCGGGCCGCGCCCGCGGATGCCCGCCCGGACCGCCGCACCGGCGAAACATCGCTTCTATCTTGCGTGATCTGACCGCCTGTCGGAAAAGGGAAGAGGCACTGTTCGGCGCGGGCTCCACGCCCCCGCGCCTGGAACACTTAGGAGAGAACTATGAACAAGACGGCCGGCTTCGCTTCCATGGGTATCGCCTTCCTCGCCGCCGTGCAGGCCTGCGGAGGCTCGGTCACCGGGGCTCCGGGCAGCACCAGCTCCGGCACGGCTGGCACCGCCAGCACCTCCTCCGGCTCGGTGTCGACGTCAGGCGGCGGCGCCAGCCCCGCGACGACCAGCTCGGGAGCCGGCGCTGGCACGGCAGCGAGCTCGTCGAGCGCCGGGACCGGCGCGTCCACCGCCACGTCCTCGAGCACCGGCACTGCGACCGCCAGCAGCAGCAGCGGCGGCCCCACCTGCCCGACGGCGGCGCCCGACAACGGAGCTGCGTGCACCTCGCAGGGCGAGGCCTGCACCTACAACAACGGCACCACCGGCTGCGACTGCACCGCCACGGCGGGCGCCCTGGTCTGGACCTGCCACGTGTGCCCCACGACCCAGCCGGCGGCCAACGCCACCTGCCCGGGGGAGGCCGGAGCCACCTGTGCGTACGGCGCGACGAATTGCACGTGCGGCGGCGGCGGCGGCACCGTGGGCGGCGATCGCTGGACCTGCGGAACCTGCCCCGCGACCGAGCCCACCAACGCCTCCGCGTGCACGACGGTGAACCTGGCCTGCTCTTACAGCGGCACCGACTGCACCTGCGAGGGCACCGCCGGTCCCGCCGGCGGCGGCGGCGACAAGTGGGCCTGCAACGCCCCCTGCCCGACGGCGGAGCCGACCCCGGGCGACACCTGCGACGTGGCCGCTGGCAAGGCGTGCACGTACGGCACCGCCTCGTGCGATTGCCGAGCAGCCATGGCAGGCGGCGCCACCACCTGGTTCTGCAACTGACGCCGCGGGCGCCCAGCGTGGAGCCTCCACGGCCACCGCTGGGCGCTCAGGCCGTCACTTTGCTCGGGATCGCAGCGTGAGCACCGGGCAGGGCGCGTGCCGCACGACCCGCTCGGCCACGCTCCCGATGAGCATGTGAGCGAGCCCGGTGCGGCCGTGGGTGCTGAGCACGATGAGGTCGGCGCCGGTCTTGCCGGCGGCCTCGCAGATGCCTTCGGCGGCGCTCGGGTGCTGCAGCACCACCATCTCCACGCCGGCGATCCCCGACAGCCGCTGGTCGCGGAGCTGCTCGAGCTCCCGCCGCGCCGTCTCCTCGAACGCGGGGGCGCGCGGCGTCGCTTCGATCACGGCGCTCGCGCCCGGGATCACGTAGAGCGGCGAGAGCAGCGAGGGGTCGTAGACGTAGAGCAACACCACGGACGCGCCGAACTGCCTGGCGAGGATCGCCGTCGCATCGAGCGCGAGCGCCGAGGATGGAGAGAAATCGACGGGTGCGAGGATCTTCTGGGTGAACGACATGGGGCCTCCTGCGAGCGCGCGCAGGGTACCCCAGGCAGGCCGGCTGTTGAACGCCGGCCTGCGAGGGAGGCGTCTCTGCGGCTACTCCTCGACCGCCTCGACCGCTTCGCTCGCCTCCGCCGGCTCGGCGGCGGCCATCCGGCTCTGGATCTTGGTCGCCAGCACCGCGCGCTGGGCGGGCGTCAGCAGGGGGACGGCGACGTCGAGGAACGCGCCGTGCATCCCGCCGAAGTGGCCCATCATGGCGGCGGCGTGCTCGCCGACGCCGAGCGCCTTGGCGTCGAACGTGTCGCTGGTGAACGCGGTGGCGATCGCCTCCATACGACCCTTCATCTGGCCGTGGTCGCCTCGCATCGAGTCCTTGTGCGCGGCGAACGCCGCCCGCATCTGATCGTGGATCGCGGTGCGCTGCTCGTCCGTGAGGTTCAGCTCCGCGGCGATCTTGTCCATGTGGCCCTTCATCTCGGCGCGGCGGGCGCCGTGCGCCGCGTGATCGCCCCTGGCCGGGAGCGCCGCGACGAGCGCCTGGCGCTGCGAGGCGTCGAGGGTATCGTGGAGCTGCTGCACCGCCTGCTGCACCGCCGGGCCGTTCGCGGCGATGGCTGCCGTGAGCTGGTCGACGAGGGACTGGGTACGGGTGTGATCGATCACGCCGCTCCGCACCTGCTGGGCGATCTCTGCGCCGAGCGCTGCCCGCGCCGCGCGCACCGGAGCAGGCTGAACCGTGAGGGTGGCGCGGAGGTTGTCGACGACCACCTTCTGGTCGGCACGCACGCTCACCGCATCGACCGCGGTCAGCAACGCCCCGCCCGGCCCGGCAGCGCGCACGGACGGTACGGCCTGCGCGGCCGCGGCGGGGGCCGCGGCGGTCTCGGACGGGTCGACGGTGCTGCCGCAGGCGGTGACGCCGACGAGGCAGAGGCCGAGCGCCGAGACCGCGAGGACGCGGTGGAACAGGGGCGAAACGGTGGTGGAGAAGATGGTCGATCGCATGGTCTTATCCTCGGTTGCGGGTTCGCACCGTACGACGTCACGCCGGCCGCCCTCCCTACGGCCTTAACACTTTCGCACAATCGGCGGGACGATCCGTCGCGGAGCAGAGTAGGGAGAGAGGCGCGGGCGGCGTCCAAGGTGCAGACTGCAGGGCGACGGAGGCGAACGGCTGGTGCGTGTCGGAACTGGAAGAGGCAGCGCAACGCGTGGCGGCGGGGGACAGGGCAGCCTTCGAGGCGATCGTGCGCTCGACCCAGGCGCCCCTGTTGCGCGCTGCGGCCCGCGTCCTGGGCAGCCGCGAGGAGGCGCTGGACGTGCTACAGGACGCGTACCTGCGGGCCTTCGGCGCCCTCCTCGACGGGAGCTTCGACGGACGGGCACGCGTCTCGTCCTGGCTATACCGCGTGGTGATGAACGCCTCGCTCGACGCCCTCCGCGCCCGACGGCGGCGCCCGACGGTTCCGATGGACGACTCCGAGCCCGAGGCCGCGGCGCCGGGCACGGAGGCCCGCATCGCCCTCTCCGAGCTGGCGCGGATGCTGGACGTGCTCCCCGAGGAGCAGCGCGCCGCCCTGGTGTTGCGGGAGCTGGAGGGGCTCTCCAACGCCGAGGTGGCCGAGGTGCTCGAGACAACCGAGGGCGCGATCGAGCAGCGGCTGATGCGCGCCCGTGCCACACTCCGGAGGCGCTTCGATGACCGCTAGGCAATCTGGAGAACGCCCGAGAGCGTTCCCCGACCATCCTGGGGAACGCCCGAGAGCGTTCCCCGACCATCCTGGGGAACGCCCGAGAGCGTTCCCCGACCATCCCACCAGTGCCAAGGGGGACGCTGAGGATCCGGTGGACGTGGCGCTGGCCGGGATCCGTCGCGCCACGGACGGGATCGAGCCTCCCGCGGGGTTCTCGGGGCAGGTGATGGCACGCGCCGCTGTCGTGCGGCCGGCGAGCTGGTGGGCGGATCTGGGGATGGTCGGGCGGCGCTTCGTTCCGTGCGCCGCGCTCGCTGCGGCGGCCGCGCTCGCGCTGGCATGGTCGGCGCAGACGGGCCTCGACGAAACGGCACCGTCCGCGCTCGAGCTGGCGCAGAGCCTGCCTTGATCTCCTCTCGGCTTCGTGCAGCAGGCACCCTGGCAGCGGTGTTCGCGCTGGGGGCGGCCACGGGCGCTGCCGGCGTCCGGTATTTCACGTCACGGTCCGTCCATCATTTCCTCGACGCGCCCCCATCGGAGGCGCGCCAGCGGGCGATGCTGTGGGCGCTCGATCGCAAGCTCTCCCTCTCCGGGGAGCAGCGCGAGCGCATCGAGGGCATCCTGGCGGCGCACAGCGCCGAGTTCGCGGCCATCGCCCGCCGGAGCGAGCCGGAGCTGGAGCCGCTGATGGATCACGTTCAGCTCGAGATCCGGGCCACCCTCACGCCGGATCAGCTCGGAAAGTTCGACGAGCTCGCGACCCGATTGAAGGAGAGGCACCGGCGGGCCCTCGGCGGAAGCGCCGCGGAAGACGCGGGCCAGCGGTAGCTCGGGGCCCCGAGGAGGTTCCCCTCGCGTCGCCCGCCGGCCTCGCGTTACGGTCTCGGGCGTGAATGGAATGCAGATGGGTCAGGCGGTCGACGACCTCGAGGGCGAGCGTCTGCCCGCTGCGCTGCCCGAGGTGGTCGACGCCCACGTGCACGTGTTCCCCGATCGCCTGTTCGCGGCCGTGCGTCGGTGGTTCGACAGCTACGGCTGGCCCATCCGCTATCGGCTGGGCTCACGGGAGGTGATCGATTTCCTCCTCGGCCGCGGCGTCGGCCACCTGGTGGCGCTGCAGTATGCGCACAAGCCGGGCATCGCGCGCGGGCTGAACGAGTACATGGCCGAGCTGTGCGGGAGCTCGCCCCGCCTCGTCGGGGCCGCCACCGTGTTCCCGGGAGAAGAGGGGGCGGTCGCCATTCTCGAGGACGCGTTCGCCGCGGGCCTCCGCCTGGTGAAGATGCACTGCCACGTCCAGTGCATGGCGCCGGACGCGCCGGAGATGCACGAGGTCTACGCGGCCTGCGCGCGCGCCGGCAGGCCCCTCGTCATCCACGCCGGGCGCGGTCCGCACAGCCCGCACTACCGCTGCGACACCGACGCGCTCTGCGCGGCCTCGCGCGTCGAGCGCGTGCTCCTCGACCATCCGCGGCTCCAGCTCGTGGTGCCGCACCTCGGCTTCGACGAGACCGACGACTACGAGCGCCTCCTCGAGCGGCACGACAACCTCTGGCTCGACACCACGATGGCGGCGGCCGACTATTTCCCGATCCCCTATCCCTCGCGCCTGCTCCGCGCGCGGCCCGAGCGGATCATGTACGGCAGCGACTTCCCGAACATCCCTTATGCGTGGGACCGCGAGATCCGCAAGCTCACCGCGCTCGGGCTCCCCGAGCGCGATCTGGCCGCGCTCCTGGGTGGCAACGCGCGTGCGCTCCACCGGATCGAGCACGCGGGCGGTCCCCCCGACCGGTCCCGGGACGCTCTCGGTCGTCCGACGGGGTGACCCGCCCGTGCCGCCGGGGAGCCGGCGGCGAGCCCCCTCTCAAGTCCGCGGCAGCGCCTCCGCGAACAGGGCCAGCACCTTCTCCCAGTGCCGCTCGGCCGCGGCCTCGTCGTACCTCGGGCCGTCCGGCACGGCGAAGCCGTGGAGCGCCCCGGCGTATACCTCCAGCTCGTAGCGGACGCCGGCGGCGTCCAGCGCGGCCTTGAGCTTCGCCTGAGCCTCGGGCGTGCAGCTCGTGTCGTTGTCGGCCACGCCGAAATAGAGCCTCGCCCGGATCTTCCCTGCTTGCAGGTGCGGGCTGGTCGGCTCGTCGACGGCGAGGTTGCCCCCGTGGATGCACGCCACCGCCGCGATGCGCGCCGGGTGCGCGCCGGCCGCCGCGAAGGCGAAGCGCCCTCCCATGCAGTATCCAACGCAGCCGACGGCCCCCTCCCGCGCCCCGGGCTCCCTCGCCAGCAGGTCGAGGAGCGCCTCGGTATCGCGCATCACCGACACCACGTCCGCTTGGTGAACGATGCCCATCAACCGCGCGCGCTCGGCGGGGTCGGACATCACCGTCTTGTGGTCGAAGGGAGCGTAGGCGCCCGCCCGGTAGAGGACGTTGGGCACCGCCACCAGATACCCGCGTGACGTGAGCCGCTCCGCCATCTGATGGACGGCAGCCCGTACGCCGCCGGCGTCGGGGAACAGGATCACCACGGGCGCATCGCCGCGGCCGGCGGTGGGGTCCGCGCCGTCGTGACCGGCCGGGCCGGGGGCTCCCCCATCGTGAGCGGCGGGCCGGTGAAGGTAGACATCCATCACTCCATCGGCAGCGCGCACGTCGATCCTGATCGCGGTCATCTCGGCCTCTCCTCCTGGTGAACGCCCCTGGTACCACGCCCCGGCCGCCAATTCGACGACCTCGCAACGCGAAACGTGCCGGCGCGACCTGACCGACATACAACCCGGGCCATGCGCGTCGGGACGACCTGGGTGGCGGGGGGTAGCGGCCTCGTGGGCGGGGAGCTCCTGCAGCTCCTCTTCGGCGACGACGATTTCGGGACCGTGGTGGCCGTGGGCCGCCGCCCGCTCCAGGCGCAGAGGCTCAAGCTGCGGCAGGCCACCGTCGACTTCGCCTCCCCCGCGGCCTTCGCCGACCTCCCCCCGCCCGACGCCGCGATCTGCGCTCTGGGTACGACCATCAAACGAGCCGGCTCGCGCGAGGCGTTCCGTGCGGTGGATCACGATGCGGTCGTCGCGTTCGCGAGGGCCGCCCGTACCGGAGGAGCCCACGTCTTCCTCCACGTCACCGCGCTCGGCGCCGACGCGGGGTCGTCCGTCTTCTACAACGCCGTGAAGGGCGAGACCGAGGCCGCGGTCGCCGCGCTCGGCTTCGCCAGCGTGTACGCGGTGCGCCCCTCGATCCTCGACGGAGAGCGCGCCGAGAGCCGACCGTTCGAGCGGGTCGGCCTCGCGGTCGGGCGCGCGCTCGGACCGCTCCTCGGCAAGTACCGACCGACGCCCGCGTCCGCCGTGGCGGCGGCGCTCGTCGACGCATGCAAGCGCGCAGACCCGGGGGTACACGTGATCGAGGCGTCCGCAATCCAGCGCTTCGCGCGGTGACCGCTCCAGGGGCGGTGGATTTGTCCACACCAGGCCCCTCACCGACCGGGAGCATCGTTCGTTTTCCCGAAGGCCCGCTTCCAGCCACGCGAAGGGCCGCGTAGGCTCGGGCCACGATGAGCTCAATCCCCTGCTCCGGGCGTTCCTGGTCTCGCTCCATCGGGCCGATTGCATCGGTCACGCTGGTCCTGCTCGCGGGCTGCGTCAGCTCCGCTCCCGGCAAGGACACCGGCACCGGTGGCAGCGGTGGCACCACGTCGTCCTCGTCCACCCTGCCCTCGTCGACCAACACCTCGTCGAGCAGCGCCACCGCCAGCAGCGGCGCCGTGACCACCAACTCCTCGTCGAGCTCGAGCGGCGCGGGAGGGGCGGCCTCGGGCTGTTCCGGCCTGCCCCTGTGCGACGGCTTCGAGTCCGACACCGCCGGCTCGCCGCCCGGCGCATCCCTGTGGTCGCTCTCCGCCGCGCTGGGCTGTTCCACCGTGCCCGCTGGTGCCATCACCGTGGACAGCACCGTTGCTCACAGCGGCACCAACTCCGTCAAGGTCGAGGGCCAACCTAACTCCTGCGCGATCTGGTTCGGCAACTCCTCGGCATTCGCCAACCTGGGGACCTCGTTCTTCGTTCGGTTCTACGTGCGCTTCGGGGCAGCTCCGGGGCAAGGTCACGGCAACTTCACCGCGATGCGCGACTCCAGCATCTCGACGACGCCCGAGGACCAAGCCGACACCAGCCTCGGTATCATCCAGGAGGACCTCATCTGGAACCGTCGCAGCGACGACGCTTCCCTCCCCGACCAGGATCCCGTCGGCCTCGCGGCCACCCAGGCGCCGCCCGCAGCCAACACCTGGTCCTGCTTCGAATACGGGATCGACGAGACCACGGGAGCAATCCAGATGTGGGTCGACAGCAAGGAGATCACCGGAATGGAGGAGAACGGCACCGCGGTCCAGGGCATCTCCCAGCAGTGGCTCAGCAAACCGTGGCACCCCACCTTCGCCGACGTGCGCTTCGGGTTCGTGAGCTTCGGGTATCCGGCGATGAACGTCTGGTACGACGACATCGCCGTGGGCAAGCAACGAATCGGCTGCATGTAGGACGGCGGGGGCGCACAGCCCCCTCCCTGGAGCGGTGGCGATTTCTCGACGTGGGGCGATTGCGCGTTCCGCGAGGGTGGATTCGGCAGCACATTTGCGACGGTTCCGGCGCGGCGGACGCGCTTGCCGGTCCCTGGACGTCGTGATACTCCCGATTCTCTCGATGAACCGTTGGCCTCCGACACCCGGGGGCACGCTACCCGATGAAGCCATTGGCGCACCGCGCCAACAAGAAAAGGGGAACCGACGTGGACCAGAAAGAGTTGGACGAGTACAACGCCGCCAAGGCCGCTGCTGATGCAGACGACGCCAAGGTCACCGTGAGCGACTCCGACGTGAAGTCGCTCGACGACAAGCTCATGTCGTTCGCGACCGGGCTGGGAGCAGCCGAGCGCAAGCACCTGTTCTCGATGCTCGATCGCGGGCCCGAGGCCGGCGCCGACGTGCAGGGCTTCTGGTGGCACGACAGCTGGCGGATCCGGTTCTGGCGCGGCCCCTGGGGCTGGCGCTGGCGTCGCTAGTCATCCATCCTGCGGAACGCCCGAGAGCGTTCCGCGACCGGTCATCCTGCGGAACGCCCGAGAGCGTTCCGCGACCGGTCATCCAGCGGGGCGCCCGAGAGCGTTCCGCGACCGGTCATCCTGCAGAGCGCCCGTGCGCGCTCCCAGACCGCTCTGTGGCTGGCAGACCTCACCCGCGCTCCGCTCCTCTGGTAACGGTGGAGAGGGCCCGCGGGTGAGGGCTGCGATCGTATCGCTCCAACCACCCCATGGAACCTCCGATGAATCCCGGCGACGACCTCACGGCACGACTTGCCGACGCTTCTCGCACCATCGAGCAGCAGGCGCGGGAGATCGAGCGGCTACGCGCTCACCACGGCGGCGACGCCCTGGCGGACCGGCTGCGCGGGCTCCTGGAGCTGACGGCCACCGCGGGGATCGTGGCCGCCCCCGCCAGCGAGCGCGATTCGCTGCGGGCGATCCTCAAGGCGGCCGCGTCGGTCCTCGACGCCGAGGCCGGCGCGCTGTTTCTCGTGGACGAGGAGCACGACGAGCTGCGCTTCGAGGTCGCGCTCGGCGGCCGCTCCGACCAGGTCGAGAACCTCACCCTGCCGCTCGGGGAGGGGCTCGCGGGCTACGTCGCCTCCACCGGCCAGCCCCTCGCGGTCTCCAACGTCGAGGAAGACGCCCGGTTCGCCGCCGCCTTCGCGCAGAAGGTGTCCTACATCCCGAGGAACGTCCTCTGCGTGCCCATGGTGCTCGACGACCGCACGGTCGGCGTGCTGGAGATGCTCGACAAGCGGGGCGAGGCCTCTTTCGGCGTGCGGGACATCGAGATCCTCGGGCACTTCGCGCGACTGGCCGCGCTCACCGTGCAGCAGATGCTGCTCTTCACCGACTTGCAGCACCTGTTCCGGCACCTGATGGCCGGCCTGGTGCGCGACGACGATGCCCTCAAGAGCCTGGGGCGGCAGTTCGCCGACAGCGCCGCGGGCTGTGTGCACGCGGACTCCCTGCGCCTGGCCGCGCTGGTCTGGGAGGTCTCCCGCCGCGGCGACGGGCCGCGCCGCCACGCGACCGAGGTGCTGACGTCCGTCTCGCGGCTCATCGACTCGGTCGGGGCATACGCCCCCTACTCGAGCTGACCGATGGACGGTCCGGCCTGGAGCTGGGGCAAGTCCGGGGAGAAGAGCGACCGCGCCGTCGACCCGCTGTTGGGCTCGCTCACCACGGAGGCCGCCTTCGGCGGGAGCACGGGCAAGGGCGTCCGAGTGGCGATCGTCGACAGCGGGGTCGACGACGAGCACCCCGCGGTCAACGGCGCGGTTCGGGGCTGGGTCGAGCCCAGCGCCGCGGCCGACGGCGCAATCACCTTCCGGACCGAGCGCCACGGCGACGCCTTCGGTCACGGCACGGCCTGCGCGGGGATCATCCACCGAATCGCGCCCGACGCCGAGATCTACAGCGTCCGGGTCCTCGGGCCGCGCCTCAGCGGTAACGGCCCGGTGTTCGCGGCCGGCGTGCGCTGGGCCGCCGAGAACGGCATGCACGTGGTCAACCTCAGCCTGGGCACCACCAAGCGGGAGTTCTTCGGGCTGTTCCACGACATCGCCGACACCGCCTACCACCGCGGCGTCAACCTGGTCACGGCCGCCAACAACATGCCGGAGCTGAGCTTCCCCTCGCTCTTCGCCGCCGCGCTCTCGGTCGCCTGCCACGCCGAGGCGCGCGGCGACGATCCCCTCGACTTCTACTGCAACCCGGACCCGCCCGTGGAGTTCGGCGCGCACGGCATCGGCGTCCGCGTCGCCTGGATGCGCCAGGGCTACTCCACGATGACCGGCAACAGCTTCGCCGCGCCGCACATCACCGGCGTCGTCGCGCTGCTCCTGGGCAAGCACCCCGGCCTCCGACCCTACGAGGTGAAGGCTGTGCTCGCCGCGCTCGCCCGCAACGCCCGAGCCGCCGCGCCGGCATGACCACCGCCTGGCAGGCCCGCCGCACGGCGCAGCTCGCGGTGCACTTCCACCCGGGCGGCTTCGCGGCGGCGCAGGTCGACTCCATCGTGCGCCGCCTTTCCCGCCTGCGCGAAGGGTTGGAAGCCGCGATCGAGCTCCGTGACCTCCCCGCGGAGCCGATGGTGGTCTACCTGGCGGATCTCCCCGACGAAGCCCCCGACGGAGACGCCGGCGCCATCCGGGTGCTCTGCACCCCCGATACGCCGGCCGGTGCGCTCGAGGGGCTGGCGCTGGAGCGCCTCCTCCGCGCGACCTGCGGCCTCCATGCTGCAAACGCGGCGTTCCTCGTGGACGGGCTGCTCGGCCACCTCGCCTCCGTGTCCGGCGAGGTCGACATCGAGGAGATCAGCGCCAGCCTCTCGCAGCGGCAGCGACGGGGTGAGCTCCTCCGGCTGGCCACGGCGATCGCCGGCCCGCCCCGCCAGGAGGCCGCCACGTACCGGGCGCTGGCCACCTCGTTCGTGAGCTGGCTGCTCGCGACCCGGGGACCGGCCGACTTCCGCACCTTCGTCCGGGACCTCGATCCCGCCCGCGCGGACGAGACCACCCGCCTTGCCCTGGCGCGCCCCCTGTCCGCGCTCGAGGCCGAATGGCACGCCGCAATCCTCGAGGCCCGCCCACCGCTCGGCATCGGCGCGATGGTCTCCCGCTCGCTGCTCTACCTGCGCCCTTACGCGCGCCAGCAGGCGCTGATCCTGGCGTTGATGCTGGCCGGCATCGCCTTCGAGCAGATCGTGCTGCCGCTCAGCCAGAAGTACCTCATCGACAGCGCCATCGGGCTCGGCAAGGTGAGCCTGGTCGCCGAGCTGCTCGGCGGGCTCCTCGTCCTCTTCGCCGTGCAGGGCGTCGCCTCCCTGGTGAAGGACTACCTCTCGGCGCGCACCGGCGCGCAGGTGATGAGCGAGCTGCGCGCGCGGCTCTTCGAGCACCTGCAATCGCTGTCGACGAGCTTTCACGCCCGCAACGCCGTGGGCGACCTGATGGCCCGCTTCACCACCGACATGGAGAGCGTCGAGCGCGCCCTCACCCAGGGGCTCCAGGGCTTCATCCAGGCGGCGCTGGGCATCGTCGTCGGCCTCGTCGTCATGTTCGCCCTGGAGTGGAAGCTCTCGCTCGCGAGCGTCGCCACCTGGGTGGTGTTCGTCCTCGGCCCCGGCCTGATCGGGCCCCGCGCCGCCCGCGCCAGCTACGGTCGCCAGGAAGACGTCGGGCGGGTCTCCGCGGCCGTGCAGGAGAATCTGCTGGGGCAGGCGGTGGTCAAGGTCTTCGGGCTGGAGCGCCGGGCGGCGGCGCGCTTCCGCGAGCACCTCGCCCAGCTTCTCGAGAGCGAGACACGCCTCGGCTTCCTGTCGTCGCTCTACGGCATGGCGGCCAGCCTGAGCAACGCCTTCGTGCAGGTGATCACGCTCGGCTTCGGCGGCTACCTGGTCATCAAGCACGAGATGACCCTGGGCTCCCTGGTCGCCTTCCTGGGCCTCCAGTCCGGCGTCATCGGTCCCATCCTCCAGCTCTCCCAGGTGCTGTCCGAGATGCAGCAGGCCACCGGCGGCCTCCAGCGCGTGGAGGAGGTCCTCGACGAGCCGGTCGCCGTCGCCGACGCGCCCCAGGCGCGCCCGATGCCCCCGTTCGCCCTCTCGATCCGCTTCGCAGGAGTGGACTTCAGCCACACGCGGGAGCAGCCGACCCTCCGCGCCGTCTCCTTCGAGCTGCCCGCCGGCGGCTGGTACGCGCTGGTGGGCACCAGCGGGTGCGGCAAGAGCACCACCCTGAGCCTGCTGATGAGGCTCCACGACCCGGCGGCGGGCCAGGTGCTCCTCGACGGCACCGACGTGCGAGAGCTGACCCAGGCCTCGCTGCGCGCCCAGATGGGCGTGGTGCTCCAGGACAGCTTCCTCTTCAACCTCTCGGTGCGGGAGAACATCCGGTACGGCCGCCTCGACGCCACCGACGCCGAGATCGAGGCGGCGGCGCGGGCCGCCGAGATCCACGAGGCGATCCTCGGGTTGCCCGAGGGCTACGACACGCTCGTGGGCGAGCGAGGCGGGCGGCTCTCCGGCGGCCAGCGCCAGCGCGTCGCCATCGCGCGCGCGCTGGTGCGCAATCCCCGGATCCTCCTGCTCGACGAGGCGACCAGCGCGCTCGATCCGCAGACCGAGGCCGCCCTCGACGCGACGCTCCGGCGCGTCGGACGCGAGCGCACCGTGGTGTCGGTCACCCACCGCCTCGGCGGCGTCGAGCACGCCGACCGCATCCTGGTGTTCGATCGGGGTCAGCTCATCGAGCAGGGCACGCACGGCGACCTCCTCGCGCGCGACGGCCTCTACGCGCAGCTCTGGCACCAGCAGCACGGCAGCGCCGGCGAGGTCGAGGCGCGCCTGCTCTCGCGCGTGCCGATCTTCCGCCGCCTGTCCCCCCCGCAGATCGCGGCCCTGGCTCGCCTGGTGGCGACCGAGCGCTTCGCCGCCGGGGAGGTGATCGTGCGCGAGGGGGACGCGGGGGACCGGCTCTACATCCTGGTGCAGGGCCGGGTCGAGGTGATGGTCGAGGGGGCCGCCGGCCGCTCGCGGCGGCTGGCCGAGCTCCGGGAGGGTGACCATTTCGGGGAGGTGGCGCTGCTCCGGGGCACGCCGCGGATGGCCTCGGTCCGGGGGCTCTCGTCGACCTCGGCGCTGGTGCTCGCGAGGCAGCCGTTCCTCGCGCTGCTGGCGGCAAACCCGGAGCTGGCGGCGGCGTTCGAGGCGTCGGTCGCGGCGCGCAGCAGCGCCGAGGAGCCGGTTGCCGCGGAGTGAGCGGCATCCTGCGCACCGCCGGGGAGGTGTACGCTCCCGACCATGTCGGCGCCGAACGAGATGACGATCCGCCGGATGACCTTCGCCTTCCCCGCGGAGATCGACCCGATGGTCGTCGAGGGCCACCCCGAGGAATCGTACGTCTACGTCGCCCTCTCCCTCCTGCTCCCCTACCTCGAGCCCTACCTCATCCGCACCATGACGGAGGCGCGCAAGCGCGTCACCGACCCTGCGCTGGCCGCCGACCTCGACCTCTTCAACGGGCAAGAGGGCCAGCACTACCGCCAGC
>Ga0302283_1000527_pt1 | contig 31737 bp, 34 predicted proteins | sample III_Fen_E1_4_FD_198770 | JGI IMG/M metagenome (GOLD analysis project Ga0302283, IMG submission 198770) | Peat permafrost microbial communities from Stordalen Mire near Abisko, Sweden - III_Fen_E1_4 | ecosystem: Environmental > Terrestrial > Soil > Wetlands > Permafrost | place: Sweden: Abisko... | reverse complement strand
AATGCCGCCCGTCCAGCAGTTTCAGGCCCAGCACCCAGAAGCGGAAATCCACGTGGAACAGCGCGTTCGTCACCCAGAGCGCCAGATGGGCCATGCCGACGCTGATCACCGCCGCGCCCAGGGTCTGAAGCCAGCGATGCGCGAACACCGGCTTGCCGCTCCGGGTCAGGAACGACAGCGCGAAGCCGATCAGCCCGGTCAGCACCGCCCACACCGCCAGCTGGTCGGTGATCTGCTCGGGGAAGGCGGCCAGGGCGAAGGGCAGGGCGCCGGCCAGGGCGAACGGCCCCATGAACACCGCCGGGGCGATCTTCATCAGCGGATAGAAGGTCACCGCCGGCAATGCGGTGGTCACCGCGAAGCCCAGCCACCAGCGCCCGCTCCGCCGCCCGGCGCTGGCCTTGCCGTCGGTGCGCAACGCCGCGAACAGCCGCGTCTCCAGCAAGAGGTGGAAGGTCCCCAGCATCAGCACCACCGCGCCGACAAAGCCGATCAGCGTGCCGACCTCCTTGCCCAGCCACACCTGATGGCTCGGCGGCTTCGGCGAGGCCTCGCCGGTGAGGGTCTTCTGGAACCAGTCGATCGCCGCGCCGACCCCGGCGTTGGAGAAATGCTCCTGCGGGTGATCCACCGCCGGGTTGACCAGCATCCGCCCGGACCCGGCCGCCAGGTCGCCATAGAGCCGGCCCGGAACCACCGGCGTGTTCACGCCGAAGATCGCCTCCAGCCGCTTGGAGCCGCCGACCTGCGAGCCCTTGGCCACCTGCCACATGGTCTCAGCAAACTCGTCGTGCTGACCGAATACCAGCTCCAGATTGCGCGGAAAGGCCGGCGTGCCCTCGGGCCCCGCGCCGAGGAAGTGGGTGGTCGAGCCCTCCAGCACCACCGAGCGGTAGCCGGTAGGGTCGCTGGCCGCCGCCGCCATCACCGGCGAGCCGCCCATGCTGTGGCCCTCCAGACCTATCTCGGTCTTGTCCACGAACGGCAGAGACTTCAGATAGGCCAGCCCCGCCGGCCCGCCGAACCCCTGCTCGCCGAGCGCCCCGTCCGACCAGCCGTGTCCTGCCATGTCCATGGCCAGCACCACGAACCCCCGCCGGGCCAGTTCGATGGCGAACGGGCTCTGCATCTCCCGGGTGTTGATGAATCCGTGGCTGACCAGCACCGCCGGGGCCGGATGCGCCGCGCTGGCGCCCGGCGGCACATAGAGCAGGGCCGAGAAGCTGCTTCCGCCCGTCCCCGGATAGCGGATGTCCCGGACGCTCACCCCGCCGGAGGTCTGCACCAGACAGGCGATCAGCCCGCCGAACAGCACCAGCACCCAGCCGAGAGTGAACAGCCCGAGCCGCCTGCCCATCATGCGCCCCTCCCCAGGGTCGATACTAAGGGGCAAGTGTTGCGGCGCCCGCCCGGCCCGTCCAGCGCTAACTCCGGCCCGGCGTCGGCCGCCGCCGTCATGCACTCGGCGTATTTCACCGGCATTTACGGTCCTAGGCCGCGATTTCCGGCGCCGGCGTTACCCTCCGGGCCTGGATCGTCGTCGACGTAGCCGCTACCGATCACTTGTCGAGTTCGGCCAAGGCGAGCGGCGGATGAATCCCCGATATCGGCGCATTCACATCACCGGCGGTTCGGGGTCCGGGACCACGACTCTTGGCGCCGCCGTTGCGGAGGCGCTGGCGGTGAAACACCTCGACGCCGACGACTTCGCCTGGAAGGCCAGCGAGCCGCCGTTCCAGCGCCGCCGCGAGCCGGCCGAACGAGAAGCGATGTTCGTGGCCGCCATCGACGGCGTCCCACGATGGGTTCTGTCCGGCTCGCTGCTGCGCTGGGGCGACCAGTTGACGCCGTTGTTCGACCTAGTGGTGTTTCTGCACATTCCGGAGGCTGCGCGGCTCGCCCGCTTGATGGCGCGCGAGCGGGCCCGTTACGGCGCCGAAATCGATCCCGGCGGCAGCCTCTACGAATCCAATCTGGCCTTCATGGCTGGCGCGCGAGGCTATGAGAGCGGTGAATACCCGGTGCAGAACCTCGTCAACGCCCGCGCCTGGCTCGCTCGGCTCTCCTGCCCGGTGCTGCAGATCGAAGGCGACGTTCCGCTGACCCAAAGCCTTGCCGCGGTGCTCGCCGCCGACTGACGCCAACCTTTCGTCGGTCGCCTCAGTGCGCGGTCGCCGGCGACGCGTGCGCCAGCACCACCCTGAGGCCCGGGTCCGCCCGCGCGCCTCGGCCCATCGCGGGTCGGCAACCTTGCCGCCGCTGCGCCGTTCAAGCTTGCGCCGACCAATCAGCATTGGACCCGTCATGCCAACCCGCACCCACCCCGCCTCCGACAGCCTCGAAGCGCTCGAGGACGACGCCGTCGCCGTCGCCAAGGAAGCCAGGAGCTTCGCCAAGGCCGAGGCCGGCGAAGCGGCCGCCTCGCTGCAGGGCGCCTTCGCCCAGCTGGAGGATCAGGTTTCCACCGTCGTCGCCGAAGCCCGCAAACGCGCCCGCCAGGTCTCCGACGATCTCGACAAGCGCCTGCACGAACGCCCGCTGACCGGGGTCGGCGTCGGCATCGTTATCGGCCTGCTTCTGGCGACCATCCTCGGCGGCCGCACGGTGATCTACGTCAAGGAACGCGCCCACTAGGACCCTTAAATCCTCCCCTACAGGGGGAGGTGGCCGCGCAGCGGACGGAGGGGTACGGACCGGGCGCGGAACGTCGCTTGGTCGCGCGCCGCGATTTTCCGCGCCCGTCGACACCCCCTCCGCCACTTCGTGGTCCCCCTCCGCCTGCGGCGGAGGATTACCTGGCGCGGGCCCTGCCAAAAATCTTCGCCGGCGGTGAACTCGCCGCCGCCTCGCGCGTTACGCCAAGTTGGCCGGTGTTTGGGGAGGTCATGGACCAGGGGGATTTGACAGCGTCCGGCCCGCAGGCGGCGGAGGCTTTGCCGTTCCGCGACGTTGCGCAGCATCTGGCCACGCCCTGCTGGATCTCCAACCCAGAAGGTCGGATCATCTGGGTCAATGACGCCTGGACCCAATACACCGGCGCCGAGGTCGCCAAAATTGACGCCGAGGGCCTCAAGTCTCTGCACGATCCCAAATGCTACGGTGACGTGGTCCGCCGCTGGATGGCGGTGAAAGAAGCCGCCGCGCCGGCCGAGATGAACTTCCCGCTCCGCGGCCGCGACGGTGTCCTTCGGCCGTTCCACACCCGGGTGACGCCGATCCGCGACGCCGAGGGCCGGCTGACCCACTGGTTCGGAGTCAACACCGACATTTCGCGGCAGTCCGACGCTGAGGCGCGCCTGCGCGCCAGCGACGAGCAGCTGCGCGAGGTGTTCGAGCACGCCGGCGACGGCATCTTCATCACCGATCCGGGCGGGCGACTGGTCGACGTCAACGACGCGGCCTGCGCGCTTTGCCGATATTCCCGGGACGAACTCCTGGCGATGTCGGTCTGGGAGCTGATCGACCAGGACGAGCAGGCCGCGCTGGCCGGCGCGCGGGATCGGGACGCCTCGATCGCCGACTGGCGCATCCGCCGCAAGGACGGTTCGTTCGTGGATGTCGAAGTCAGCAGCCGGCGGCTTTCCGACGGCCGGCGCATCGGCGTCGCCCGGGACGTCTCCGCGCGCCGGTTGGCCGAGCAAGCGGAGCGGCGAGCGCTGACCGCCCAGGTTACCCAGCAGATGGCCCGCGCCAGCGACGCCGAGCGCCAGCTGGGCGCCTTCTGGGACGCCTCCAGCGACCTGTTTGCGATCGTCGGCGACGCTGACGGCGTGCCGCGGCAGATCAATGAGCGCGCCTGGATGGACGTGCTCGGCTACACAGCGGCGGAGGTCACCTCGGCCCCGCTGATGAACCTGGTCCATCCGGAGGATCGCGACCGGACCCTGACCATGCGCCGTTCGCGCCGAGGCCAGCGCGCCTATTTCGACTTCGAGAACCGCTACCTGCGCAAGGACGGCGGCGTCGTCTGGCTGTCCTGGAACGTCGTCCGGGAAGGCGGCCTGATCTATTGCAGCGCCCGCGATATCACCGAGGAAAAGGAAGTCCGCGACACCCTGGCCCGCAGCGAGCGGCAGTTCCGCCTGCTGGTCGCCGGCGTGGTCGACTACGCCCTGTTTATGCTCTGTCCGGACGGCATCGTCACCAACTGGAACGCCGGCGCCCAGCGGATCAAGGGCTACGCCGCCGACGAGATCGTCGGCCGCAGCTTCGAGGCGTTCTACACCGAGGCCGACCGCGCCGAGGGCCGGCCGCGCGTTGCGCTGGCCACCGCCGCCGAGCAGGGCCGCTACGAGGCCGAGGGCTGGCGGGTGCGCAAGGACGGCACGCTGTTCTGGGCCAATGTGGTCATCGACGCCATTCACGACGAGACCGGCGCCCTGATCGGCTTCGCCAAGATCACCCGCGACATCACCGAGCGCCGCGCCGCCCAGCTGGAGCTGCAGCGGGCCAACGAGCGGCTGGCGCATGCGCAGAAGATGGAGGCGCTGGGCCAGCTCACCGGCGGCGTCGCCCACGACTTCAACAACCTCTTGATGGTCATGGCCGGCCAGGCCGAACTGCTGCGCGGTCGCCTGGAGGAGGACGCCCGCTCGGTGCGCTCCCTGGACGCCATCCTGGCGGCGGCCCGGCGTGGGCGCGACCTGACCCGGCATCTGCTCGCCTTCGGTCGTCGTCAGCGGCTCAATCCGGCCCCGGTGTCGCTGCCCGCCCGCGCCCCCGACCTGATGACCCTGCTCAGCGCCAGCCTCGGCCCCGGCATCGCTGTCAGCATGGACTTCCCGGCCGATCTGTGGGTCGTCGAGATCGACGCCAACGAGTGGGAGCTGGCGCTGCTCAACATCGCCGTCAACGCCCGGGACGCCATGCCCGGCGGCGGGTCGCTGACCATCCGGGCCAGGAACCTCAGCGCCACCATCGCCGACGCCGAGGCGGATCTGCACGGCGAGTTCGTCGAACTGACCGTCACCGACACCGGCGAGGGCATTCCCGCCGACATCCTGCCCAAGGTGCTCGATCCGTTCTTCACCACCAAGGCGGTCAACAAGGGCGCAGGCCTGGGCTTGTCGCAGGTCTACGGCTTCGTACAGCAGTCCGGCGGCCGGATGACGGTGAAGAGCGAACTGGCGCAGGGGACCACCATCGCCCTCTACCTGCCGCGCTCGAACGCCAAGCCTGCGCTCGCCGCCGTGCCGACCTCGGCGGTCGCCTGCGGGACGCTGGACATCCTCTGCGTCGAGGACAATCCCGAGGTGGCCGACGTCGCCGCCGCGCTGCTGGAGCAGATGGGCCACACGGTGCGGCTGGTGAACTCGGCGGCCGCCGCCGTGCGCTCGCTGGACGAGGGCCCGCGGCCGGACCTGGTGTTCAGCGACATCGTCATGGCCGGCGAGATGGACGGCCTTGGCCTGGCCCGGGCGATCCGCCAGCGTTGGCCCGGCCTGCCGGTGCTGCTGGCCACCGGCTACAGCCGTGAGGCCGAGGCGATCGGCGACGAATTCCCGATCCTGGCCAAGCCCTACCAGGCCGGCGATCTTCGCGGCGCCCTCGACGCCGCGAAGGCGGCGTCCCCTAAGACTGATCTGGGGACGAATTAGACATCTTCAAGAATGGCGCAGCTTCGTCGGCTGCGGCATCGTCCGCGCCCCTTTTCGAGCCGGAGCGCCCCCGCATGCCGAACACCGCCGCCGGACCTTTCCCCGCGTTCAAGTCGCCGGAGAGCCGGGCGCGATACATGGCCGCCTATGACGCCGTCCTCGCCGACTGGCCGGTCCCCTATCAGGAGATCGATGTGCCGACCCGGTTCGGCCCGACGCATGTGATCGCCGGCGGGCCGGCGGACGCGCCGCCGCTGCTGCTGCTGCCCAGCTTCGCCGGCGCCGCGGTGGTCTGGCGGCTCAACGCGGAGGCCTTCGGCGCTCACTTCCGCACCTACGCCCTCGACGTCATCGGCCAGCCGGGCAAAAGCCTGGCCGCCCGGGCGCTGCGCAATCGCCGCGAGTACGCCGCCTGGCTGGGCGAGGTGATGGACGGCCTGAAGATCGACCGCGCCTGCATCGTCGGCTGCTCCTTCGGCGGCTTTCTCGCGCTCAACCAGGCCATCGCCACGCCGGAACGGGTCGAGCGGCTGGTGATGATCAGCCCGGTGGGCAGCTTCGCCTCGCAGTATTGGAGGCTGATCTGGGCCATGCGCATCCGCGCCCCCGCCGTCCGGCTGCTGCGCCGGCTCGCCGGCAATCGGCAAAAACCCAGCCTCGCCGACCTGCGCGGCCGCTCCGCCCGCGCGCTTCCCCGCGACGCCAAATGGGCGGCGCTGATCGGGGTGACCATGGCCGAGGCGGCCGGCGTCAGCGTCATCAACCCGCCGGTGTTCAGCCGCCGCCGGTTGCGGTCGGTCCGTGCCCCGGCCCTGCTGCTGATCGGCGATGGCGAGACGCTCTACGAACCCCAGGCGATGCTCGACCTCGCTCGCGCGCGCATGCCGGCCCTGCAGGGCGCGGTCGTTCCAGGCGCGGACCACATCGCCGCCATGGCCCAGCCCGACGATGTGGGCGCCCGCATCCTCGCCTTTCTTACGGGCTCCGCGCCGGCGAGCCGCTAGCCGGTGGCGCTGACCTCGGTCAGCTCGATCTGGATGGTCTCGTCGTTGGTCCAGCCCTGGTCGGACTTCTGGAACACGTCGTGCAGGCCGCCGGAGGTGCAGCTCAGCGAGAGGGTGAAGTTTCCGGCGCCGTTGAGGGTGGTCTGGTTGTCGCTGTAGCGCGTGGTCCAGCTCATCGCCACGCCGGGCGCCACCAGCTGACAGCTCAGATAGTTGACGTTGGACGCCACCGAGATGTTCAGCTGCCTGTTGGCTGGCAGGCTGACGCGGGTGGTCCATGTCGGCGACCAGCCGGCCCTCACCGCATCGTTCGGCCGGTTCGCCGCGATCGTCCCCCATTCCCGGGCCGAGAGGCTGACCAGCATCGAATTGCCGGTGACCTTGCAGTCGGCGTCGATGGCCTTGTGCGCCGTCGACTGCCCCGCCTGCTGGGAGGCGTCGTTGCTCCAGGGCAGAGGATGAGCGTCGAAGTCGGCGCTCTGCGCGGCCGGCGACCCCTGGGAGACCGCGCCCACCACAGCCCCGGCGATCAGCGAGCCGCAGTCCAGCGGCTGCGCCCGCGCCGATCCGTGCGCAGCCACTGAGGCGAGGGCCGCCAGGGTCAGCGCCGCCAACGCGCCAAGCGAACGAGTTGCAGCCATCTTCACCTCCGCCAGCCTCAGCCAAGGCTGTAATTCGGCGAGGCCCGGGGAGGTTCCGTGCGGCCGGTTCAGATCAGCTTCAGCACCGCCAGCAGCACCATGATCGTGCCGGCCAGGCCGATCACCCAGGCCAGCGGCCGGATCAACGGCACGCCGGTGACATAGAGCACAGCGTGGGCGAGCCGCGACCAGAAGAACAGCTCCGCGCCCAGCACCGTCCAGTTGTTGGACACGTGGATCAGCGCCGCGACCAGCACCAGCGGTGCGAACAGGGTCAGCCCCTCCCGGTGGTTGTCGACCACCCGCTTCGTGCGGGCCTGGAACGGCGTCGGCGGCGGCAGGTGGTCGCGGGCGCCGGCCATCGGCATCAGTCCCTGCGCCTGCACGCCGACAGTGGCCTGGATCAGCACCAGCACCAGCAGCAACGAGGTCGCATAGACAAGCATGGTGAGCTCGACGCTCATGATCAGCCTCCCCCGAGGTTGGTTATCGTTGCCGTCACCCCATGCGAGCGGCCCGCGCCTGTCAAGTTAGCGCCGGTTGGGCTAGGCTCGGCCAACCTTGGGGGAGTTGAAATGCGCGCGATGATGCTGGGAGCGGCCCTGGTGCTGGCCGCGACGACGATGGCGGCCAAGCCGGCGGCGGCGTCCGACGAGAGCGACGTGATGGCCGTGGTCACCGACTACGACATGGCCCTCAACAAGGGCGACATGGCCGCGGCCGGCAAGGACTGCCTGGAGCAGCTGTCGATCATCGACGAGTTCGCCGTCTATCACTGGCAGGGCTCGACGGCGCTGGCCGGCTGGGCGAGCGACTACGGCGCCTGGGCCAAGGCCAATTCGGTCACGCCGGGCCTGGTCTCGATCGGCAAGCCCTGGCACGTCGAGGTCACCGGCGCGCACGCCTATGCGGTGATCCCGGTGACCTACAGCTATGTGAAAGCCGGGGTGAAGGTGGTCGAGGACGGCTCGGTGTGGACCTTCGCCCTGGAAAAGACCCCGGCCGGCTGGCGCATCGCCAGCTGGGCCTGGGCCGAGCACTGAAACGGGGGCCAAGCGCCCGCTATCGCGCCATCTCCGGCGCCTCGGCCTGGCGGCCGTCGCCGTTGGCCTGCGCCGGCCCCGTCGCTTCCGGCTTGCCCGGCAGGTCGCCGGCCCACACAACGGTGCGCAGCACCTGGGCGCCGTTGGCTGTGGGATAGGCCTTGAACGCCAGCCGCTCGCCGGCCTTGACCAGCACCTGCACAGCCTGGCTGGCTCGCAGCTGCGTCTCGATCATCGCCGGGCCATCCTGGCCCGTGGCGGTCTGGCCGCCGATCTCGATCGACACCGCCAGCGTCGCCTCCGCCTCTGTGGCCGTGGCGACGGCCATGATGCCGATGCGCACCACCCGGTCGCTCTCCCGCTCGATCCAGGTCTCCGTGCCGCTGGCGCCGGCGAAGATCAGCGCCGCTTCCTTCGGCAGGGCCAGGAAACCCTCGTCGTCCGCGTTCAGCCTCAGATGCGCCATCGCCGTCTCCCAGTGCCCCGCCGCCACAGCAACGCGGCGGCCGGGTGTCGGTTGCAGACCGGCGGTCGGCCAAAGCGCAACCATTCGCTCTCGGCCACGTTTCCTCACCAACGCACCACTCGATGCGTGACCCTCCGCCCCTCGCGGCGGACAAAAGGCTTCTGACAATGAACAAGCTCATCCTAGCCCTGGCCGCGGCCGGCGCCATCGCGGCCTGCGCCGCGCCCGCCCTGGCCAAGGATCGCGTCTCCGGCGCGATCGTCGGCGGCACCGCCGGCGCCGTCGTCGCCGGACCTCCGGGCGCCATCGTCGGCGGCGTCATCGGCGCCGTGGTCGGCGGCCCGACCTTCTATCACCACCACCGGGTCTATCGCGACGGCGGCCGCCGCTACTACTGGGACCACCACGAGCGCCACTACTACTAGGACCCGTTAGGCCCTGCTCCAGCGCGCCGCGTCCGGCGGCGTGTCGGGGCGGGATCGCCGGCTTGCATCGGTCGTTGGCCGCTTAGAACCACACATCGGCGACGTGTTTGCCGTCTCCGGGAAGGTCCTTCATGGTGTCCGTATCGTGGTGGACGAGGGGCACTTCCAGGACGGTCTTGGGTTCGATAGCGAGCCGCAGGTTGACCGCGCCGTAGCGGCGTCCGTCCGCGCCGGGGCTCGTTGCCATCCAGGCGACCATGCACGCGCACTGGCCGCAGAATTGAAATGTCAGCCACTTCTTGTTCCAGGCATAGGTCTCGGTATCGCCTGACACGCTGAAATCCTCGCCGTCGAAGCCGTACGCCCAAAGCGCGCCGTTGCGCCGGCAGATGCTGCAGTTGCAGGCGGTCGCCGACTGCGGCACGCCTTCGAAGCGCCACCGCACCCCGCCGCAGTGACAGGACCCGTCGATCACCCTTCGAAACTCCCAAGCGCGTCGCCCAGGGTCTCAGTTTGTTGACCGAACGGCCTGAGAGTCCAGCCTGCGGCCAAGGCCGCGCTTGCCGATCCAAATGCCGTGCGGCCCACAAAGCCGCCTTGCGCACGAAGAACAAAAGTGGAACATTCGAGTCTCACCCTCGGACGTTCCCCATGCTCACCCGCCGCATCGACGCCGCTCTCGACGCCATCGCCCGCTGCCGTGCCCAGGCGCCGGTGCTGGCCAGCCTGTTCCGCCCCGGCGCGCCCGAGCGGGTGGCGCTGGAGGATCTGCTCGATGCGCTCAAACGCACCGACGACGCCCTTCTCGGCAGACAGCGCCAACCGCCGTTAGGTTAATTACGGCGACAAAATGCGGGTTTATTTCCGAGGCGAAATGCGTGTAACGTCTCCGCAGTTGACGGAGTTCGCCGCCCATGACGAAGAGCGCTGCATCCACCCTGGTCCTTGATGACGCCGGTTCGGCCCAATTCGACGAGGTTAATTTCTCCGGCGTCGCGGTGGTCGAACGGCGGGAGGGGCGCCGGGTGCTGGTGATCTACGGCTCGCGCGAAGATGCGCTCCGCGCCGGCCTGTCGCCGCAACGCGCCGAGCAGCTGTTTCCCAACACCATCACCCTGGGCGGCCCCAGCCGCGTCACCCGGCCGGTGTTCGACGTCTTCTAGCCCGCCGGCGCGGCGACCAGGGCGCCGACCAGATCGTTGGCCCGGGCCGACAGCGCCTGGATCTGCTTGAAGCCCATCTTGTCGATGGCCACGAACACGCCCACCCGGGCGCCCGGCGCGATCACCAGATAGGTCATGAAGCCGCCGCCGCCGCCGGTCTTCTCCAGCAGCACCGGATGCGTCGGCGTCGGCGCCAGCTGGATCCAGGCGAGGCCTATACCCGCCGGCGGCCCGGCGACGTCCAGCCCCTGCTGACTGGCCAGGGTCTTGGGGTCGACATAGATCGCCTGGCTGATCCTTAAAGTGGTGTCCGGCGCCCCGGCCGGCAGCTGATGCTTGATCCAGAGGGCCATGTCGGCGGCAGTGGAATAGACCCCGCCGCTGGCCGCCGCCTCGGTGGTGTCTTGGCAGGGTGTCTCGCCGGTCAGCGCCCCGGGGGCCAGCAGCCGCGCGCACTGGTCAGCCGTGAGCCGGGCGGCGGTGTCGTCCATCGCCAACGGTCCGGTCACCCGCGCCTTCAAGGCATCGACGTAAGGGCGCTTGTCTGCCGCCGCGATCGCGTCGCCCAGCAGGTCGAAACCCAGGTTGGAATAGTGCGCGTGCAGCCCCGGCGGAGGCAGACGCCGACCCTTCAGCCAGGCCCAGCGCGCTGCCTGGGCCAACGCCGGCGCCATGGTCGGGTCGGCGGGCGAATTGCGCCCAAGGCCCGAGGTGTGAGTGGCCAGGTCGACCAGTTCGATCGGCCGCGCCCCCTTGGACGACGCCGCCACGACCGCGCCCGGCGGCGCATAGGCCTGCAGCGGGTCGGTCAGCTTCAGCCGACCATCGGCGGCCATGCTCGCCAGCACCTCCGAGCTGAACAGCTTGGACAGCGACTGCAGCCGCACCACTGTCCGCCCGTCCGGCGTCCTGGGGTCGGTGGGCGACATCCGGCCGAAGCCGCGCAGTGTGACCGCATCGCCGCGCACCACCGCCACCACCATGCCCGGCGCGCCGCTCTCGGCGAACATCGCCTGCAGCGACGGATCGATGGCGGCGTCTCCGGTCAGCGGCGCGGGCTGCTCAGCCTGCGGCTTTACCGGGGCCTTCTGACAGCCGGCCAGCGCCAGACACGCCAGCGCCATCGCCCGCCAGCCGGAAGCCCTCCAAGCTTTCGTCACCACCACCACTGACTCCGGAACGCAAATCACTCGCAAGACGCCAGGGACACTTGCCGCAGGCGCGGGCCGGCCGTCCAGAGTCTTGCCGTCGTTCGGCGGACGAACCAATATTCGGCGCATGCACGAAGGCCACGCCGGCATGGTCGCCGAACTCGCCCGTCAGGGCCGGCTCACGCCGCCGGACGGCGGCTCGAACGACTCCTACAGCGGCAGCAACCGGCCCTATTACTTGGTCGGCGTTCCGGAGCGACGGGCGATGGTCCGCCAATGGATCGCCGGGCATAAGACCGCGCCGGTGGCCGAGGTGCTGACCCTGGCCGAGAGCCTGTTCGACGGCGAGAGCCACGAGGAAAAAACCCTGGGCGCCATCCTGATCGCCGCCCACCCCAAGGCCCGCGCCGCGGTCACCCCGGCCGACCTCGACCGCTGGCTCGGCCAACTGCACGGCTGGGCCGAGATCGACAGCCTCTGCCAGAACATCTTCGGCCCGGACCAGATGCTGCACGGCTGGCCAGCCTGGAAGGCGATGCTGCAGGCGCTGTCACGGGACGCCAACATCAACAAGCGCCGGGCCGCCCTGGTGCTGCTCAACGCCCCCAACCACTATTCCGACGATCCGCGCTTTCGCGACCTGGCGTTCGAAGTGATCGAGCGGCTGAAGGGCGAACGCGACATCCTGATCACCAAGGCGATCTCCTGGCTGCTGCGCTCGATGATCACCCGCCACCGCGCCGCCGTCATCGCCTACCTCGAGGCCGCGGCGCCGACCTTGCCCGCCATCGCCGTGCGCGAAACGCGGGTGAAGCTGGCCACCGGCACGAAGTCCGGGCGCTCCCGCCGACCCCTCACCTAACCTCTCCCCGCTTCGCGGAGCGAGGGATACCAGCTGCGCGGCGGCTCGCTTTGCGCTCCATCCGCCGTACCATGATCTCAGTAGCCCTCTCCCCGACCGTCGGTTGGGGAGAGGTGAGGTGAGGGGCGGGGCCGCGTCAGTCTAACCCGAAGATCGCCCAAAATTCGTCCGGTCACGGAGCTTTTTCGTTGTTCGCGGGCCCTGGTTGGTTCAGTTTGGGCCGGTCATGCTGCCTGATTGGGAATTCGTTCTGCGCCTGCTGGTCGCCGCCGCCCTCGGCAGCGTCATCGGCCTCGATCGCGAGCGGCTCGCCTGGGCCGCGGGCCTGCGCACCCACATGCTGGTGGCGGTCGGCTCATGCCTGGCGATGATCGTCTCGGCCTACGGTTTCTCCGACGTACTCGGCCGCTATGTCATGCTCGACCCGTCCCGGATCGCCGCCCAGGTGATCTCCGGCGTCGGTTTTCTGGGCGCCGGTTCGATCATCCTGCGCAACGAGGTGGTCAAGGGCCTGACCACCGCCGCCAGCCTGTGGGCGGTGGCCGCCATGGGCCTGGCGGTGGGCTGCGGCCTCTACGTCCCCGCGGTCGCCGCCACTTTGCTGATCCTGGTCATCCTGGCCGGCATCAAGCCGCTGGAGGAACGCTATCTCGCCCGCCGCCAGACCGTCGAGCTGCGCCTGCGCGCCGGGCGCGGGACGATCAGCGTCGCCCAGGTCGAACAGGCCCTCGGCTGGCGGGCGGCGCAGGTCAACCGACTGATCATCCAGCCCGATACCGACAGCGAATTCGACGATGTGATCGTCTCCCTGGGCCGGGTCGCGCCCCGGGATGTCCCGGCGGTGATCGCCAGCCTCGCCGCCCTGCCGTCGGTCACCGACGTGCGGGAATCGCGGGCCTGACGCCGGCGCTCAGAACATCGGATCGGGCGCCGCGCGTTTCTTGCGCCGGGGCCGCTCCCACATCACTCCCGGATAGCCCTTCAGCGGCGCCAGCGTCTCGCCGAGATAGGTCCAGTCGGCCATTTCGCTGAGATACATGTGGTAGCGCGGCTCGCGGCCGGTGCGCTCGGTGAACACGCTCCTTGGGATATTGACCATCTTCGGCGACCGCGGCCGCTCATACAGCATCGGCGTGCCGCAGCGGCCGCAGAAGCTGCGCGTCGTGCCTTCTTTAGGGTCCTCGTAGCGGCTGAGATGCTCCTCACCCTCCAGGATGCGGAAGCGGCTCTTCCAACTGCCGATGTAGGTAGCGTAGGCGCAGCCCTGCGCCTTGCGGCTGGCGGCGGAATGGTCGTGCCAGGCCCACACCGCCGGCACGTCGATTTCCAGCCGCACCGCCCCGCACTGGCAACTCCCCGCCGCCTGGGTCGCCGACGCCTTGGCCATGGGAACCTCGCTCGAATCTGGCCGCCGTCTTACTCGGGCGACGAGCATGACAGTGTCAGCTTCGGCCGCTAGAACGCACGCTGAAACGACGGCGCGGTCTGGCGCCGCGCCCGCCAAAGTGAGGAAACCCATGGCCCCCATCCCCAAGCGCGGCGTCGTGGCCGTCACCGGCGCGGCCGGTTTTCTCGGTGGCTGGGTGGTGCGCGGGCTGCTGGACAAGGGCTACCGAGTGCGCGCCTGCGTGCGCAACGCGGACGATCCGGCCCGCACCGACTTCCTCAAGGCCATGCCGGGATACGCCTCCGGCCGGCTCACCCTGCACGGCGCCGACCTCGACCAGCCGGGCTGTTTCGACGAGATCTTCAAGGGCTGCCATGGCGTCGCCCACATCTCCCACGTCTCCAACTACGGCGATCCGGACTATGTGCGGCGGACCTGCGACCACGTCATCGCCAGCGTGAACGACTCCGGCTCCGTCACCCGGGTGGTGGTCACCTCGTCGATCGCCGCGGTGATCTCCGAGGTCGATCTGCAGGAGGTGGTCCGCCGGCCGGTGTTCTACGAGGACCGCTGGCCCGACGAGTCCAATCCCCGCCGCACCCCCGACCGCCAGGGCTACTCGATGGCCAAGGTGATCGCCGAGCGCGCCTTCGCCGAGGCCAGCGGCGGCGGCTGGGACGCGCTGACCTGCTGCCCCGGCGACAACGTCGGCCCGATCCAGTCCGCCCACCAGAAGGACATGGGTCCCTGGCAGCACAACATCGAGAAGATGCTCAAGGGCGCCTACGAGCAGAACGGCGCCTACCGCCCCTGGTTCACCGTCGATGTCCGCGACGACGCCGAGGTCCACATCCGTCTCCTGGAAAGCAGCAAGGTGAAGAACGGCGAGCGCTACATCGCCTGGTCTACCGACGCTCGCAACGTCGAGCAGATCTGCGCCGACATCGACCGCCTGCTGCCGGAGCTGGGCCACGACACGCCGCAGGTCACCGACCCCTTCCCCGACCGGATCAAGGCCCGGGAGGCGGAGTTCCGCGGCATCTGGGCCCAGTGCGAGCTGCGCAATGACCGCGCCCGCGAGACACTCGGGGTCAGCTTCCGGCCGCTGGACGCCTCGATCCGCGACACGGTGGAATCGCTGCTGGCCGTCGCCAAGGTGCAGCCGAAGCTGAAGCCCGGCTTCAGCCTGCCGGACTAGGACTGTGGTGAGCAACACCCTGCGCACGGCGCGGCTTGCCCTGGCGCCCCACACCCTCGCCGACTTCGACGACAGCGCCGCGCTCTGGGCCGATCCGGAGGTGGTGCGTTATATCGGCGGCAAGCCCTCGACCGAGGCCGAGAGCTGGGTGCGGCTGATGCGCTGCGCCGGCAGCTGGGCGCTGCTCGGTCTCGGCTACTGGGTGGCGCGCGAGGCGGCCAGCGGTCGCTTCGTCGGCGAGGTGGGTTTCGGCGATTTCCGGCGCGGCGTCGGCGCCGAGTTCGACGAGGTTCCGGAGGCCGGCTGGGTGCTGGCCACCTGGGCGCACGGCCAGGGCTACGCCGGTGAGGCGGTGGCCGCCGCCCTGGCCTGGGGCGACGCCTGGTTCAAGGGTCCGCGCACGGTCTGCATGATCGATCCGGACAACGCCGCCTCGCTGCGTGTCGCCGCCCGGGCCGGCTACGCGGAATACGCCCGCACCGACTATCGCGACTCGCCCATCGTGCTGCTGCAGCGGATAAAGCCCTAAGCCTAGCGCCTGAACGCGCGCATCACCCGGCTGCGCGCGCCGTCGGTCGGCACAGCCTCACGCGGCGACGCCTGGGCCGCGCCGGTGACCCGGTTCCGACCGGCGCGCTTGGACGCGTAGAGCGCCGCGTCGGCGCGCTCCATCAGGGCGCTCGGCGTCTCCCCGGGACGACGTTCGGCAAACCCGGCCGACAAGGTGATGTCGCCCAGTGGCTCGTTGGTGTCCCGGCGCTTCAGCTGCCGTCCGGCAATCTCGGCGATCACCTCGCGGAGCTTTCGCTCGACCTGGCCGGCCGGCTCACCGATGAAAATCATCGCGAACTCGTCGCCGCCGAACCGGGCCGCGAACCGGGGCGGCGCGCCCGCCTGGCTGATGACGGCGGCGACGAAGCGGATCACCTGGTCGCCGGTCTGGTGACCCCAGGTGTCGTTGATCGACTTGAAGTGGTCGATGTCGAGCAGGGCGAGGCTCAGCGGTCCGCGTCCGGACGCATCGGCGCAGAGCCGCCGCAGCTCCTCGTCGAACGCCCGGCGGTTGGCGAGATTGGACAGACCATCCGTCGACGCCTCCTGGCGCGCCAGCTGCAGGGCCTCGCGCAGCTTGCGGACCTCCGCGAACGAATCCGCCAGCCGCTCCTCAAGCTGCAGCGCCTTGCCGTGGGCGACGTCGGTGGCCTCGGTCAGGTCGTCGACCAGCCCGGCAAGGGCGGCCCGGTCCGGCTTTCTGGTCAAGCCGCGCCGGGCGCGTTCCAGCTCGGCGCTGAACTCGCTGGTCGAGCCGCGCGCCTCGTCGATGGTCAAGGCCACTTCGCCCAGATGAGTGCTTAACGAGTCGCCGGTCTCGCCGACCTGCGCCTCCAGCCGGGCCCGCGGCAGGTAGGCTCGCGACAGATCCTCGGCGATCGCGTCGGTGATCGGCTCGCCGGCGCTGAGCAGGGTGTTCACCTCGAGGGCGAGCGTACCTTCGGGATCCGCCAGCATATGCAGCCAGAGCTCGTAGTTGAGCACCGTCGGCCAGGTCTCGACTTTCTTGAGCTCATCGAGGGCCGAATGGCCCAGGACGTAACCCCGCGGGCTGCGCAGTTCGTCCCCAAGTTCCAACGCCATACATCGTCTCCCGACCCCTCGGCCCCGAGCTTAGCCGGACTCGCCCCTACGGCCGGTTAAAGCCGTGCAGGCAGCTGTTCGGGACGATGCGGCAAAAGGTAGCGCATGACGGACGCCGTTCGGCGAATCTCCGCCGCGATCGCCGCTCTGGCCGCGCGGCGGAAAGCGGCTATCGTCGAGGCCAGAGCCGACTTTCAGAGCCATCGATGAACGACGCCGAAGCCGCCGCCTTCGACCCGCCCGAGTCGCCCATTCAGACCCCGGCGGCACGGGCCGGGCTGGCGATCTACTACGCCCTGGTCATCACCCAGACGGTGTCGCTGATCGGCAGCCAGATCAGCGAATACGCGGTCAGCATCGCGGTCTTCCGCGCCACCGGTCACGCCACGCCGCTGGCGCTGGTGGCCTTCTTCTCGGCCGCCCCGGCGATCCTGCTCGGCGGCTTCGCCGGGGCGCTCGCAGACCGGTTCGACCGTCGCGGCCTGATGCTGATCGCCAATGTCGGTTTCGCGGTCGTCAGCACGCTGCTGCTGTTCAGCTTTGCTTTCGGCGCCTTCCGCCTCTGGCATCTCTATGCGCTGACCGTCTGCGCATCGCTGTTCGCCGCCCTGGGGCAGCCGGCGTTCCAGGCTTCGATCGCCATGCTGGTTCCCGACAGCCACCGCGACCGCGCCAACGCCATCGGCCAGATGAGCGGCTCGGCCGCCGGGGTGGTCGCCCCGGCGCTGGCGGGACTGCTGTACGCCCTGGTCGGCGTCGTGGGTTCGATCGGCGTCGACATCGCCACCTTCATTGTCGCCATTGTCGTGCTGCTCATCGTCCGGATTCCGAGGCCCGCCGAGACCGCCGAGGGCCAGGCATTGCGGACGGCCATCTGGCGGCAGGTGTTCGACGGCTTCCGCTACCTTGCCGCCCGCCCGGCGCTGCTCGGCTTCTGCGGTTACATCTCGTCGGTCAATTTCCTCGCCAGCGCCGCCTTCGTGCTGTTCACCCCGTATGTGCTGGCCCGCACCGGCAGCACCCCGCTGCTGGGCATGGTGCTGGCGGTGATGAACGTCGGCGGCATCGTCGGGGCCCTGGTGATCAGCGCCGGCGGGCGGCTCGGATCGCGGCTCAACACGGTGATGCTGGCAATCGTCGCCGTCGGGGTGTTCACCGGCTTGGCCGGCGCCGCCCAGACCGCGCCGGCGCTCGGCGGCGACCTCTTCCTGCTGATGTTCGCCCTGGCGTTCACCAACGCGCCCTTCTGGTCGATGATGCAGGCCAAGGTCGCGCCGGATGTGCAGGGCCGGGTGTTTGCCGCCTACATTCAGGTCATCACCCTGATGACGCCGCTGGCCTACCTGGCCATCGGGCCGCTGGCCGACCGGGTGTTCGAGCCGGCGAGGCTGACGCAGGGATGGCGGTCGGTCGGCTGGCTGGTCGGGTTCGGGCCGGGGGCCGGCATGGGGTTGATGCTGGTCGTCGCCGGGGCGCTGATCCTGGGTCTCACCCTGGCGGCCTGGGCCGTGCCGGCGATTCGCCGGCTCGAGGCGGACCTGCCCGACCACGCCGCGGCGGTGGCCGCCGCCTAGCCCTGGACCAGACCGGCCTTGAACATTTCGCCCCAGCGGGTCCGGGTCGCCTCGATGCGCGGGGTGATCTCCTGCAGCATGGCCGCCGGGCCGTCGCCGACCGGATAGTGCAGCGGCGCGTCGTGGGCGGCGCGCCAGACCACCTCGGCCGCGTCCTCCACCGGCAGGGCCGCGCCCATGCCGCGGTTGATCGCCTCGCGGAAGCTGGGTCCGCCGGGCGCGGAGGCCTTGTCCAGCAGCGGCGTCTCGATCACCGTCGGCTCGACGCAGGACACCCGCACCCCTGAGCGCATGAACTCGATATCGAGGGCCTCGGAGAGTCCGCGCACGGCGAACTTGGTCGCCGAATAGACCGCCAGCCGCGGCGAGCCCGTGAGCGAGGCGGCCGAGGCGATGTTGATCAGCCGCGAGCCCGGCGTCTTCTTCAGCCGCTCGTGGCCGAGATAGGCGCCCAGGATCACCCCGCGCAGATTGATGTCGATCTGGTCGTCGAAGTCTTTCGGGGTCTGCTCGGTGAACCAGCCGTAGCGGGCGATGCCGGCATTGTTGACCAGCACGTCCAGCCGCCCGCCGGCGGCCTCGACGAAGGCGTCCAGCGCCCGCTCCCATTCATCGGCTTTGCGCACGTCGTGCAGGGCGGTAAAGCCGGCGTTGTCGCCGCCGATCGCCGCCAGGGCGCTCTTCAGGCCCGGCCCGTCGATGTCCGACAGCCCGACCAGCCAGCCCTCGCGGGCGAAGCGCTTGGCGCTGGCCAAGCCAATTCCGCTGGCGGCGCCGGTGATGAAGACGGCCTTGCGATCCATGCCCACGCGCGTTTCCCCGTTGTCGTTTCTGCTGGTTGCCGCGACCCTAGCCGAACCCCCGGCGGCGGCCCAGACTATCCGACGAGGAGTTCAGGATCGGCGATGACCGACGACTATGCCCGCCACCTGGCCGACCTGCATGCGGGCTTCGCAGCGCCGGCGTCGCTGATCGAGTCCGCCGCGCGCGCGGTCAGCGCCAGCCCCATCGCCGAGCGCGAACGCATCGTCCACGGCGAGGCCAACGAGGTCTATGGCCTCACTTTCGAGAACGGCCTTGAGGTCATCCTGCGCATCGCCCGCCGCGCCGAGGGCAAGTTCGAGAAGGAGGCCTGGGCGATCGGCCGTTGCCGCGCCCTCGGCATGGCCGCGCCGGAAGTGCTGTCGATCCAGCGGCGCGACGCGGCCGGCGAGATGCTGGAGCTGTGCTTTCTGGAGCGGCTGCCCGGCCGACGCCTCTCCGACAGCCTGTCGTTGCCCCGGGAGACCCTGCGCTCGGTGGTCCGCGAGCTAGGCGAGCAGATCGGCAGGATGCACAGCATCGGCCTGGACGACCTCGGCGACGCCTGGCGGTTCTTCGAGAACGACACCGACGACTTTCTCAGCCTTGAGGCCGAGTTCGCGACCCTTGGCGAGGCCGCGGGCCTGGACCGCCGGACGCTGGAAGGCGCGTTCCGCTTCTACGAGACGGCGACCGCCCGCGCCGGCCCGTCGCCGCGCCGCCTGACCCACAACGACTTTCGCGCCTGTCACGTGCTGGTCCACGATGGCCGGCTCTCCGGCCTGATCGACTTCGGCGAGGCGTCGATGGACACGCCGGTCAACGAGTTCGCCAAGTGGGACTTCTGGGAGGCGCCGGCCCTGCCCGCCGCGTGGCTGCGCGAAGGCTACGGCGACCAAGGCCTGTTCGACGCCGACTTCGACGCCCTCTTTCAGGCCCACCGCATCGCCAACGCCCTGTGGGCGCTGCGCTGGTACGCCCTCACCCACTACGCACCGGGCGCCGCCCGCGCGGCGTCGAGGCTGACGGCGTATCTGGCGGAGATCCGCGCCGGCTAGCCCGCGACGGCGGCGGCCTTCAGATACCCGAACAGGTCGGCGAGCAGGCCCTCCGGGTCGGCCCGGCCCCTGCCGGTCGCGGAGAGATGTCCCGCCAGCGCCAGATCGGCCGCGCCATGCGCCAGCGCCAGCACCAGCACCGCCAGCCGTTCGGGGTTCCCGGCCGGCAGGTCGCCGGCGCCTTGAGCCCGCACCACCGCCTCGATCATCATCGCCCGCGCGCCGGCCGCCGCTTCGCCGAGCCCGGGATTGTCCCTGGTCCAGCGGCCGAAGGTCAGGCGGAACCGCTCCGGATAGCGCCGGGCCCAGCGCACATAACCCTCCATCAGCGCCCGCGGGGTCGGCTGGCTCGCCCCGTTGGCCGGCGCCGCCTCCGCCCGCTGCCGCTCCAGTTCGCGCGCCGCGACCGCCGCCAACAGGTCGTCCTTGTCGGCGAAGTGCTTGTAGGGGGCATTGTGCGACACCCCGGCCGCACGGCCGACGTCGCGTAGGGTCACCGCCGCCGGCCCTCCGCGGTCCAGCAACTCGGCGGCGGCGTCGATCAGGCTGTCTCGTCGGGATGCGGCCATGGGCGTTCGCGGATCTCAGGTTGACAGCGTCAACCTAAGCGTCGCAGGTTGACGCTGTCAACTCGCGGAGTTCGCCATGACCGACAACAGTCCCGTGCTGGTTCGCGGCGCCGTCCAGTTCGACCTCGCCTCGAGCATCACCGGCCGCACCTATCGGATCTTCGTCTTCAAGCCCGCCGCACCGCCGCCGCCGGAGGGCTATCCGGTGGTGCTGGTCCTCGACGGCAACCTGACCTTCGCCACGGCGGCGACCCAGAGCGCGGCGTTCGGCCTGCGCGGCGGCCGGTGCGCCCTCGTGGTCGGTGTCGGCTATCCGGTGGACGACGACTTCTCGCCGGTGTTCCTGCGCAACCGCGACCTGACCCCGGCGACAGAGGCGGAAGACCTGCCAAGCCATCCGGCCGCCCCGCCGCCCAGGCCCGAGGACTACGGCGGCGCGGAGGCGTTCTACCGGTTCCTCACCGAGGAGCTGCGCCCGGCGATCGCCACCGACTATCCGGTCGATCCGGCCGACCAGAGCCTCTACGGCCACTCCCTCGCCGGCCTGTTCGCCCTCGGCGTTCTCTTCGGTCACCCGGAGGCGTTCCGCACCTTCGTCGTCTCCAGCCCGTCGATCTGGTGGAACCGGCGCGCGGTGCTGGCCGGCGAGGCGGCGTTCGCGGCCAAGGTCGAGGCGGGCGAGGCCGCGCCGAGGGTGCTGGTGATGGTCGGCGAGCACGAAGAGCAGGTTCCCGAGACACCGCTGCCGGGCATGACCCGGGCCGAGATGGAGACGCTGATGGCCGAATCCCGCATGGTCGGCAACGCCGCCGACCTGGCGGCGCGTTTGGCGGCGATCCAGGGCGGCCCCGGCTACCAGGTCCGCTACCAGCTGTTCCAGGACGAGGACCACCTCACCGTCCTGCCCGCCTCGATCAGCCGGGCGCTGACCTTCGCGCTGCGGGGCTAGCGGGAGGGACTATTGTGCGCCGGGTTTCACCACCCCGGCGGCCAGGGCGTCGATCGTGGCGATGATCACCGCATCGGTGACCTCGTCCGGGGTCAGCAGGTATTGGCAGATCAGTCCCAGGGCCACCGACTGCATGGCCACCGCCAGCTGCCGGGGCGGGACCGCCAGTTCGGGGCCGTGGTTCTCGGCGAGGTGGGCGGCCATTTGCCCGAAGGCGTCGGCATAGCCGGCGGCGATGTCGCGTCGCAGCTCCGGATCGCTGAGCGCGTAGAGCTGGTACTCGGCGAGGAACTTCGCCTGCCCCTGGGCCCGGGGCAGGGCGGCGATCAGGGCGTCGGCCATCGCCCGCAGCTGCGCCCTCAGCGGCTCGCCGGGCTTCGGCTCCGGCGACAGCGTCAGCCCCTTCGAGCCCATCGCCGCCAGCAGCAGTTCGCCGCGCCCGGCGAAGTTCGAATAGATCGCCCCTCGGGTCATCCCCGCCCGCCGGGCGATCTCGTCCAGGCTGGCGGCGGCGAAGCCCTTCTCCGTCACCACGTCCAGGGTTGCCGCGATCAGAGCGGCGCGGGTGCGCTCGCGCTTGCCGCCGGTTCGCCGGGCTTGCTCTGTCTCGGTTGACATCCGGCCAAAATATACACAATGTAGAAAATACACGATGTATATTCTTGGAGAACGATCATGACCGACCTGTCCATCCACACTCCCGCCGGGACAGCCCCCGCCCGAATCCTAGACGCGGAAGCGGGTCCGGCCGGGGCATGCTTCGACATCGGCGGCAGGCGGCTCTGGCTGCGCCGCGCCGGCGCCGAGGGGCCGACCGTTGTGTTCCTGCCGGGCGCCGGCCTCGTCGGTCTCGACTACCTGAACATCCAGGAGGCCATCGTTGGGTTTGCCACCGCGGTTCTCTACGACCGCGCCGGCACCGGCTGGAGCGCGGCCGCCCGGTTGCCGCGCCCGGCGGCCGAGGTGGTGGACGAGTTGCATGCCCTGCTCGCCGCGGCCGGCGCGCCGGCGCCCTATCTGCTGGTCGGCCACTCCCTCGGCGGCGCCTACGCCCGCCGCTTCGCCCAGCGCTATCCGGACGAAGTGGCGGCGATCCTCTATCTCGATCCGGCGCACGAGGACTTCTACGACGCCGCCCCGGCCCCGAAACTGTCGCTGCCCGAGCAGCTGCGCGGCGCTCTCGCCCTGGCGCGGGCGGCGCTGAACATGAAGCGTTTTTACAGGCCGTTGTTCGAGGCGATGTACGCCGCCTGGCCGGCGCAGACCCGGCGGCGGCTGGTCGATTATCACCTCGGGGCCTGGCGCAAGAGCCTGGACGAGGGGCGCAACCTCAAGGGTGAGATCTGCGAAGAGCTGCGCGCCGGCGGGCCGCTGCCCGACGTGCCGGTGATCGTGCTCACCGCCATGGGCATCGATCCGTTCATGGCCGCCTTCGCGCCGGAGGCCTATTTGCGCGCGCTCAACGCGGGCAAGGTCGGCCTCTACGACGCCCTAGCCGCCTCGGTCACGCTCGGCGAGAACCGGCTACTGCCGGACGCCGGGCACAGCACCTTGCACACCGACCGTCCCGACGCGGTGATCGCGGCGATCCGTGACCTGATCGAGCGGACCCGCCACTGAACGCCTGTACGGCAGGGCCCGCTTTCCCCGCCGCCTCACATTTGACCACCGCCCCGAAAAGACCCCTGCCGCGCGCGGGCCGCGCAACGTTTTGCGTCTGAAAACCTGCTATAGGCGCCGGACGACAGGGAGAGAACGTCCAGTCCCATGCCCCCCGCGCCCGGCATAGCCACTCGCGGTCCCCGCAGCCTGCTTCGCCAGATCCGCGAAGCCATGGCGGGGGCGCGTCCTGCGCAGGAGAAGCTGGACATGGTGGTGCGGATCATCGCCGTGTCGATGGTCGCCGAGGTCTGCTCGCTCTACCTCGCCCGCAAGTCCGGCGAGATGGAGCTGTTCGCCACCGAGGGGCTGGATCCCGGCGCCGTCCACGTCACCCGCATGAAGCCCGGCGAGGGCCTGGTCGGCGAGATCATGCGCCAGGGCCGGCCGCTCAATCTCTCCGACGCCCCCAGCCACCCGACCTTCTCCTACCGGCCGGAGACCGGCGAAGACCCGTTCCACGCCTTCATGGGCGTGCCGCTGCTGCGCGGCGGCCGCTCGATCGGCGTCATCGTGGTCCAGAACCGCACTTCCCGCGTCTACGCCGAGGACGAGGTCGAGGACCTGCAGATCATCGCCATGGTGCTGGCCGAGATGGTCGCCGCCGGCGCCGTGCTCGACCCCATCGAGCTGAAGGACGTCGAGCTCGCCCCGCAGCGCTCCGAGCGGCTGAAGGGCCAGAAGCTGGCCGACGGCATCGCGCTGGGCATCGCCGTGTTGCACGAGGCGCCGGTCGCGGTGGGCCAGCTGCTCAGCGACGATCCGGTGGCAGAGGAGGCGCGGCTGCAGCTCGCCATTGCCCAGCTGCAGGCGCAGATGGACGAGATGTTGGACGGCCACCAGGCGGTGCTGGGCCCGTCCTACGACCTTCTCGAAACCTACAAGATGCTGGCCTACAGCCGCAGCTGGAACCACTCGCTGACCGAGGCGGTGCGCTCCGGACTGACCGCGGAGGCCGCCGTGGAGCGGGTGCGTTCCGAGCACCGCGCCGGCATCGGCCAGGCCCGCGATCCCTATCTGCGCGAGCGGGTCCACGACCTAGAGGATCTCAACGACCGGCTGCTGCGCCACCTGGCCGGCGACGGGGCCAAGAAGCGGGTGCTGCCCGAGAACGCCATCCTGATCGCCCGCAGCCTGGGTCCCGCCGACCTCCTGGAATACGACCGCACCAAGCTGAAGGGCCTGCTGCTCGAGGAGGGCTCGCCCGCCAGCCACGCGGCCATCGTCGCCCGGGCGCTGGACATTCCCTGCGTCGGCCGCCTGGCCGGCCTGCGCGACCGGGTCAGCGAGGGCGATCCGGTGATCGTCGACGCCGAAAGCGGCGAGGCCTACCTGCGCCCCCGTCCGGATGTGGTCGTCGCCCTGCAGAACCGACTGGGCGTGCGCGCCCAGCGGCGGGCCGAGTTCGCCCGCCTGCGCGACACTCCGGCGTTCACCCGCGACGGGGCCAAGATCAACCTCTCCATGAACGCCGGCCTCGCCGTCGACCTGGAGATCCTGGCCGAGACCGGGGCGGAGGGCATCGGCCTCTTCCGCACCGAGTTCCAGTTCATGGTCTCCGAGGACCTGCCCCGGCTCAACGCCCAGACCGCCCTCTACGCCCGGGTGCTGGAGGCGGCCGGCGACCTGCCGGTCACCTTCCGCACCCTCGACCTCGGCGGCGACAAGGTGCTGCCCTATCTGGAGGCGGAGCGGGAGGACAATCCGGCCCTCGGCTGGCGGGCGATCCGCATGGGCCTCGACCGGCCGGCGCTGCTGCGGATGCAGCTACGCGCGCTGATCGCCGCCGCCAACGGCCGGCCGCTGAAGATCATGTTCCCGCTGGTGGCCAGCGTCGATGAATACCGCGCCGCCCGGGCGATGGTCGATCGGGAGGTGGCCTGGGCCCTGCGCCGGGGCCGTCCGGAGCCGTCGCGGCTGGACGTGGGCGCGATGATCGAGGCGCCGGCGCTGCTCTGGCACCTGGACGCTCTGCTGCCGATGACCGACTTCGTCTCGGTCGGCACCAACGACCTGATGCAGTATCTGTTCGCCGCCGACCGGGGCAATCCGCGCGTCGCCGACCGCTACGACCCGATCTCGCCGCCGGCGCTGCGGGCGCTGAAGCAGATCCAGGAAGCCTGCGCCGAGACCGGCACGCCCGTCTCGGTGTGCGGCGAGATGGCCGGCCGGCCGCTGGAGGCCTTCGCCCTGGTGGCGCTCGGCTTCGACGCCCTCAGCATGCCCCCGGCCGGCATTGGGCCTGTCAAGCAGATGGTGCTGTCCTGTGATCGCGAAGCCGCCCGACGCGGTGTTGAGGCGCTTTTGAAGGCAACCCAGGGGTCGGTGCGCAACGAACTTGAGACACTGGCGCGAAAACTCTATGTCGCAGTCTGAAATCTGTTCTACGGCGTTGGATTCACGCGCTTTCCCTGTTATCCACAAGGATGCGTTAACGAACATCGGTCTAGCGTCCCATATGGCGCTGCGCGTCGGGGTTCAGGAACGCAGCGCGGGCCGGGGACTTGAGTTCAAATGCCGCTCGACACGGGTGTATTCGCGGACGTTGAGATCGCCAGCCGGCCTACGCCGGTGGTGCGTCGCCCGCGCGTGACGCTGGATCCCAATGGACCACTCGGCGAGGCGCTGAAGTCCGCGCGCCTCAGCCTTGGTCTCTCCCTCGACGAGCTCTCCGAGGCCACCCGGGTGAAGGTGCGCCACCTGGCCGCCATCGAGGCCGAGCAGATCGACCAGCTGCCCTCGCGCCCCTTCGCCATCGGCTATGTGCGCGCCTACGCCAAGGAACTGGGCGCCGACGCCGACGCGGCCGCATCGCGCTTCCGCACCGAACATCCCAGCCCCGACGACAATCTGCATTCCCCGGCCGGCGTCCGTCACGCCCAGAGTGGCCGCAACCGCTCGCTGATGATCCTCGCCGGCGTGGCGGTGATGGCCGTGGTCGGCTGGAACGTCGTGCGCCACGTCATGGCCGCGCCGCCGCACAAGTCCGTCACCGCCCAGGTGCGCACGGTCGGCGCGCCGCCCACCACCGGACCGTTCACCGCCGGCGCGCCGCTGCCGCCGCCGCCTGAGGCCGGCAATCCGGCCCGCTACGACACCCCCGGCCTCGCCGCCGCCTCCGCCGCCGGCGGTTCGGCCGACGCCGCCGACGCCGCGGGCAAACTCGCCGCCGCCACGCCGCAGACCGCCGCCGAGAGCCTCGCCGCCACGCCGCCGACCTTCATCGCCGAGGGCAATGTCTACGGTCCCGCCAAGGGCGCCTCGCCGCTGATCATCCAGGCGCTGAAGCCGATTTCGCTGGAAGTGCGTGGGACCGGCGGGGTGGTCTATTTCGCCCGCCAGATGGCCGCCGGTGAGGCCTACCGCGTGCCGGACCTGCCGGGGCTGACCGCCGAGGTCTCCAACCCGGCCAGCGCCGCCCTCTATCAGAACGGCGTCTCTCGCGGCCTGTTCGCTCAGGCGCAGATGCCGCTGAAAGTGGCCGGCTAGCTGAGCGCGGACTGGCGGCGCGGGGCGATTGCCCCTATTCTTGATGCGTCATGACCACTGAAGCTCACACGCACCTGCGCCCCTGGCGGGCGATCGACCGGCGCAAGTCGCGCCAGATCCATGTCGGCAATGTGCCTGTGGGCGGCGATGCGCCGATCACCGTCCAGTCGATGACCAATACGCTCACCTCCGACGCGGCGGCGACCATCGCCCAGATTCGCCAGCTCGAAGAGGCCGGCGCCGACATCGTCCGGGTCTCCTGTCCCGACGAGGCGTCCACCGCGGCCCTGTCGACGATCGTCAAGGCCTCCAAGGTCCCGATCGTCGCCGACATCCACTTCCACTACAAACGCGGCATCGAGGCGGCCAAGGCCGGCGCGGCGTGCCTGCGGATCAACCCCGGCAACATCGGCTCGCCCCAGCGGGTGCGCGAGGTGATCGACGCCGCTCGCGACTACGGCTGCTCGATGCGGATCGGCGTCAACGCCGGCTCGCTGGAGCCGCACCTGCTGGAGCAATACGGCGAGCCCTGTCCCGAGGCGATGGTGCAGAGCGCCCTCGACCACGCCAAGATCCTTCAGGACCACGACTTCCACGAGTTCAAGATCAGCGTGAAGGCCTCCGATCTGTTCCTGGCGGTGGCCGCCTACCAGCAGCTGGCCGAGGTCATCGACTGCCCGCTGCACGTCGGCATCACCGAGGCCGGCCCGACCCGCTCGGGGACCATCAAGTCGTCGATCGGCATGGGCTCGCTGCTCTGGGCCGGCATCGGCGACACGATCCGCGTGTCGCTCGCCGCCGATCCGGTCGAGGAGATCAAGGCCGGCTTCGATATCCTGAAGTCGCTCGGCCTGCGCCACCGGGGTGTCAACATCATCGCCTGCCCCTCCTGCGCGCGGCAGGGCTTCAACGTCATCGAGACGGTCGGCAAGCTGGAGGAGCGCCTGGCGCATATCTCCACCTCGATGAGCCTGTCGATCATCGGCTGCGTGGTCAACGGCCCGGGCGAGGCCCTGCTCACCGACGTCGGCTTCACCGGCGGCGGCAAGGGCGCCGGGATGGTCTATCTGGCCGGCAAGGCCGACCACAAGCTCGGCAACGAGGGCATGGTCGAGCACATTGTCGGACTGGTCGAGGCCCGCGCCGCCGAGATCGAGGCGGCCAAGAGCAAGAGCGAATTGCAGGCCGCTGAATAGGTGACGCCGCAGCGCGCTTCGCGGGTCGCTTCCCCGGTTCGAGCGCGTTCCAAACGCAAGGTGACGCTAGCGTCAGTCTTGCCTATCGCCGTTCCGCCTGATTAGGTCGCGCCTCCATAAACGGGAGCGAGACCATGTCCGCAGACGGCACCTGGAAGACCACGATCAATTCGCCGATGGGCGTGCAAGAAGGCACCCTGACCATCGCCACCAGCGGCGCGACCTTCACCGGCTCGATGCAGACCGCCCAGGGCGCGCAAGACGTCTCCGGCAAGGTGGACGGCAACACCCTCACCTGGGGCTCGAAGCTCACCCAGCCCTTCCCGATCGACCTTGAGTTCACCGTCACCGTGAACGGCGATTCCATGGAAGGCTCCGTGAAAGCCGGCGCTTTCGGCTCCTCGCCGCTCAAGGGCGTGCGGGCTTAGGATCGGCGGCGCAGACCCCTCACCTAATCTCTCCCCGTGACCGGGGAGAGGGATACTCCAGGGGCTGTGCGAGCTGCTTCACCTCATCCGCTACACCGCTTCATCAGTAGCCCTCTCCCCGCGCCAGTGGGGAGAGGTGAGGTGAGGGGTCTGCGGACAGTGCTCCCATGACCGCCACCCTCGTCTCCGCCTGGACCGCCGCGCGTAAGCGGCTCGAGGCGGTCGGCGTCGAGAGCCCGGCGGTGGATGCGCGGCTGCTGCTGGAGGCGGCCGCCGGCGTCGCCCGCATCGATATCCTCACCGATCCCCACCGAGAACTGACCCCGGAGCAGGCCGAGCGCCTGGAGGCGTTCCTGGTCCGGCGCGAAGCCCGCGAACCGGTCAGCCAGATCGTCGGCCGTCGGGCGTTCTGGACCCTGAACCTGCGCGTAACCCCCGACGTGCTGACGCCGCGGCCCGAGACCGAGCGGCTGCTGGACATCGCCCTGGCGCTGCTCCCGGCCGACCGCGCCTTCACCGCCCTCGATCTTGGCCTTGGCTCAGGAGCGATCCTGCTGGCGCTGCTGGCCGAGCGGCCGCTGGCCAGGGGCGTCGGGGTCGAAATCTCCGACGCTGCGCTGCAGATCGCCCGCGAGAATGCCGCCGAACTCGGCCTCGCCGGTCGCGCGGATCTCAGGCTCGGCGACTGGACCGAGGGCCTGGCGGACAGCGTCTTCGACCTGGTCCTCGCCAATCCGCCGTACATCCCCACGGCTGAGATTGCGGCGCTCGAGCCCGAAGTGCGCGAGCACGAACCCAGGCTGGCCCTTGACGGAGGGCTCGACGGCCTCGACGCCTATCGCCGCCTGGCGCCGGAGATCCTGCGGGTGCTGAAGCCCGGCGGCCTGTTCGCCGTCGAGATCGGGCCCGAGCAGGGCGCCGCTGTGGAAGCCTTGTTCAGGGCGGCCGGCGCGGTCGATCTGGCCCGCCATCCGGACCTTACCCGGCGCGAGCGCATCGTCGCGGGTTCCAAGAAACCCCTTGGAAATCCGCCGGTGAATCGCTAGATCAAAGCCGTCTCCTCTAGAACCGTCGGAGCTACGGGTCCGGGCGCAGGTCTAAGACCGGCGCGGAACCACTTCGGCAGGCGCGGGCGAAATCCTCGCAAGAACGCGCCTCAAGCCTTGGGAGACGGGGAACCTAAAGCGTTTTCGAACACTCAATCGGGCGGGATCGCCCGCATCTTCAAACCAAGCCACAGCTCCGCCAGGAGGACTTTTCCTCAAGCCGGCGGACGATCGGCGACAGGTCGGCCAAATATGAGAGATTTCAAGGGGATGAAGCGTCAGCGCAACCGCAATCGCGGTGGTGGTGGCGGCGGTGGTAATGGAGGCAAGCCTCAGCACAACGCCAATCGCGCCTTCGACTCCAACGGACCAGACAATGTGAAGGTCCGCGGAGCGGCCCAGCACATCTACGAAAAATACCAGCAGCTGGCGCGCGACGCCGGCTCCGGCGGCGATCGGGTTCTGCAGGAGAATTACCTGCAACACGCCGAGCACTATTTCCGCGTCCTGCGCGCCATGCAGCCGCTGCGGCCGCTCAGCGAGATCATCGGCCGTGACAACTTCGCCTCCGGCTACGACATCGACTTCGAGGAAGAGCCGCAGCCCGGCGATCAGGTCGAGGGCTCCGAGGGCGACAACGCCGATGGCGGCGATGGCCGGCGCGAGTGGTCGGATCGGCCCCAGAACGATCGCCAGCAGAACGACCGCCAGCAGAATGGCGGCCAGCAGAACGGCCAGTATGACCGGCCGCAATACAACGATCGCCAGCAGAACGATCGCCCCCGGGACGACAACCGCCCCCGCGACGACTATCGGGCTCGAGACGACCGGCCCCAGAACGACCGCCAACAGAACGATCGCCCGCAGAATGATCGGCCCCAGAACGATGGGCGCCCGCGCGAGGATCGCTTCCGCGACCAGCCGCGCTATCGCGACGACCGTCCCCGCGACGACCGTCCCCGCGACGAAAACCGACCCCGCGACGAAAACCGACCCCGGGATGATCGCCCCCGGGATGAGCGTCCCCGCGACCAGCCGCGCTACCGCGATGACCGTCCTCGCAACGACCGCCCCGAGCGCGACCCGCTGGGCGTCGTCGAGCCGCAGGCGACACCGCTGACCCCGCCCGCGCCGGCTTACGAGCCGCCGGAGCCGACCCACGGGGTCCTGCGCAGCGAAGACGGCGGCGTCAGCCATGCTCCTGCTTTCCTGCAGCAACGCGCCGCCGAGCCCCGTCCCGCCGACGCCGACGAGCCGGTCGCCGAGGCCCGCCGCCCGCGTCGTCGCCGCGCCCCGCGCACCTTCGACGCCGCCGAAGGCGCGGCGCCGGCCGAGAGCGACGAAGGCTAATCCTCCCCCGCAGGGGAGGGGGACCACGGGGGTAGTGACCGGGCGCGGAACGAAGCCGCCCTGCCGCCGTGCTCCGCAGCGCTTCGAACTCCGCCTCAGCGCCAGGCGCGAAGCCGTAATCCAGCACCACGCCGCGCACGGTCACCGAGCGCACGCCGGCGGTCTCGGTGATCACGCTCCGCGCCTTGCCCGCCGGCCAGACGCCGACCAATAGGCGAGGCGACCAGCCTTGGCCAAACCGTCGCCCGTCTGCTACGCCCGTGCCCGGCAGCGGCCGTCAGAGCCGGCGCCCCAAGGGAAACCGCCAGGAGCCGTCCGCATGAGACTGAAAGCGCCACGCATCGCGCCCGTCCCCGACGCCGAGCTCACCGAGGAGCAGGCCGCGGCGCTGGCGCCGATGAGCACGAACGGCCGCCCGCCACTGAACATCTTTCGCACCCTGGTCCTGGCGCCCAAGGCGCTGACCCGGTTCCAGGAGTGGGGCGCCTATGTGCTCTCCCGCCGCAACAGCCTGCCGGCCCGGGAGCGCGAGATCGTCATCCTGCGGGTCGGCTTCCTCTGCAAGTCCGGGTACGAGTTCACTCAGCACACCGGCATCGGCCTGCGCGAAGGCCTGACCGCCGCCGAGATCGCCGCCATCAAGCAGGGCGCCGATGCGCCGAACTGGAGCCCCGCGGAAGCAGCCCTGATCCGCGCCGCCGACGAGCTGGTGAAGGGCCATTTCGTCACCGACGCCACCTGGGCGGCGCTGGGTCGGCACTTCGACCAGAAGCAACAGATGGACGTGGTCTTCACCGTCGGCCAGTACACCCAGGTGTCGATGTTCCTGAACAGCTTCGGCGTCCAGCTCGACCCTGGCCAGACCCTCGATCCCGACCTCGCCGCCTATTGAAGGAGCCTCGCATGGCCCGCTCTCCCAATTCCCTGGGCGCCGTCGGCATCGGCGTCAGTGACCTCGCCCGCTCGACCGACTTCTATTCCCGGGTCCTCGGCATGACCCAGACCCAGACCTTCAAGCTGGGTTACATGGACGAGGTGGTGCTGGC
>Ga0302283_1000520_pt1 | contig 31952 bp, 28 predicted proteins | sample III_Fen_E1_4_FD_198770 | JGI IMG/M metagenome (GOLD analysis project Ga0302283, IMG submission 198770) | Peat permafrost microbial communities from Stordalen Mire near Abisko, Sweden - III_Fen_E1_4 | ecosystem: Environmental > Terrestrial > Soil > Wetlands > Permafrost | place: Sweden: Abisko... | reverse complement strand
CCACGGACGCCGACAGCCGTAGGACGTCTTCGAGGAGCCGGAGCACGGACGGCGACAGCCGTAGGACGTCTTCGAGGAGCCGGAGCACGGACGGCGACAGCCGTGGGACGTCTTCGAGGAGCCGGACCACGGACGGCGACAGCCGTAGGACGTCTTCGAGGAGCCGGACCACGGACGGCGACGACCGCCGCCGAGGCGCGGGCCTCCTGCGGGAGCACCCTCGGCGCGTGGATGGCCGGCCCCTGAACGAGCGCGCGCGGAGCTACACCTTGGCGAAGGCGGCGGCCGTCATCATCGCCACGATGGAGTCGCCCGTCGTGTCGACGTACTTCCGCCCAGCGAGCCCCTGCACCATGGCCGAGGTCACGTAACGCAGGTGCGGCGCCTCGGCGGTGGCGGCTTCGAGGATGACGCGGGCGATGTCGTCGCCGGTCTGCCCGGCGTTGCTGAAGCGCGCCATGGTGTTGCCCAGGTATGCCTCCAGGAGCGGCTGGTAGGCATCCGGGGCCGCGTCGCCGTGCGCGGCGCGGACGCTGGCGACGAACTCGGTGTGGACCGGGCCCGGCTCGATCAGCGAGACGTGGATGCCGAGCTGGGCGGCCACGGTGGCGAGGCTCTCCATCATCCCCTCGACGGCGAACTTGGCGGCGCAGTACGCGTCGTTGAAGGGCTGCCCGAGCAGGCCGCCGATGCTGGAGACGCTGAGGATGCGGCCCGAGCGCGCCTCTCGCATCCCCGGGAGCACGGCCTGGGTGACGCGCCACACGCCGAAGAAGTTGACGTCGAAGGTGGCCTGCACCGCCCCCATGGTGAGCTGCTCGGTCGTCCCCAGGCGGCCGGCGCCGGCGTTGTTGACGAGCACGTCGATGTGCCCGTGCGCGCCCAGCGTGGCCCCGACGCAGGCGTCGACCGAGGCCTGGTCGCAGACGTCGAGCTGCCGCACGTCGATGGTGACGCCCTCCTTCCTGGCGCGCTCGCGGAGCGCGTCGGCCTTGCCGGGATCGCGCATCGTCGCGACCACCGTGAAGCCCGAGCGGGCCAGCAGGATCGCGGTGGAGAGCCCGATCCCCGTCGACGTACCCGTGATCAGCGCAACCTTCGACATGGTGGGTGCTCGTCTTTCGTCGCCGCGGGTGGGTGCTGCGGAGCGGCGCGTGCCATCCGTAGGCGCGTGGTGCGTGCGGCTCAAGCGCCGTGCCCGGTCACCAGGGCACGCGCTCGCCGCGGTGGTCCACGAAGGCGCATCTCGACGCCGAGCAGCATTTCGCCGAGGGGCTCCGGGCCATCGACGGCACGAAGGAGGGCCTCGCGCGGGCGCTCAAGATCTCGTCGGGCGTGCGCCGGGGAGGCCAAGGCTTGGCTCGACGAAGATCGGAACGGGCGCCAGCTCAGAAGTTCGGCTCCTTGGCGATGGCGAGGTTGCTCTTCCGCACCGGCTTCTTGGGCCCTGCCTTGCTGCCGGGCCGGCTCGCGGTCCCGACCGGCAGGCTGGCCGTCGGAGTCGCCCCTGCCACCGCCGCGACCGCGCTCGGCTCGGGAGGGGCTGCCACGCTGGCAGGGGCCGCCGCGATCACCGGCGCGGGCCCCGGATCCGGGGCGGTGCTGGCCACGGCTGCGCTCGCCAGCGAGGACCGCGCGGTCGCGACGTTGCGCCGACCGATCGCCATCAAGGCCACCGCCACCGCCACCGCGGCCACCGCCAACCCCACGGCTCCCCGCCGCGCCAGCGCGGGCCTGCCCCGCGGCGGCTCGGGCGCGACCGTGCTCGCTCGCAGCGCGGGCGGCACCGTCGGCGACACGATGTCCACCACGCTCCCGCGCTCCTCCGACAGCGGCGGCGGCAGCGCCGAGAACGGGTTCCGCTTGGAGCTGGCGATCCAGTGCGCGGCGAGCGACGTCCCCGCGATGTCGCTCTCCATCCCCCGCGCGATCGCCCACTCGGCGAGCATCGCCCCGAAGGCGCGCATGCTCGGCCGCCCGACGCTCCGCTTCGCCAGCGCGCCCTGGAGGATGCCCCAGAGCTCCAGGTCACCGGCGAGCTGCTCGTGGGTGGGGGTGGGCTCCTCGGCCATGATGGCGAAGATCAGCGCGGGATAGGTGGGACCGTCGAAGGGGACGTGGCCGGTGATCGCCTCGTAGAGGATCACGCCGAGCGCCCACACGTCGGTGCCCTCGTCGACTTCATCGCGCCCGCCCGCCTGCTCCGGCGACATGTAGTCCGGGGTCCCGACGACCACGTTGCCGGCCGCGGGATCGTCGCCCCCGTCGCCGCGACGGAACTTGGCGATCCCGAAGTCGACGAGCTTGGGGATCGCGCCGCCCGACTTGTCCGGCACGAGCATGATGTTCTCGGGCTTGAGATCACGGTGGACGATGCCGCTGGCATGGGCCTCGGTCAGCGCGCTGGCGATGGGGAGGAGCGTGCGCACGGCGTTGGCCGCGGTGAGCCGCCCCCGCTGCTCGAGCACGTCGCGGAGCGACTCCCCGGTGAGCACCTCCATCACGATGAACGGGTCGCCCAGCTCGGTCTCGCCGAAGTCGAAGATCCGGACGATCGACAGGTGCCCGATGCGCGCCGCCGCCCGCGCCTCCTGGAGCAGGCGACGCGAGGTCTCCGCGGTGGCCAGCTCGTGACGGATGAGCTTGATCGCGACGTCCACGTCCAGCTTGAGGTTGCGGGCCAGCCACACCGCGCCCATCCCCCCCTCGCCGAGCAGGCGCACCAGGCGGTATTTCTGCGCGATGATGTCGGCCGCGCGGTAGAGACCGCCGCCGGGTACGGGGGTCGCGACGCGTTGCTCGCCGCTCCGGTCCGCGGTCGGGTCCGAGGCGAGACGGTCGCGGGGCGGCAGCGAAGTCGCACGCGGGGCGCTCGGCAGGTCGTCGCGGGGAGGGGCGGGCATGCGTGTCTCTGGCACCTGCCAGGTTACACGATCCCGGACCGTCGCCTCGGGCTCTTCGACATCCGGTCGGGGAACGCTCTCGGGCGCTCCCCGGAACGATCGGCCTCGTTCAACCCGCGCCGTCGGTGCGCCGGGCGCCGAGCCGATGGTCCCGAGCCTCGCGCAGGGAGCAGCGGATCTGCGTGGCCGACGTGAACGGATCCATCGGCCGCGGCGTCCCCAGCGGGAGATCATCGCGCTCGGTGTCCCAGGTGCACCAGGCCTTGCCGTAGGTCCCCGCGAGCTTGTCCACGCGGGCCCGCGCCGCCCCCGCGGGGAGCCCGGGCGCGATCAGGAGCCCCTCGTCCACGTCGTGCCGATGGCTGTGCCAGAGCTCTCGCTCGGCGATCGGCAGCCGTGCGAAGAGGCGCTCGGTGATGAGGTACTCCACGCCGATGAGCCGCGCATCCGCGGTGTTGGCGTCGAACATCACGCACTGGATGAAGTCCTCGTTGAGCTGCGCAAAGTACCGGTGGGTCTCCCGCTGGTCGGCGAGATCGCCCCGCGGGTGGTGGAAGCCCGACACGTAGGCGCTCAGCGCGGTGACCGGCGCCTTGCCCTGCAGCAACGACGACCCGAGCTCCAGCAGCGTGCTGTCGAGCTGCTTGGGCCCGCCTGGGAGCGACATGCTGGGCCCCGCGTTCTGCTGGATCCACCGCCACCAGCCCAGCCCCAGCGCGGCCAGGGTGGATACACCATTGAAAGGCTTCATGCTCATTCCTCCACCTCGTGGTCACGCTGCCCGTCCCGTGAAATCCGGCTGGCTCCCGCGCCCCGCGAGGCGCGCCGGCTCCTCCCAGTCCGGTCGGATCGCGTAGCGCAGGAGCCCCGCCGCGAAGCCGACCCCGTGCGCCACGTGCATGACTGGAAAGATGCTCCAGACCCGCGGCACGAGCGAGCGCCCCTGCCCGCGCCCGGCGCGCACCGCCTCGACCCCGGTGGAAAGCGCGTAGGCGCCCAGGCACGGCACCAGCCAGGCGTGGAGAGGCGAGAAGGCGCAGAGCGCGACGCCCACGGTCACCATCGCGAAGGGGAGCAGGGGACGGAGGACGGGCAGGCGCCGGTGCTTGAGCAGCGACCGGGCACGACCGCGGCCGTACTCGAAGTACTGCCTCGCGAGCCTCGAATACGAGTCACGCGGATGGTAGTGCACGACGATGTCGCGACTCAGATAGATGGTGCCCCCCCGCGCCAGGACCCGCTGGTTCAGCTCGGCGTCCTCGTTGGTCACCGCCCGGCCGTCGTAGAGGCCGGCCCCCTCGAACACCCGGCGACGGAACGCACCGAGAAACACCGTGTCGACGAAGCCCTCCTCGTCGGGCGACCGATGGCTCGCGCCTCCCGCCCCCAGCGGGCTCTCCAGGGCCGCGCACAGCGCCCGCTGGAACGCGCTCGACGCCTGCGGGCGCTGGGCACCGCCGCAGACGTCCGCGCCCGTCCGCTCGAGGACCTCCACACACTTGCGAACGTAGTCGGGCGCGTACTCGCAGTGGGCGTCCATGCGGACGATGACGTCACCGCGGCAGACGCGGAGGATGGCGTTCAGGCCGGCGGCCTGGATCCGATCGGGGTTGGCGACGACGTGGACGCGCGGATCCTCCCCCGCGATCCGCCGGAGGACGGCCAGGGTGCCGTCGGTGCTGCCGCCGTCCGCGACGATGACCTCCATGAGCTCGCGCGGATAGTCCTGCCGCAGGATGCTCTGGAGGCAGGCCTCGATGTGCGCCTCCTCGTTGAGGCAGGGCATGGCAATGGCGACGAACGGCGTGTCGGACATGAATCCGTCCCCCGGCGGGCGGCCCCCCCCGGGCCACGCTCGCCGCCGTATTGACACCATCGCTGCGAACTAGCAAATCATGGAACAGGCGGCCGGGCGGACATAAGGATATGCCCGCGGGCGCTTCGCCGGCGCCGAGGATCAAGGGGTGACGTCGATCGAATACCGCTGCCACGCCACTCCGCCGCGGTCGTCCCGGAGGACGGCCCACACGAGCGCGGTGCCCGGGGTGGTCGGAGCGGTCCACTGCCCGTCCGCGAAGGTGGCCCCGTCGCACGCCGCGACGACGGCCCCGGGCGCCCCACCGTCGACGCCGCCGTCGAGGACCTGGAGGCCGCCGCCGGCGCCCGCGTCGGGGCTCGAGCGGTCGACCGCGAAGGTGCCCGTGGTGGCGAACCAGGACACCGTCATCGCCTCGCACCGCGGCGTCACCGTCTGCGACTGCTCATCGTAGAGGGCATAGGCCTCGGCGCCCCCGCAACTGGTCATCCCCGGAGCGCACGCGGGCCACGACGTGCGCAGCGTCACCGTCTGCCCCGCGGCCACGGACGCCAGAGGGCTCCCCGTCTGCGCATCGACCGCGACGACGCTGGTGATGGTGGGGTTGGTGTTGGGCTGGTACTCCGAGGTGAAGCTCGCCAGGGTCGTGGAAGTGGCCCCGGGCAGGCCGCAGGTGATCCGCGACTCCTCGGCTGCCAGCACCAGCTGCCCCGCGGCCTGGAGGATGAGACGCACGGGCTGGTAGTACCCGCCGCTGGGATCGGGATCGGCCGGGCGGCCCGCCGGCATCCCCGCCATGGAGGGCGGCGCGTCCGGGCCGAACAAGCTGCACGCCTGGAGGGGCAGCGCCCCCGTCGCCGTGGGCCCCTGCCCCAGGTCGGTGAGGAAGCTTTCCGAGTCGAGGGTGAAGCACGCCGCGGTGACGTCATCGAGATCGCTGAGCGGCTTCGGCTGGTTGCAGAACGCCCAGTGGATCCCCGCGGCCAGATCCGGTCGCTCCCCCGTCCCGTCGACGAGGAGCGCCGAGTACGCCACCATGGTCCCCGGCTTCGCTTCGGCGGGAGTGCCGCTGATGGCGAGGATGCGCAGCGAGCTCACCTGCGAGGGCGGCGCGCCGAGGTCGGGCGCGCACCCGGCCCCCACGACGACGCCGAGCCCCGCGAGCACGCCAGCCGCGAGCAGGACGCCGATCACCCGCTCAGTAGTCGAGGCGGCCACCGAACACCGGGAGGATCGGGAGCCCCGTGATGTAGCTCTGCTTCGAGTAATCATAGTTGTAGACGATGTCCTCGGCGTTCTTCTGGTTCGAGACGTTCTGCACGTCCACGTAGGCTTCCAGCTTGATGCGGCCGAAGTCCCAGCGCTTCGCCGCCCGCAGGTCGAGCGCCACGAAGGAGGGGATGCGGATCGAGTTCTGGGCCCCGAAATAGGGCTCGTAGATGTCGCGGCGAGAGTCGTAGAAGGCGCCTGCCACCGGCGTCCGCGGATAGCCGGAGGCGTAGCGGAAGCGCGCGCCCACCTCGAAGCCGTGCCCGGGCTCGTAGGACGCAACCACGGTGAAGACGTGGGTCTGATCGAAGTCGAACAGCCGCACGGGCGCGTCCGGGTGGTCCTGGCGCTCGCTCCGGATGAGGCTGTAGCTGGCCCAGCCGAAGAACCCCTTGAACAGCGCCTGGCGCAGCAGCACCTGCCCGCCGTACGAGCGCCCGGAGCCCTCGCTGACGAGCGCCTGGGCGATGAGCGGGGTCGGGAGCGCGCTGCGCGAGGAGAGCCCGCTGTTGCCGGTCCCCTGGCCGACCTCCCAGGCGTTGAGCCCCGACACCGAGTAGAAGCCCACCGCCTCGACCGTCAGGCCCTCGGTGATACCGTAGGTGGCGCCGCCGAGGACGTGGTCGGCCGCGGACAGGGTGAGGTTGGGGTTGCCGAAGACGGCCGAGAGATCCTCGGGCGCGGGCGCCTGGTGGTAGATACCCGCAGCCGCCTTGAAGGTGAGGGCCTTGATCGGCGAGAAGCGCACCGAGATGCGCGGGTCGATGGCCGTGGTCTCGTGCCCGAAGCCGATGGAGGGGTTGGCGCCCACCACCGGCAGGGAGCGGCTCCCGGAGACGAAGTAGGGCTCGACGCGGAGGCCGGGGGTGACGTGGAGCCGATCGTCGAACAGCGACCAGTCGACCTGGCCGAAGGGCGCCAGGGTCATGATGGTCGTCTGCCACGCGTCCGCGTTCACCTTGTCGGGGCCGGGCTGGCCGAAGACGTGGATGTCGCCCTCTCGCGGGGGAGAGGTGAGGGCCCCGGTGCGGCTCATGGCGGAGGTGGTCGCCTCGATGTCGACTCCGGAGGTCACCACCATCGACGACGCCACCCGCCCGCGCCAGCCGGAGCGCAGCGCGTAGACGTTGCTGGTGATGTCGAGCGTCGAGGCCGGCCCGCCGAAGTCGGAGGTGTACGTGCTGATGTCGCGGCCGATGGAGGGCGTCAGCCAGACCGTGCTCCCCTCCGGCGTCTGGTAGCGGTACTTGAGCATCACCCGCCCGAAGTCGAGCCCGGTGTTCTCGGTCTTGATGGTGCTCGGATCGGAGCTGTCGACGCGGGTGAGCCGGTCGCTGGACCCGAGCGCGAAGAGCTCGAGCGTCTCGTTCTCGCGCAGGGTGCGGATGAGGCGGACCTGGGCGTCGCCGTACTGGGGGATGGGGAAGAGATCGGAGACGTCCTGCTTGGTGACTGCGGAGATGCTCCGGTCCAGGTAGCTCTTGCGGAAGGCCGCGGCGAAGCTGGTCTTGTCGCCGATGGGCCCCTCCACCATGGTCGCCGCGTCGATGATGTCGGCCGCGACGTAGCCGTGGATGGTGTCGGTGCGGGGAGCACGCGTGTCGATGGTGACCAGGCCGCCGATGCCGCGCCCGTACTCGGGGCCGTAGCCGCCGGGCACGAGATCGAGGCTGCGAACCATGTCCGAGTTGATCGTCGCCCGGACTCCGCCGCCGTGATAGAGCGCGGGGATCCGCACCCCATCCACGTAGACACGGGTGTCCGCCGGGGCCGCGCCCCACACCACCAGCGCGCCGGAGCCCGCCGCCGCGCGCGCCACGCCGGGGAGGTTCTGCACCACCTTGAGGGTGTCGCCCTGGGTGCCTGGCACGCGCCGCCCCTCGGAGGCGACGATCTGGGTGGAGGCCGCCTCCTTCTGGAGCTTGGGGATGACGACCACCACCTCGAGCTCGGCGGCGTCCTCGCCCTTCTCCTCTTCCTTGGGCTCGACGCTGTACTTGACCTCGAGCTTCTTCTTCTCCTCGATGGTCTCCTCGGTGAGGACGGGAGCGACACCGGGGCCGGCGATCTGCACGGCGTGCTTGCCCGCGGGGACGTCCGTGAACTCGAAGTGACCCTTCTCGTCGGCGGTCGCCTTGGTCTTGTCGTCGAGCGTGATGACGGCACCCGGGATGGGCTGCTTGGTGCGACGGTTCCGGACCACCCCCGCGAGGTTCACCACGGGGCCCGTGGGCTCCACCTTCAAGACGAAGTCGTAGCGGTAGGTGATCTTGACCGGTGCCGGCTTGTCGTCGATCTCGGCGGGGTCGAAGACGAACTGCCTGACGGCTGCGAGAGCGGCGGCGTCGAACGCCGGGCTCGCCGGGACGGTCACCAGCGCGTCCGTCACCGCGCCGGTCTCGGAGATGGCGATCTCCAGCGTGACCGACGCGGCACGGCCGGCGGCCTTCTCCTCCTCCGGGTAGGTCGCTTCCACGAACTTCACCAGCTTGGGGAGCTTGGTCAGCTTGGGCTGCTTCGCGGCTGCCGGCGGCTTCTGCGCGACGGCAGGCGACGGCAGCGCCGCCGAGAGCACGAGCACCGACAGTGCCGCGGCTCGCCGGAGGCTTCTTGAGATCACTCCTCGCATTCGGGTACGTGCCTATTCCGGGGGGACGAAGCGATAGCCCATCGGCTGATGCGAGGCGACGGGTTTGCCGCAACGGGTCGCGGGCTTGAATTTCGCCCTCTTCGCCGCCGCCAGCGCGGCTTCGTCGAGCCCATGACCAAGCCCGGTGAGCACGCTCACCGAGGTCACGTTGCCGCTGGCATCGATCTGCATGCTGACGCGGACCCTTCCCTCGATGCCCGCGTTGCGCGCGTCGTCCGTGTACGTGGGCTGCGGCGGGACACCGATCGGGGTTGCCTTCACCTCCGCCTCGGTACAGTCGTCCTCCTTCGGCTTGGGCTTGGGCGCCGGGCCCTCCACCGTCCGCGCCCCATCGGCGGCGCCTGCGGCCTGGGGCAGCGGGATGGCGATGCCCACCCCACCGCCCGGCCCACCCGCCATGGAGATACCCAGGTTGGGGAGCGCGGCGAGCTGCGGGTGCGCCACGGCCGAGGGAGGCGGCGTGGTGCTCGGGGGCGGAGGCGTGTTCTCCACCACGGCCTTGGGCTTGGGCGCCGCCCGCGGCTCCTTGGGCTTGGGCGGAGGAGGCGGCGGCTCGTCCTTGGGCTCCGCCTTCTTCTCCTCCGGCTTCTTCTTCTTCTCGAAGACGGAGACGAGGCTGTGCTTGGGCGCCACGTCCTTGGGGATCGCGGCGACGCCCGCGCCCATGGCCAGGTGCGCGGCGAGGCTGAGGCAGACTCCCAGGATCGTCCAGCGGTGCATGACGCTAGTTCGTCGTCTCGACGTTGATGGCGAACTTGGTGATGCCCTCGATCTTGGCGACGTCGATGACGTGGACCACGTCACCGTGGGTGGCGTTCCTGTCGCCGCTGACGATGAGGTTGATGTCCGGGTTCTGCGCCGCCGCCTGCTTGAGCTTGGCGTGGAGGCCCGCCTCGTCGATGGGCTCTTGATTGAAATAGAGGGCGCCGCCCTTGGCCACGGTGACGGCGGCGATCGACGCCACCGACTCGTCCGAGCTGGCCGCCTTGGGGAGCTCGACCTTGAGGCTCTGGGAGACGATGTAGTTCGCCGAGACCATCATGATGACCAGGAGCACCAGGACGACATCGACCATGGGGGTGATGTTGATCCCGCTGATCCCGGCGCGGCCCCTGCCGCCCGATTGCATGGTGCCAGCCATGTCAGGCCTCCGTGGCGGGCACGGCCGCGCGCCGGCTTCCGGCCTCGTCAGTGTCCTCGTCGGCGGACATCTCCGCGGGGACCGCGTCCTCGGCGTGCTTGCGGCTCCGCGCGGCGAGCTTGGGGTCGTACTTGAGGAGGGCGAGGACCTGCTTGCCGATGGATCCGACGTTGCCCTCGATCTCGCCGATGCGCTTCTGCGCGACGTTGAAGGCGACGACGGCGGGGATGGCCACCACCAGCCCGACGCCGGTGGCGATGAGCGCCTCGGAGATGCCGCTCATGACGTTGCCCATGGCCTCCTTGCTCTGGCCCGCGCCGAGCTGGTGGAAGGACTGGATGACGCCGAGCACGGTGCCGAAGAGGCCGATGAACGGAGCGTTGTTGCCGAGCGTGCCGAGGAAGGTCATCCCCCGCTCGAGGTCCTTGCGCTTCTTGCCCATCTCCGCCTCGAGCGCCTCGGCGAACGACGCCGGCCCGCCGTCCATCCAGGGCAGGGCGCGCCGCACCACCGCGGCCTCGATCAGCACGCTCTCCTTGAGGATCTTCTCGGCCCCGGCGCGATCGTCGGCGTGGAGCCGCTCGATCAGCTTGTCGCCGAGGCGGTCGGCGTCGCCGCCGTGCTTGGCGAAGTAGACGATGCGCTCGATCATCACGGCGATCGAGAGGACGCTGAGCAGCATCATCAGGTAGAGCACCCAGGCACTGCCGAAGAGTGCGACGCGTCCGAGTCGTTCGATGAGCATGATGATGGCCTCCTAGAAACTGACCTGGGTCACGTACAAGCCCGACCCCGGGCCGCCGCCGTCGGCGGAGAGAGCGAGCAGCCGGCCCTTGACCGTCAGCTTCACCTCGCCGTCGACCCTCTCGGTGACGATGAAGTCGGCCGCCGCAGCGCCGCAGGCGGAGGCCATGTCCACGCGCACGAGGTAGGTCCCCGGCGCGGGCTGGTCGGCGAACACCGCATCCTCTTCGCGGTAGCCGTCCTGGATGCAGCCGCCGTTGGAGTCGCGGTCGAGCACGGCGGTGCCGGGGGGCAGCACGCCGTCGGTGCCCGCGTAGGTGTTGGGGTGCTGGGGATCGAGCTCGGTGCCGTCCGGCGCGACGAGGTGGAGGTCGAGGTCGGCGCTGGAGTCCCACTGCAGCGAGATGACCGCCTTGCCCGCCGGCACGTTCGACTGGAACATCAGCGTGAGTGGGTTGGCCGGACCGGCGTTGCCGTCGACGTCGAGCGCGGAGAACGCGAGATCATGGCTGCCGGTGGGGATGTTCCACGCGAAGCTCACGCCCGCCCCCCAGACCAGGGCGCCGCTCACCTGCACGTCGGGCTCGCCGACGGGGACCACCCAGTAGCCGGTGCCGAGCTCGGTGAAGGCCATCGCCACGGAGTACGCGCCGATGTCGACGTCCCCGTTGACGCTCCACCCGGACTGCCCGACGTCGAGCACCGTGCTCGGGGCGTTGATGGTCTGCACCTTGGGCCCGGTGGTCCCGACGGGCAGCGCCCCGGGGAAGAACTGGGCGCCGTTCACCTGGAGCGGCTCGAAGGAGCCGGTCGACGGCAGGACCCCGTCGGTGCAGCCGACGAACAGCAACGCGGCGCCAGCGCAGGCCAGGGGGAGGAGGGCGAGGGGGCGTCTCACAGGGACCCCTGCAGCCGGAGCGTCCAGGTGTCGTTGGCCAGATCGGTGGGGACGCCGCGCGGGTCCCGGCCCATCTCGTCCTTGATCACGTCGTACTCGAAGAGCAGCCGCGCGCGGGCGGGCAGCCCCAGCCGATCGGGGAGCGTGATGCCGAGGAGCGGCGAGTACGTGGTCACGGTCTGCGAGAGGGGCAAGAGGGTGCCGCCCTGGAGCCCCTGCTGGTCGCCGCTGCTGGGATCGTAGGAGTCGTAGCGGAAGCCAACGACCCCGTAGCCGAAGATCTCCTGGGTGACCCCGAGCGAGAAGCCGACCTCGCGGTTGTTGAAGTGGGTCAGGATGGGGTCGGCGATGAACAGGCCGCGGTCCATGTTGCTGGCGATCATCGCCTCGAAGGTGAGCCGGGTGACCCCGAGCGAAGATTTCGCCTCGGCGCGCAGATCGCCGCCGACGACCCAGCGACTGAAGGCCTGGGACGGCGTCGCCGACGTCGCCGCCACGCCGATGAGCTCGTTGGGCTCGATCAGCCCGTCGCCGTTGGTGTCGACCCACTCGACGGCGTTCTTGGTCGCGGCCGTCCCAGCGTGGAAGCCGGTGCCGTTGTAGACCGAGACGCCACCGGCGAGGAACAGCCAGGGCAGCGGCTCCAGCTCCGCGCCGGCGCGGGCCGTGATGTCCTTGACCGAGGCCGGGTCGCGGAGCGGGTAGCCGACCTTCTCGCCGGCCGGGTTGCCGTTGAGGACCGCCACCGAGCCGCGGAACCACCCCAGCGCGCTCGTCAGCCGCGCCCCCACGTCCGGCTCGCCCGGCCACAGCGAGCGCGACATCAGCGATCGCTCCATGAACAAGCGTGTCTTGGGGCTCTCGACGAGCTCGTAGCCGAACGGGGTGTCGAAGAGGCCCATGGTGAGCTGGACCATGGGCGGCGCCGTCAGCGGGCGCTCGCCGCGATAGAGCAGCGACGCCTCGGCGTGCCACAGGCTGAAGGCCGGGCCGTTGACGGTGTTGCCGTCGAGCTCGACCATCGTAGAGGCGTACTGCCACTCCTTCTGGAGCTTGATGCGGGCGCGCCGGAGGACGAAGCGATCGGTGTTGAGAGGGTTGCCGCTGGGATCGAGCTGATCCTGCGCATCCTGGTGCGACTCGTACTGGGCCTGGATATAGCCCGAGAGGGTCAGGTTGCGCAGGAACTCGGGGAGCAGGGTGTCGAGCACACCCGGAGCCTGGAGCCGTGAGACCGTCTCGAGACCGGGCGGAACCGGCGCCGGCGCCGGTGGAGATGGATCAGAGCCAGAAGGTGCGGGAGCAGGAACAGAAGGCGGCAGTGCAGCCGCCTTCTTCGCCTCCGCGTCCTTCTGACGGGCGAGGACCTCCGAGAGCTTCTTCTCGAGATCCTTGATCCGGCCTTCCTGTTCGGCAAGGTCGGCTTGCTGGGTCTCGAGCTGCTTCTGGAGGGCCGGCGCATCCTGCGCGCGGGCCGCCGCGGGGACGGTGGAGATGAGGATCACCCCCAGCGCGCCCATGAACGTTCGTCGAATCACGAAAACTCCTACCCGCAACGCACAGCTCGCCTGTCGGTCGCGGAACGCGCTCGGGCGTTCCGCAGAATGACCGGTCGCGGAACGCGCTCGGGCGTTCCGCAGAATGACCGGTCGCGGAACGCGCTCGGGCGTTCCGCAGGATGACCGGTCGCGGAACGCGCTCGGGCGTTCCGCAGGATGACTACTCGTGAATCACGGGAGCGCCGGGAGACCGCCGTCCGCGGTCAGCCCCGGCAGCGTGCTGTTGGGGAACGTCTGGCAGGTCGCGCTGGGCTCGCAGGGGTTGAGGAAGTCGTTGTTCGTCATCGGCGCCCCGCCGTCGTAGCAGGTGGCACCGCCGGTCGAGGACGTGCTCGTGCTGCCGCTGCTCGACGAGGTGGTCGCGCCGCCCGTGCCCGAGGAGGAGCTGGAGGACGTGGAGGTGGAGCTGCTCGAGGAGCCGGTGACGATCGACGAGCCACCGCCGCCGTCCGGCGTGGGGTTGGTGTTGGTGCTGCTGCAGGCGACGCCGACGACGGCGCCCGTCGCGAGGAGGAGGGCGACCGCGCGGGCCGAGAATTGGACGTTCATGTCAGGTGCCCTCGCAGAAGCCGTTGCTGCACGTGCCGGTCGCGCAGGGGGTCGTCGACGAGCAGGCCGCGCAGCTCGTGGTGCCGACCAGGCTCTCCAGGTAGCAGCCGCAGGGCGACGTCGAGGTGTACGGGGTCATCGGCCCGATCTCGGCCGAGCGCTGCACCTTCATGGCACACTGGGGGACGGTGTGACCCACGATCTCGAGCTGGAGCAGGTTGACGCCGGTCGGCGTGGCGACGGTGCCGGCGAAGTAGCCGACCAGGTTGGTCGCGGCGGCCTTGGTGGAGTTGGTGAAGAAGTGGATGGGGCCCCAGAGCGCATAATGCCCCTCGCGCACGTTCTTCTTGTCGTACGAGGTCGACGAGGAGTCGGGGAGCCACGCACAGTCCTGGTTGTAGTGCTGGTAGGCGAGGATCTTGACCTGGGTGCGGTGCGAGACGGGCGCGCCGCCGTCGACCGTGCTGGCCGTGGTGCCGTCGGTGACGTCGGAGGCGAGGATCCCGATGGGGGTATTGGCGCTGGTCATCCCCGCCGTGACGACGGCGTTGAGCATGCCAGTGCTACCGCCGGAGACGATGTTCGGCGCGCCGGCCGGAGCGGGATCGGGCAGCCACTTGTCGGCGTGGACCCCGATGGCCTGCGCCAGCATCGACTGCGTGCCCGACGCGGCGCCGCGCTGGAAGATGACGGTGGGGTCGGTCCAGGGCATGACGGCGTTGGTCGCGGCGCCGAACCCGTAGATCATGTACGCCGCCTGGGCGCTGATGACCGACTGGGTCGAGGCGAACGGGACGACGAAGTTCATCACCTGATTGGGCCCGTGGGTCTCGGTCACGCCCGCGGGGAGCGACGTGAAGACGTAGGGGGCCGTGCAGCTCGTGTAATAGACGTCGGAGACGCCCACGTCCGCCTTCTCGTTGGCCAGCGTGCAGGTGTGCGCCGTGCCCGTGGTGTCCCAGTACGTGGCCGTGCCGGTGCCGAGCGCGGTGCCATTGAAGATGGCGTCCACGCCCTGGCAGGAGCCGGGGCTGGTGTAGACGATGGTCGTGGTTCCGGCGAGCGCCGCGCCGACGCCCTTGAGGAAGTTACCGACCGCGCTCGATCCGGAAACGAAGACCGGGGACGGGAGAGGGTTGGTGGGATCGGCGCTGCAGAGCTGGCTGGCGTGAGCAGAGCCGGCGGCGCCCACCGTCACGGCGACCGCCGCGAGGGGCACGAGCGCCCTGGTGAAGAGCTTTCGCGTCATGGGGGAACTAAGACTCCTTTCGGCCCTCGGGAAGCAGGGCTCGGAGTCGCGCACTCTGGACGTCAGCCGTGACAGGATGATGTCAGCGGGGTCTCCAGTTCGTGAGTTCCCCGATTCTCGTCGGCATATTCCCGGGTGCTATACAGCGAGACTCTGCACGGCAGCGGCAAGGATGTAACGGCACCGACTCCGTCCGGTCACAATGGTAGTGTCGCGGGGGCGCGGTCATCGAGGTCCGTGAGACCAAGCGCATCGCTCACGACCCGAGCGCACCGCTGGCCGAGCGGCCGGGCGTGCGACCCGCGCCCATGCCCTCTGGCGCAGGCGTTGCGAACGTCCGCGCCGTGCTCCCTCCGCCCGCAGCCCCGGCCGAGCCGGTTCCCCTGCCCCCCGAGCGCGTGCTCCGCGCCGCCGCGCGCCTCCGGGCCGGACTCGACCGCGCCCTCCAGGTCGCCTCGGCCGAGCTGCGCCGCCGGGCCAACAACGGGCACGTCGCTCCCATCGACGCGCAGGCCCGCGAAGGGCCTCCTTACCATGCGGAGCAAGCGTCTCGCGTCGCGCACGCGCTCGGCGTCGATCCGGCCGTCGGCCTCGAGCCCTCCGAGGCCGAGGCTCGCCGCCGCGCACACGGCCCCAACGTCCTCGCCGGCGTGGAGCCGCGCTCGGCCGCCTCCATCGTCGCCGGACAGGTGCTCACCGTACCCAACGCCATCCTGGGGGCCTCCGCGGGCGCCTCGGCGCTCCTCGGCGACGTGCTGGAGAGCGCCGCCGTCGCGGCCGTGGTCGTCACCAACGTCGCCATCGGGTACTTCACCGAGCAGCGCGCCGAGGACCTGCTCCACGCCTGGGGCGACCTGCGCGTCGACCGCGCCCGGGTGCTCCGCGGCGGCCGGGAAGTGACCCTCCCCGCCGCGCGCGTGGTGCCCGGGGACGTCCTCCTCCTGTCGGCTGGCGACGCGGTCGCGGCCGATGCGCGGATCGTCGCGGCCGCCGAGCTCACCGCGGACGAGAGCACCCTCACCGGCGAGAGTGAGCCGGCGGAGAAGAGCGCCGCGCCGGTGCCCGAGGACACCCCGCTCGCCGACCGTGACGACATGGTCTACGCCGGCACCGTGATCGCGTCCGGCCGGGGCCGCGCCGTGGTCACCGCCACCGGCGAGGCCACCGCGCTGGGCGCCATCCGGCGGGCGCTGGTGGCCACCGGCGATCGGGCCGCGCCGCTGGAGCAGCAGCTCGACGCGCTCGGCAAGCGCCTCGCCGGCCTGTCCATGCTCGCGGCGGGCGGGGTGGTCGGGCTGGGCCTCCTCGCGGGCCGCAGCTTCGAAGACGTGGCCCGGAGCGCGGTGGCCCTGGGGGTGGCCGCCATCCCGGAGGGGATCCCCACCGCGGGCACCACGGCGCTGGCGCTGGCGAGCCGCAAGCTCTACCGCCGCGGCATCGTCATCCGCAGGCTCGCCGCCGCGGAGACGCTGGGCGCGGTGAGCGCCGTGTGCGCCGACAAGACCGGAACGCTCACCTTGAACCGGATGCGCGTCGAGGAGCTCTTCCTCGGCGGCGAGGACCGGCTCACGGTGCGCTGGGACGACGGTCACCTCGCCCTGTGCGGCCCCGGCGAGGGCGAGCCCGACGCCCGTCGGGTGCGCGATCTCGCGCGCGTCGCGGCGCTCAACACCGACGTCGAGATCGACGAGGACGGCGCCGTCCGGCGTGGCAGCGGCACGGAGCGGGCCCTGCTCGAGTTCGCGGTGGCGGTCGGCTTCCCGGCGCGCCGCGAGCGGCGGCGGGCGCGGCGGGTGCGGGAAGAGCGCCGCTCCGCCGAGCGCGCCTTCATGGTGACGGTCCACGACGATCCCGAGCTCGGCCGCATCGAGCTCATCAAGGGCGCGCCCGAGCAGGTGGTCCCGCTCTGCGAGCTCGAGGACCGCGGCGCCCGCGCGCTGCGCGAGAACGAGGCCATGGCCTCGCGCGGGCTGCGCGTGCTCGCCTGCGCCTGGCGGAGGCAGTCCATCGAGGGCGGGCGCTGGGTCTTCCTCGGCCTGATCGGGCTGCGCGATCCCCCCCGGCCGGGGGTGGGCGAGGCGATCCAGACCCTGCGACGCGCCGGGATCCGCACCTACCTGCTCACCGGCGATCAGGCGCGCACCGCGCAGGCCGTGGCCGCGTCGCTGGGCATCGACGCTACCGCGGTCTACAGCCGCGTCACGCCCGAGGCCAAGGTGGAGGTGGTCCGGGAGCTCCAGGCGCGCGGGCAGATCGTGGCGATGACCGGCGACGGGGTCAACGACGGCCCGGCGCTCAAGGCCGCGGACGTGGGGGTCGCCATGGGACGGCGCGGCACCGACATCGCTCGCGCGGTCGCCTCGGTGGTCCTGGCGCGCGACGATCCGCCCGCCATCGCCGAGGCCGTCGAGGAGGGCCGGCGCCTGTACGACAACGTGCGGCGGGCCATCGACTACCTGGTCGCGACCAACATGAGCGAGGTGCTGGTGATGATCCTCGGCGGGCTCGCGCGCCAGGGCCCGCTCCTGCCGCTGCAGCTCCTCTGGCTCAACATGCTGACCGACGTGGTGCCCGCGCTGGCCCTGGCCACCGAGCCGGCCGAGCCGCGCCTGATGGACAGGCCGCCGCGCGATCCCACCACGCCCCTCTTCGGTGGGGGCGACTACCTCCGGCTGGGTCGCGCCGCGACCGGGATGGCCGCCGCCGCGCTCGGCGCCTGGACGCTGGGGGCCCTCCGGCGCGGGCGGGGCGCCGAGCCGGCGGCGATGGCATTCAATGCCCTGGCCGCCACCCAGATCCTCCACACCTACGCCTGCCGCGCGGGGGCGCGCCGGGACAACCCGGTGCTCTCCGGCGCCGTCGCCGGCACCGTGGCCTTGCAGCTCGGTGCGCTCTCGATCCGACCGCTCCGCGCCGCGCTGTCCATCGGGGGCACCGGAGCGCTCGACCTGACGCTGGCGGCGCTGATCGGCGCCGTGCCCGCCGCCGTCCGCTGGGCGCGCTCGCCCCCGGACGAGATCGTCGTCGAGGGTCGCGCCCAACATGTCCCGGTGACCGCGTCCGCGTCCGTTCACCCGTGAGAGGAGTCCGCGCGATGAGATTTCATGGACCGTCGTTCCTGCTGGGGATCGGGGTGACCGCCGCCTTGGTGGCCGCGCGCGGGAGGCTCCGGCCCGTCGCCGTCGAGCTCGGCGCCCTGGGGCTGCACCTCGGCCGCGCCGGCCGCTCGCGCGTCGAGCGGCGGCGCGAGGATCTCGAGGATCTCTGGGCCGAGGTGGAAGAGCGCGTCCGGGCCCGCGTCCGCGAGGAGCGGAGCCACGCGCCCCAGGCCGGCAACGGCCACGCTCGCGCCCCCGCCGCGGGGAGCGTCTCGTGAGCGCGACGGTGACGATCGAGCAGGCCCTCCCGCGACGCGTCCGCCTCCTGGCTCCGCCGCTGGCGTGGCACCGGGAGGCGAGCGCCAGGATCGCCCAGGCGCTCGCGTCGGAGGCGTCCCTGGCGCGGGTGCGGGTCCGCCCGGCCACCGGCTCGGTCATCGTCGAGGGTGACGACGAGCCCCTCCCCGCGGCCCTGCTGGCAGCGCGCCTCGCCGAGCTGCTCCGCGAGGAGCGCGACGAGCACGGGCAGCCCCTCGCAGCACGCCACGATTGCCCCGCGCCCACGCGCCTGGCCCGCGCGGTGGTGACGGCGGTCGCCGGAATCAACGCGGACGTCCGCGTCGCGCTCGGGGGGCGCGGCGACCTCGGCACCCTGCTGCCGGCGCTCTTCGCCATCGCCGGCCTGGCCGAGGTGGGCGCGACCGGGAGGGTTCCCGTGCCCAGCTGGTTCAACCTCCTCTGGTGGTCGCTGCGCTCGTTCATGAGCTTCAACATCCGCGCGGTCGAGGAGGAGGTGAAGGAGGGCCGGGACGGTGAGCTCGACGAGATCGTGAACGCTCTCTGATCCGAGCGGATCGCTCCCCGAGCCGAGCACCTTTCCGTCGCCGTTCGCGCGGCAGAAAGGTGCCCCTTTCGCCGTAGGTACCTTCGTGCGAGGAGAGTCGGCGTCGCCGCTCCTCGCCGAGGACGAGCGCCTTGACTTGCAAAGGCGCAATGAGCCACCCTTCCACCATCCGCCCGGCCCCGGGGGACCCCGCCCAATGACCCAAGCTACCAGCCCGGTTGCTCCCGGCGACCGTATCGCAGGCAAGTATCGCGTCGATGGCGTGCTCGGGGTCGGGGGTATGGGCGTGGTCGTCGCGGCCACGCACGAGCAGCTCGATCAAAAGGTCGCCCTCAAGTTCCTCCTTCCCGCCGTCCTCGGCCGCCCGGAGGTGATCGAGCGCTTCCTCCGCGAGGCCCGCGCCGCGGTGAAGATCCAGAGCGAGCACGTCGCCCGCGTGATCGACGTGGGCACGCTCGACACCGGCGCGCCCTACATGGTGATGGAGTACCTCGAGGGCGAGGACATCGAGCACCTCATCGAGCGGAGCGGCGCGCTCCCGGTCGAGGAGGCCGTCGGCTACCTGCTCGAGGCCTGCGAGGCCATCGCCGAGGCGCACGCCGTCGGCATCGTCCACCGCGACCTCAAGCCGGGCAACCTGTTCCTGGCCAAGCGCCCCAGCGGCGCGCCCACCGTCAAGGTGCTCGACTTCGGCATCTCCAAGATCCCGACCACCGCCAAGGAGCAGGCGCTCACCCAGGCGGCGACCGCCATGGGGTCGCCCTCGTACATGTCGCCCGAGCAGTTCCGGGAGGCGCGGGACGTCGACGCGCGATCGGACATCTGGTCGCTCGGCGTCGTCCTCTACGAGATGGTCACCGGCAAGATCCCCTTCTACCGGGAGACCCTCGCCGCGCTCATCGTCTCCGTCCTCACGGACCCGCACCCGTCCGTCCGCAGCCTGCGGCGAGACGTGCCCGACGGCATCCAGGCAGTGATCGATCGCTGCCTGGACAAGGACCCGTCGCAGCGCTTCGCCGACGTCGGGGAGCTGGCGCGAGCCCTCGGCCCCTACGGGCCGCAGCGGGGCGCGCAGTCCGTCGAGCGTATCTCGCACGTGCTCGGGCAGGCGCGGCCCAGCGCTCCGGTGCTCGGGGCGGGGCCGCTGAGCGCAGGGAACGCGGCCACCTTGCTGGCGGGCGCCAGCTCCGCGACCAGCAGCCCGCGGCTCGACTCGCGGACCCTGTCGCCCCTCAGCGCACATCCTGCGTCGCCGCGGTCGCGGGCGGGGAAGTGGCTCTTGATCCCCGGGGTCATCGGGCTCGCCGTGGCGGCGATGGTCGTGCTCCGTACGCTGAGCACGCCCCCGATGCCGGCGGCGGCTGGCCCGTCCGCTGCGGAGGAGGCGGCCACCGTAGCCCCCTCCGCCACGGTGCTGGTCGTGCCAGCAGCGCCGGTTCCGGTCGCGTCGGTCGCGACGGTCCCGTCCTCCATCGCGCCGCCCTCCTCGGTGGTCCCGCCGCCGACGCCGGTGACAGGGCGCCCACGGGCGACCGCGGCTCCTCTCCCCTCCGGCCCCCGGTGCAAGGTCGTCAGCTCGTACGATGCCGAGGGGAACAAGCACTTCAAGCAAGAATGCCAATGACCTCCGGTGCCCTCGCTTCCATCCTCCTCGTCGCTGCCCTCGTGGGCATGGCCCCGCCGGCGCTCGCCGACGACGCCGCCTGCATCGCCGCCTCGGAGAGCGCGATTCCCCTCCGCAAGCAGGGCAAGCTGCACGACGCGATCAAGCAGCTCGCCGTCTGCGCCGCCGCGGCCTGCCCCGCGGAGGTGAACGCGGACTGCGCGCAGCGGATCGCGGCGCTCAAGGCCGCCATGCCGACGCTCATCCTCGGCGCCAGGGACGGCGCGGGCAACGACCTCACTGCGGTCACCGTCAGCCTCGGTGGCACCCCCCTCCCGGGCGCGCTCGACGGGCGCGCGCTCGAGCTCGATCCGGGCGAGCACACCTTCCGCTTCGAGCTGGCGGGGCAGCCCCCGGTGGAGAAGAAGCTGGTGCTCCGCGAGGGCGAGAAGGACCGCCACGAGACCGTCGTCCTCGGGCCGCCGGTCACGGTGCCCGCGATCCCCGCAGTCCCGGCAACAACGCCGCCGAGCTTCTGGACCACCCGAAGGACGGTGGCCGTGGTCAGCGCCGGAGTCGGCGTGGTGGGCATCGGCCTCGGCGCAATGTTCGGCGCCTACGCGGGCTCGGCCCAGAGCCGAGAGAAGAGCGATTGCGCGTCCTCCTCGGCGTGCTCGAACCGCCCGCAGAGCGTGGCGGATTACAACGCCGCCCAGCAGAACGCGACCGGCTCCACCGTCGGCTTCGTCGTGGGCGGCGCGCTGGTGGCGACGGGCGTCGTGGTGTTCCTCACCGCGCCGCGGGTCGCCGGCGCGGCTTCCCAGGCGAGCACGAGCGCGTTGCGAGTCTCGCCCCTGATGGCGGGGGCCGGGGCCTCGATGCCGCGCGGGCTCATGCTGGGAGCCGACTTCTGATGCGTCAGGCACACTGGAGGCTGACCGGGGCTGCCTTCCTCGGCCTCGCGGGCGCGGCGTGCAGTGCCATCCTCGGGCTGGAGGCGCCTCCCGACGCCCTCCCCAGCTCCGACGCCGGCCCGCCGCCGGCCGACGGGGCCCCGGTGGACGCCGGGCCTCCCCCGGTGTGCGCCTCGCTCGACGCCGTGACGGACGCGGGCGGGTCGTACTCCTCGATCGCCTTCGACGACGCCGGGACGGGCGCGTGGGACTGGTTCGACACGACCGCGATCTCGTCCGCCCACCCCACGTCGTTCGCGGGCGGCACGTTCGACGGGCGCTTCGTCTACTTCGCCGGGCGCGGCGGGGACATCGCGCAGTACGACACGATGGGCGCGAGCTTCGACGCACCTGCATCGTGGGCCTACTACGGCACCGGGACGGGCGGGCCCGAGGGGTTCTCGGGCGCCCTCTTCGACGGCCGGTACGTGTACTTCATCCCGTACCTCGACGTCGTGCCGCAGAGCCGGATCCTGCGGTACGACTCCGCGGGGGCGTTCACCAGCGCGGCGTCGTGGTCCTCGTTCGACCTGCTGGCGCTCTCCGCCGACGGCGGCGCAGCGACGTCGGGGTTCGTGGGCGGCGGCTTCGACGGCCGGTACCTCTACCTCGTCCCCCACGCGGACGGCGCGCCGGACGGCCGGGTCGTTCGCTACGACACGGTGGAGCCCGACGCGGGCGTGGCCGATGCGGGGCACAGCGGAGACGCCGGGGGCGACGCCGGGCACAGCGGAGACGCCGGAGGTGACGCCGGTGAAGACGCCGGTGAAGACGCGGGGCCGGGCGACTTTGGTGAGCTCGACCGCTGGGCGACGTTCGACGTGTCGACGGTGAACCCCCTCGCCACCGGGTTCTCGGGCGCGGCCTTCGACGGCACGTCGCTCTATCTGGCGCCGACGTCCAACGGCGGCCCCATCGACAAGGGCTTCAGCGCCATCGCGGCGCGGCTCCAGACGGACGGGGGCGGTGGCTTCAAGAGCGACGCGGGGTGGTCCACCTACGATCTCACCAACGTCAACGGCCTGGCGTTCAACTTCGTGGGGGCGGGGTTCGACGGGCGCTACGTGTACTTCGCCCCGCGCGGGAACCAGGTCGTGGTGCGGTTCGACACGACCGTGAAGCAGTTCAACTCCGCGACGGCGTGGACGTCGCGCGATCTCGCCAGCGTCCTGCCGCCGGCCCAGCCGGACGCGGCCGCCCTCCCCGCCTACTACGCTGGCGTGGGGTTCGACGGGCGCTTCGTCTACCTCATCCCCGCCGGTACCGGCTTCGCCACGGTCGTGCGCTACGACACGCTGAGCACGTTCTTCGCCGACTGCGCGTGGTCGACGGTCGACCTCACCCAGATCGACGCCGGCGGCGTCGTCCCGCAGAACTACAACGGTGCCGTGTTCGACGGGCAGTATCTCTACCTCGTCCCCAACTCCGGAGGCATCGTCGCCCGCTTCAACGCCCGGACGCCGGGCTTGCTGCCCTCGCTGCCGGCCTTCCACGGCTCCTTCTGGTGAACGCGATGAAGATGCCTGCACTCGGCGCGCTCGCCGCGCTCGCCGCCGTCCTCTCGCTCTCGTGCAGCCCCGCGAACGTGATGGCGACCGCGGACGGCGGAGATGCCACGGCCGTCGAGAGCGCCTGTCACGCGTACGCGTATGCATACTGCACGCACCTGGAGACCTGTTCGACGACGACCTTGCAGACGCGCTTCAGCGCCATCGGCACCTGCGAGTCGCTCTACGTCGCGAGCTGCGTGAACGCGATGGAGTCCCCGTCGACGGCGGGCACGGTGGCGACACGGAACGCGTGCACCGACGCGATCCCGGGCTGGGCCTGCGCCGACTTCATCCAGGGCCAGAACCCTCCGCCCGGCTGTGTGGTCCAGGCCGGGAGCCTCCCGGAGGGGGCGGGGTGCGCGTTCAACTCGCAGTGTCAGAGCTCGTTCTGCGGGTTGCCGGGGGGCAGCGCGTGCGGCACGTGCGCCCCCCAGCCCGTGGCCGGCGCGCCGTGCGTGTTCACCCAGTGCGGGCAGGGGCTCTCCTGCGCTCTCAATTCGATGACGTGCATCGTCCCCGCGCTGGAGGGGGCGTCGTGCGTGAATTCCTTCTGCAGCACCGGGCTCGCGTGCATCGGCGGCAAGTGCACCCTCCCCGCCTCGGGGCTGGGGAGCCCGTGTGACTACGCCGGCGCGGGCTGCAACTTCGTGAGCGGCCTGGTGTGCAACGGGGAGAGCAACACCTGCGTGACCGCGACGCTCGCTCTGCCCGGTCAGGCCTGCGGGATGGTCGGGGGGCAGCAGCAGAACTGCGCCGCGGGCCTCTGCGTCGAGGGGGCGTGCGTCGGCGACCCGCTGGTCGGCGAAGCGTGCCAGCTCGACGGGCCGCCTTGCTACAACGACACGCGCTGCGTGCTCCCGGGCGACGGCGGGGTGGTGGGCACCTGCCTCGTCGTCGGCACGCTCGCGTGCGAGTGAGCTAGCTCCGCCGCGCGTCGCGGGCGCTCGAACAGCTCCGCTGCACGATCCGGAGCAACACGTCGAGGTCGACCGGCTTCTTGAGCAGCCCCGAGGCCAGGGGGGGCATCGCCGCGCCGGACGCGGTCACGATGGTCACCGGGATCTGGGCGAGCGCGTGCACGGCCTTGAGCGCTCGGAGCATCTCGTCGCCGCTCATCACAGGCATCATCAGGTCGAGGAGGATGAGCCCAGGGAGCTGCTTGCCCGAGGCGAGGATCGCCAGCGCCTCCCGGCCGTTTTCGGCGGAATAGACCGGATAGCCGGCGTCTTCGAGCACGAAGCGCAGCGTCTCGCGGATGTCGGGGTCGTCGTCGACGACCAGCACCGGTCGTGGGCTCATGCCCGATTGAAACTAGGCGACCCCGGCGGAACGGCCCATCCTCCGTCTCCCGATTGACGGGTAGTGCTCTTCCCGACTCCCTGGGGCGCTTCAGGCCAGGGCAAGCCTGGGCACCGCGTGGGGCGCGGGGGAGGCCGGCCAGAGGCGCCCGTGACGAGCATGATAGAAGCGCAGCGGGGCGTTGCTGTCCACGACCGCCTCGGTGGAGAAGATGCGCGGCGTCGCGCCGGGGCGGACGGCCCGGTCGGCGGCGGTGTGCGTGTGGCCGTGGAGGACGTGGACGTGGTCATGACGCTCGAGCACCGCGCCGAGGGCGGCGTGCTCCAGCAGGCCATCGATCCACTGCCAGACCGGCAGCCGGCGGTGCGGCGGGTGGTGCATGGCGAGCACCAGGGTGCGGCCCTCGAGGCGGCTCTGCTCGGCCACCCGCGCGGCCGCCGCGAGGGCGGTGCCGTCGATCGATCCGGCGGAGCGCGTGTACGGCTGCAAGACCGCCGTGGACACCGGGAGGATGGCGACGTCGCGGAGCAGGACGGGGACCCCGCGCGCGCTCGTCGCTGCGTAGGCCGAGAGCGGCCCGCGCAGCGCGCGATCGAAGGCCTCGCCGTCGACGTAGGCGTCGTGGTTGCCGGGCACCAGCGTCACGCGCTCGGGCGCGATCCCGCTCTCGGCCAGCACCTCGGCGAGGATCTCGAACTGCGGGGCGATGCCGTCCTCGGTGAGATCGCCGGTGATGACCACGTGGTCGGCGTCGCTGCGGCGCGCCGCCACCAGCACCTCGACGGCGCGGCGGCGGCGGCGCGCGGCGTCGTTGGGCCGGCCCACGGTGAGGTAGGCGAGGCGCCGGCGCGCCACGCCCTGCCGGTCCGCGTGGTCCGGCTCGAGGAGGTGGAGGTCGCTGAGGTGTGCGATCTGCGTCATGCGGCGAGATCATGACTGTGACACTCGACAGCGCCGCGACAAGCCCGCGTGAGCGCCGCTGCCGCTCCGTGTACGCCGCGGCACGCCGAGGTGTCGAATCCGCCCTACGCATCCCCTTGCCGTGACTGACACGGCGGCGACACCGGCGCCGTGGACGCTCCCCATCCATGGATTGGCAGACGCTCACCACGGTCCTCCCCACTGCCATCTCGGCGAGCCTCTACGCCGTGGTGTGCACGACGTTCCTCTGGACGATGCTCCGGCGCCGCCCTTCGCCGCCGCTGGCGGTGCGACCCTGGGTCAGCATCCTCAAGCCGGTGGCGGGCGCGGACGACGACCTCCGCGCCAACCTCGAGACCTTCGCCGACCTGGAGTACCCGGCCTACGAGATCGTCTTCGGCGTCGCCTCGCGCGCCGACCCGGCCGTCCCCGTCGTCGAGGCCTTCCGCGCCGCCCACCCGGACCTCAAGACGCGCCTGGTATGGACGACGCCGCCCCGAGGCCTGGTGCTCAACCCCAAGGTCGCGCAGCTCATCGACCTCACGGCCGCCGCCCGCGGCTCGGTGCTGGTGGTCTCCGACGCCAACGTCCACGTCTCGCGCACCTACCTCCGCTCGGTGGTGGGCAGCCTTCTGCGCCCCGGCGTAGGCCTGGTCTCGTCGGTGATCGCGGGCACCGGCGAGCGCACCTTCGGCGCCGCCCTCGAGAACGCGCAGCTCGGCGCGGCGGTCGCGCCCGCGGTGGTGACCGCGCACCGGCTCGCCGGCCGCCCCATCACGGTGGGCAAGTCGATGGCGATGCGCCGCGCCGATCTGGAGCGGGTCGGCGGCTGGGAGAGCGTCGGAGGCGTGCTCGCCGAGGACGACGTGCTCGGCCAGCGCTTCCACGCCCTGGGCTTCGGCGTCGAGCTCAGCCTCGATCCCGTCTACAACCGCAACGTGCGCGCCACCGCGCTGCGCACGGTGGAGCGCCACTCGCGCTGGTCCAGGATGCGCCGCGGCATCGTCCCCACCTGCTTCGCCTTCGAGCCGCTCCTCTGGCCCTTCATCATCGCCTCGCTGGTCTGGTGCGCCTCCCCCTCCGCGCTCTCGGCCAAGCTGGTGCTCTGCGCGCTCGCCCTCCAGATGATCGGCGCCCTCATCTCCCACACGTTGCTCCAGGCGCGCCGCCCCCTCCTGCTCACCGCGCTCGAGCCGGCGCGCGCCGTCGCGGGGTTCGCGGCGTGGCTCCTCGCGGTGGCGAGCCGGCGGGTGTCCTGGCGGGGCAACGTCTTCGTCTGCGGCGAGGGATCGAAGCTCATCCCGGTGCGCGCCCTCGTCGGGACGGAGCCTGCCCTGGGAGCTCCTCCCCCCTATGCTGGGCCTCGCGATCGGCGCGAGATCGTCGGCTGAATCCGCTATCCTCGGCGGCCATGCCGTCTGCCCCCACGCTGCGCGAGTGGCTGCGCGAGCGTCCCTTCGCGCTCGGCCTCTCCTCCGGCTTCTTCGGCTTCTTCGCCCACAGCGGGCTCCTCACGGTGCTCGAGGACGAGGCGCTCCTCCCCGCCCGGCTCGCCGGGTCCAGCGCGGGCGCGCTGGTGGCGGGGCTGTGGGCCTCCGGCGTCGACGGGCCCCGCCTGCGCGACGAGCTCAACGGCCTCCGGCGCGAGCACTTCTGGGATCCGCGCCCCGGCCTCGGCCTGCTCCGCGGGCGCCTCTTCCGCGAGCGCCTCGACGCGCTGCTCGGAACGCCGACCTTCGCCGGCTGTCGCGCCCCGATCGCCATCTCGGTCTACGACACGCTGGCGCGCGCCACCCGCGTCCTCGCCTCGGGCGAGCTGGCACCGGCGATTCAGGCCTCCTGCGCGGTGCCCCTCCTCTTCCAGCCGGTCTGGGTGGGCGGCCGCCCCTTCCTCGACGGTGGAATCGCTGATCGCCCCGGCCTCGATGGCCTCCCCGACGACGGCACGCGGGTGCTCCACCACCACCTCGCCTCGCGATCCCCGTGGCGCAAGCGCGGTGCCCGATCCATGGACGTGCCGGTGCGGCGGAACCTCCTCGCGCTGGCGATCCGCGGCCTGCCCCGCGTCGGGCCCTTTCGCCTCGAAGAGGGCCCGCGCGCCTTCACCGCCGCCCGCCGCGCCGTCCGGGTGGCCCTCGACCGGCCGGCGGATGGAGGGGAGCTTTGGGTCGACGCGTAGCGCCGTCGCCGTCAGCTCGTCTCGGCCTCCGCGCAGCACCGCTTGTACTTCTTCCCGCTCCCGCAGGGGCACTGCCCGTTCCGGGTCGGACCGGTCGGCCGGGGAACGGGCTGGCGCGCCGCCTCCAGCCACCCGGCCATGATCTGCGAGGACTGCTCGGGCTCCCATTTCGACTCGAGGAACTCGACGCCGCGCCGCGGCAGGTAGAGCTGCTCGGGGGCGGCGCGGGCGGCGGGGACGAACATCGAGATGGCGTGCGGCAACATGGTCTGGTCGCGCGCGAACTCGGTGGCCATCTGGAACGCCTCGCAGAGGGCGATGTCGGCGGGCACGTCCTCCGGCCGGGCGTAGTGGAACGGCGAGGTCGCCGGATAGTGATCGCGGAGCGCGAAGGCCAGCGCGACCCCGGCCCGTTGATGATCCGCGAGGACGCTGTCGATCTTCCCGAGCAGGTTCACGCCGCCGCTGCAGACGTAGAGCGCCCAGCTCCGCGCCTCCTCGGTGGTGAGGTCCGGGACCGGGAGGAGGGCGTCGATGGCCTCGGCGCGCGCGGCCTCGTCGCGCGCGCCGATCGCGAGCAGCGCGCCCGCCGCCGCGAGCACGTCGGAGGCGGTCTTCGCCCTCGCCAGGCGCTGCTTGGCGTGGGGGATCCACTCCTTGCCGAGCTGCCCGAGCAGCCACGCACCGCGCACGGTCTTCGAGAGGATGCCGCCGTCGACGACGACCCCGGTCAGGCCGTCGACGAGCTTCGCGAGCTTGTCCTCGTCGCCCCCGGCCTGCAGGTGGAGCAGCTCGCCGCCGTCCACGAGCGCGAGGTTGGCCAGGTGTCCCGCGGCGAAGAACGTCTGCCAGTAGCCGCGGAGCTGCTCGAGCTGATCCGCGCGCAGCCGGGTCCCGCGCTTCTTGAGCGCCGACTTGAGGTTGAGCTGGATCTGGCGCGAGGCGATGGCCCACTCGAACGACACGGCGAGGTACTCGTCCCCGATGAGCGGGTGGAGCGCCGCGAGCGCCTGGAACTCCTCGCGGGCGAGGAACGGCCCCGCCTCGAGGAGGCGCCTCAGCAGGAACGCCGCCTCGCCGGCAGGCCCGGTGAGCCGCGCCCGCGCCGCCTCGCGCTCCCGATAGACGGAGTGCTTGGCGGTGATCGTGTCGAGATCCAGCCGGGTTATGATCGGCAGGTTGCTCGCGTGCATGCCCGGACCGAGGCACGTGACGAAGCGGCCCGTGCGCGTGACCAGCACGAAGGGCCCCTCGTGCGGGTGGTCCAGCGAGACCGCGACCCGATCGGCGCCCTCGGGGATCCGGGCCTGCTCGATCACGTAGCGGAGCCGCTCGTCGTCCCGGTACAGCGCGAGCGCGAGCTCGACGTGCGGGCGTGCCAGGCGGTCGAGGCGCGAGAGGAAGTGGTGCGCGTGGCCCATGTCCTGCTTCAAGGATGACCCGCGGAGCGAGCCGTCCCCTCCTGTTGGGGCGTAGCGTAGCTCGGGCCGGAGTCGCTCGCCGCTGCGATTGCGTCAGGTCTCGTCCATCACTGGCACGGTGACACTGGCGCTCGACGCCGGCACCCGTTCACGGTCACCCCACCGACCTCCAGACCTTTCAGTTGAAGAAGCCCTTCTCCTCCAGCATGGCCGCGAGCTCGGGGTGCGCGGGGACGGTGGGCTTCGCGGCCTGACGGCGGAGGCTGGCGATCGTGTTGTAACCCCAGTTGCGCTGGAACAGGTTGACGATCCACGCGGGCACGCTGCCGCTGGGATCGCAGTGGATCTCGGCCGTCACGTGCGTTCGCTTCCCTCCCTCGATCGACGCCAGGACGAAGACGCTGTCCTCCAGCTGGGAGCGGATGTAGCCGTTTTGGGGCGCTGCCGGATCCGACACGGAGCGCATCCGCACCGTCAGCGTGCGGGCCGCGGCGTCCAGGGTGAGGGTCACGTCGGTGACCAGATCGCGATCCGACAGCGGGATCGGCATGCCGAGGTGCGAGTACATGATGTACTCGGTGGCGCTCACCTTGTGGAGGACCCTCGCCTCGACGACGCTGTCGATCCAGTCCTTCTCGTGGGCGACGTCGACGAGGACGTTGCCCACGGTGAGGATGGGGGCGTCGACGTCCCCCTCGCCGCGGAAGGCGACGAACGGGCTGCCCGGGACCTCCTTGCGGGACACGACGATCCCGTCCTCCGTCCGGACCCGCTGCCAGCTCGCGGCGCCCGAGTCCGCCAGGCTCACCGAGGAGGCGAGGGCCACCGCGAGCACGGCGACCATCGCGGCGACGGCCATGGCGCGCGGCGCGAGCGCGAGGCGGCGCCGGGTGAGACCCATCACCTGCCGGACGAGGAGGTCTGCCCAGCGCGTCGGGAGGGCGCGCAGGCAGCCCACCATGAGCTGCGCGCGCAGCGGAGCCACGTAGCGTGCGCGCGGCCGGCGGGAGGTGGCGGCGCTCTCGATCGCGCGCGAGATGCACTCGGGGCCCACGGCGGTCCGGTCGCTCATCTTGCGGAGCTCCTCGGCGCGGGCGAGCACGTTCGCATAGGGCGAGTCGGGGCCGCGCGTCTTCTCCGCCTCCTTCATCGAGCGGTCGGTGAAGCCGGTCTCGATGACGCCGGGCTCGATCAGCGACACGTGCACACCGAACGGCGCGAGCTCGAGGCGCAGCGCGTCGGAGAGCGACTCGACCGCGTACTTGGTGGAGCTGTAGACGCCGAAGAAGGGCATCGTGTAGAGCCCGCCGACGCTGCTCACGTTGATGACCCGCCCCCGCCCCCGCTCCCGCATCCGGGGGAGGAAGGCGCGCGTGACCGCCATCAACCCGAACACGTTCACCTCGTACTGGGCGCGCAGGTCGGCGTCGCTGATGCTCTCGGTCGGCCCGAGGGCTCCGTAGCCGGCGTTGTTCACGAGGACGTCGAGCCCGTCGCCGCCCGTCATCGCCAGGACGGCGCGCTGCACCCCCTCGATGGACGCCGCGTCCGTGACGTCGAGGCGCAACGTCACGAGCCGCGCCTCGGTCGCCGCGAGCTCGGCGAGGGCCGCTTCGCTGCGGCCGGTGGCGATGACGCGGTGGCCCCGCGCCGCGAGGTGAAGGGCAGCATGCCGCCCGATGCCCGAGGTCGCGCCGGTGATGAGGATGGTGAGCGGGTTCATGATTTCGTTCCCTGTTTCGATTGAATGTTCATTCGCTACGGTGACAAAGAGAAGGGCTCCATGGGAGCCGGTCGCGGAACGCTCCCGGGCGTTCCGCACGATGACCCGGGGCTCCGGGGCCCCTCGCGCCCCCGTCGTGAAACCCTAGGCCCGGACCGCTTCCCAGCCGCACTGCTCGGCCAGCATGAAGGTCTCCCGGGTCAGGGGGAGCCGGCCGCTCATCGCGCCGCGAAAGACGCCCCGGAACGCGCCGATGGCGAACTCCATGAGCAGCGTCGGCGGCAGGGGTTTGAGCGCCTGCCCCGCCTGGGCGCGCAGCACCATCTGGACCCCGAAGTCGACGGTCTGGTTCTCGATCGCGCGGCTCGCCGCGTCGAGGTAGGAGCCGTGCTGGTGGAGCTCGATGAAGGCGAACTCCTTGGGGTGCGCGACGGCGAAGTCCGCCATCCGCTCCCACACGGTCCGGAACTGCTCGCGGGCCGACCCCTCGAAGGGGAAATCCCGCATGATCTCCGCGGACATGGCGTGCTTCCAGCGCTGGAAGACGGCGTTGACGAGCGCCTCCTTGCCCTCGAAGTAGTGGTAGATGGTGCCGGCCGCGACCCCGGCGCTCGAGGCGACCGAGGGGACCGAGGTGCCGTGAAAGCCACGCTCGACGAAGAGGTCGATCGCGGCCCTCATGATGTCCTCCCCCTTGTCGCTGTCGGGCTGGGCCACGGACCGAATGAATATTCATTTTAGCGCAGGCGTCAAGCCCGGCGCCAAAAATGGCCGGACGTTGACGGCGCCGGCGCGGTCCCCGCACGATGGACGCATGCCGTTCAAGGCCTGGACGCTGGTGGCCTGCTCCGCGGCCAACGTCTACCTGCTCGGGGTGATGGTCCTCTTCGGGGCGGTGGTCTACCCGCAGCTCGGGGCGGTGGAGCGAGGGGCGTTCCCACCGCTCTATGCCGCGTTCACGGCGCGGATCGGGGTGCCGGTGGTGCTCTTCGAGGTCGTCGCCCTGCTCCTCACCTTCCCGCTCTACCTGGCGCGCCCGGAGGCGGTGCCGCTCGGGGCGGTGCACGCGCTCGTGGCGCTGGGGGTGGCCTACTTCGCGATCACCTTCGGCTGGCATCTGCCGGCGCACCGGGCGCTGGCGGCAGGCGACAACGGGGCCGCGGCGCTCACCCCCCTCCTCCGCAGCCAGTGGGCGCGGACCGGCGTCCAGCTCGGGCGCGCCGGGATCCTCGCGTGGCTGGGCGCGCGGGCGACCGTGGCCTGAACCCTCGCGGGGCACGGCTCGACCGAGCCGGTGGGTCCGCCTCGGACCAATTTACTTGCATGATGAAAGTGACTCGTACAGAGTCACTTTCATCATGCAACGCAGCAGCTTCCGAACCATGGAGTGCCCGGTCGCGCGCAGCCTGGAGGAGGTGGGGGAGTGGTGGAGCATCCTCATCCTCCGCGACGCGTTCTACGGCCTCACCCGCTTCGACGAGTTTCTCAAGAGCCTGGGCGTCGCGCCGAGCATCCTCACCAGGCGCCTCGCTGGCCTGGTCGAGCACGGGCTGCTCGAGAAGCAGCGCTATTGCGAGAGGCCG
>Ga0302283_1000517_pt1 | contig 31995 bp, 34 predicted proteins | sample III_Fen_E1_4_FD_198770 | JGI IMG/M metagenome (GOLD analysis project Ga0302283, IMG submission 198770) | Peat permafrost microbial communities from Stordalen Mire near Abisko, Sweden - III_Fen_E1_4 | ecosystem: Environmental > Terrestrial > Soil > Wetlands > Permafrost | place: Sweden: Abisko... | reverse complement strand
ACCGTCGACGCGTCGGGCAGGCGAGGCTCGGCGAGGAGAGCACCGATGCGGGCGCGCACGCCGGCGCTGCGGGCGGGGTCGTGACCGGCGACCAGCGTCCGGCCGCGCAGGGGAGAGCGGGCGCCGGTGACCAGCTCGACGAGGGCGAGCGTGCCGTCCTCCGGGGTGCCGAGGAAGGCATGGATGCCGGGGCCGAGCGCGATCGAGGCGCCGGTGAGGCTGCCGCGGGTGCGCCCCTCGGCGCCGGCGGCGTCGCGGGCGTGGACGCGATCGAGCTCGAGGATGGGCCTCATCCCGAGCCCCCCCGTCCGCCGAGGAGGAAGTCGAGGACGGCGCCGAGCGCCCCCGGGATGGACCACGCCCCGCGCCCGGCGAGATCGGCGAGCACCCACGGGCCGAGCACCACGGCCGCGAGCAGCCAGCGCCCGCGCGCCCTGCCGACGCGCCCACACACGGATCCGATGCCCCCGAGCGTGACCGCTGCCACGCCGGCGAACGCCAGGGTGGCGAGGCCGATGCCGAGGCGGTGGAGCGCCACCGATCCGCGGCCGGAGAGCGCCGCGGTGAAGATCGCCAGCGCGGCGAGCGGCGCGCCGAGGGTCCAGCCGACGGCGGACATGGCGCCGAGCACGCGCGCCGAGTCGAGCGCGGTCGGCGAGATCCCGCGCGCCGCGGCGAGGGCCTCCACGCCGTCCCGGCGGTCCCGGGCGCCATGATCTTCGGCGGCGGCGAACGCCAGAGGGGCCCCGGCGATCCACGCGATCCAGTGGGCGGCGGTGACCGTGAGGCCGTCGAGCGCGGCGTCGGCGCCGTCGCTGAAGCGGAGGGTGAGGGCCGCCGCAGCGAAGCCCGCCGCGCAGAGCATCGCCAGCGTTTGCCCGACGCGAGCGGCCCGGGAGCCGAGGAGCCGGCCGCGGCACAGCGCCACCACGGCTCGGGTGCGGCCCAGGCCAGCTTCTCGGATCGACGCCATCGGGGTCCTGCTTATAGCAGGTTGCCGGGAGCCGCCGGGCGAGCAAGCGCGCCCGCGCAGCTCAGCTCCGCTTGGCGGCGCGAGCGGGGGCTCGGCGCGGTGCTGCCGGCGCGTGGTCGTGGGAGTGCCCGTGCTCGTGGGCATGAACCGGAGCCGCGCGGGGGCGGCCGACGATGGCCATGCCCGACACCTCCCCGGAGATGACCCCCTTGGCGCCGATGAGGCGGTCGGCGAGGCGCTTGAGCTGGTTGGCCGGGCCCTTGGCGAGGACCACCTCGAGGCAGTGGTCGTGGTCGAGGTGGACGTGGGTGGCGCTGATGACCCGGTCGCCGTGGTCGTGCTGGATCTCGATGAGCCGCTCGGTCAGCTCGCGCACGTGGTGGTCGTAGATGATGGAGATGGTGGCGATGGCCTGCTCGCCCCGGTCCCAGGCGTCACGGGTGAGCTCGGCGCGGACGAGGTCGCGCAGGGCCTCGGAGCGGTTCTGGTAGCCGCGGCGGGCGAGGTGCTCGTCGAAGGCGTCGAGCAGCGGCCGCTCCACGGCGACGCCGAAGCGGACCAGCTCGCTGGTGGAGGCGGGCGGCGGCGTCTCCGGGGGCGTCTTCTTGCTGGGCACGGGGGCCGCTTGTACCACCGTTTGCCCGGGCGCGGCGCGGGGCTCTTGGCGCACCAGGCTTACAGGAGCGAGGGGGGCCGCCCGCGGGGCGCCTCGGCTTGCGCTACGCCGTCGTGCGCGGGACCTGCCGTGACATCGAGGTCGTTGGCAGCCAGACGGGTAGCCCGATCGCCGGCCTTCGCGAACCGCGCCGCGTCCGCCTCGAGGTCAGGCGCGACGGAGCCTCTCGGTGAATCATGGTGGCGGTGCTGGCATCCGGCGTCGACTCTACGGTGCGCGACGATCGGGCGGGCGTCGTGGCCGTGGCAGCCGCCGCGGTTGCGGGCGCCGGGCTCGCAGCGGCCGGGGCCGAGGAGCCTGCGGACGCTTGGGCTACCTCATGCTCCAGCGTCGCCTGATGCTCGGGCCGTTCTCAGGACGACGGGCGTCGCGGACGCTGCCTTCCACAGCGCTTCGTAGGTTCGGAGGAAAGCCTCCGGCCGCCGGAGCGGGTGGCTCGTCCGGTAGAGGTCGTCGAAGATGTCGAAGCGAAAACGGCGCGGAAGCGCGTTCCAGAGCGTGGCGCGGCCGAACTGGATCGCGATGGGTCCGAGCTCGCCGCGGAGCACGGCCAGGAGATCGCTCGCCCAGCACGAGAGCCCGGCGAGATAGCTCCGCTCCGGCTCCTTCGAGGCGACCGCGGAGATGGAGCACGACGACGGCTCGTACGCGAAGACGAGGCGATCCGCGGAGCCATCGTGGCGGACGGCAAAGGCCAAGGTGAGTCGGCGGCCAGGCAGCTCCGCGGACAAGAGGGAGTGGAGGCTCTTGAAGGTCACGCCGCCGACCAGCGTCGCGGCGAAGGCGTCGAGCGCTGCCTCGAGCTCCTGTCTCTCCTGCAGCGAACAGCTTCGCTGCCCGGTCGCCGGCGCGTAGTCGGGGATCACCCGTCCCGCGGCCCGCCTGCGAGGAGGCCACTCTTCACGCGGCGCCGGCCGCAGGAACGCGCTCGCCTCGTCCACGCGTACGAGACTCCCGCCCTCCATCGAGAAGGTCTGGCCCGGCGTCGCGGCGACGAAGCGCCCGGGAGCGCAGGCGCGTGCCATCTCCCCGCACATCGCGTCGGCGTCGACCGAGAAGACTCGCTCGTTGAGCCACGCGCGCTCCCCCGTGAACGCGAAGCCTCCCGCGCAGACCAGGGTCGCGGCCGGGCACCCCCACCCCGCGACGATCATGTCGTGCGCGCTCCGGAGCGCGAGCACGGAGCGCGGGGTGGCGTCGCGATCCTCGGGGAGGTACGGAGCCATGTGGCTGAGGTCGAGGGTATTGTTCGACCAGGTGACGAGCCCGGGCGCCTTCACGTGCGCCCGCGCCCACGCGACGTGCCGCGGGGTGAGCGTGACGTCGACCATCGAGAAGAAGGCGCCCTCGCCGTCCTTCTGACGGACCGAGATCGGCAAGGCGTCCCACTCGTCGCCCAGGCTCGACGCGAGGTGATTGCCGACGAAGGGGACGAGCTCGAGGTCTCCCTGCTCGACGACGACGCCCGGCTCCAGCGGGACCACGACAAACCCCATGGTCTCCAGGATCTGCCGGGCCGCGCACGACGAGCGCGCCGAGAGGAAGATCGGCGTCGCGCGATCGAGTGTCGCGAGCGAGGGGATGTCGAAGTGGTCGTCGTGCTCGTGCGTCAGGAAGACGGCGGAGACCTCGGGGAAACGGTCGAGGTCGAGGATGCGTGGCGGATAGACGCGGTAGTCGAGCGCGTGCGCGTCGCCGAAGCCCTCGCGGAGGAGAGGGTCGATGAGCCACGCGGTCGTGCGCGACTGGAGAAGCCACCCCTGGTGGCCGAGGAACGTCACGCCGAAGCTGCCCATCGGGGGCGAGGAAACGCGACAGCATTGACGCTTGTCAAGGCCCGGTCCGTGTCGTGGAGGGGGCGGCAGGGTCGCGCTTCGCGATCGCTCGCCGATGGACCCGTCGGCGTCGGGGGCGACACGTTCGACCTCGCCGACGTCGGCATGACCCACGCGCGCTACGTGCGCATCCGCGACGTCTCCTTCCGAGGAGGCGCCCCGACTGAGGGCTCCGACGTCGATACCGCGGTCATCCTCAACGCCGACATCCTCTGACGGGTGGGCCGAGCGCGCCGCCGAGGACCTGGAGGGCGCGCCCGCGACGCGAGCTGACGCCTGCGGCGTCTTGACACGAAGTCCATGATCCGTGCTACGAATGCTCGGAAGCTATCTCGGCGCTGCGATGGCGGCCGGCCTGCGCCGGTCCGTGGAGCGGCCCGGTGGGACACGTGCTCCTCGATCCGACCTTCGAGGTGAGCATCGTCGGTCACTGTCCGCGACTACTACGCGGTGGCCGGCGCCACCAACATGGGCAACGCGTTCGCCCTGACCGAAGAGTACCGCTCGCTCCCGGATTGAGCGGACGGCTAACGAGGGAGCACCGCGATGATGACGTCCCCCCACGAACCCGCGACCGGCGGCCACCGCCGCTCCCACGCCTGCTCGCACCTCTCGGCCACGGAGCAGGTCGCCTGCGTGCGCGCCGTGGAGCGTGGCGAGCTCGCGGCGCTCGGGCGCCTCTACGCCCTGTTTGCGCCCGGCCTCACCAGGTCTGCGCACGAGGTGCTCGACGAGCCGTCGGACGCGCCCGACCTCGTCCACGACGTCTTCCTGCGGCTCTGCGACCGGGCGGATCAGTTCGATCCGGACCGTGGCTCGGTGTGGCGGTGGCTCAACGCGATCACTCGCCACGCCTGCCTGGACCACAACCGCAGGGGCCGCGTCCTCAGCCGCGTTCGCCACCGGATGCGGGCCGGCGGGCCGACGATGACCGAGGAGCCGCTCGACGAGCTCGCGCTCCTCACCCTGCGGCGACGTCTCTCCTCGTTGCCCCCGGAGCACCGGCGAACGGTGGAGGCGGCTTTCTGGGAGGACGCCTCCTACGTGGACATCGCGGCACGCGAGAGGGTTCCGCTCAACACGGTCAAGTCACGTGGCGCTCGCGCGATGCACGCCTTACGGAGCGACTTCGGAGCGGTCGAATCGCGCGCCTCGTCGACCTGAGCTGATCCGAGGCGACCGCGCCGCGTGGCTCAGTGCTCGCCGAGCGCTGAGCAACCGGCGCCGCACACGACTGCCGACGTGTCGTCCGACAGCCCGCTGAGGTGGCAGTCCTTCGACTGGCACACCGCCTCGCAGCGGATGGTGGCGCCGGTGCCCGCGTCGTCGAAGCCGGGGCACACATAGGGGTCGCCGCCGATGCGGTACGCCGAGCCGCACTCCATCGCGACAGCCGTGGGCGCGAGGGTGCAACCGGCGTCTGCCCCCCCGTCCCAGGCGGGGAGCGCGACCTGGGTGAGCGGAGCGGGGCCGTCGGAGCCGGAGCAGCCACCGAGCACGAGGGAGAGCGCGGCCAGGAAGGGCAGGGAGCCGAGGAGACTCGAGGGAGCGATGCCGTGTCGGGGAGCGGATAGGGTCAAGGTGAGCCCCTTCCAGCATGCCGCTCGGCGAGGAGCGCCCTTCGCCGAGCCGTGCAGGCGGTGTTGACGTTCATGCGAGTCTCCGCCGCCCCCTGGTGGCATCCGTGAGCGCACGCTCACCACTCGCCCCTGGTACGCTTGGTGGCCAGATCACTGCAAGCGAAACTGCATCGTGTATTGCATCCGCACGCGGACGGGGCGCCCGTCCTTCGTTGCGGGGGAGAAGCGGTAGTTGCGCACACCGGCAACGGCGGCCTCGTCGAGGCCGTGGCCGGCGCCCTTGAGCACGCGGGCACTGTCGACCGTGCCCGACGTGGAGAGCACCAGCTCCAGCACCACGTCCCCTTCGACGCCCTCCGCGCGGGCGCCGGAGGGGTACGGAGGCGTGCGCCCGTGCGCCAGGTGCGCACGCGCAGAGACGCCTTGCTCGGGCAGGGGCGCGTCCACCACCTCGACGTGCGCGGTGCCCGTCGCGGACACGGCGCCGTAGGTCGGTGCGGATCCTCCACCGATGGCGATGGTGAAGTGCGGCATCCCCTCCTCGGCCGTCAACGCCGGTGCAGCCTCCTGGGCCACCGGCGCCGGCGGCGCGTCGGTGGTCGCCGTGGCACGAGGCGCAACTTCGTGTACGGCCGGCGTGGGCGGTGGGTGGACCGGAGCCACAGCAGGCTGGGGCTCGGGGGTCACCGGCGGCGGGATCGGAGCCGCCGTGGGAGGCGGTGCGACGAGGTCCACGTCGATGAGGCGCTCCATGGCCGCCGGCGACGGGGCCGCGGCGACGCCGTGCGCGAGGAGACCGACGAGCATCAGCGCGCCGTGTACGCCGAACGAGCCGGCGATCGCCCATGCGCCCCCGGACGCGGCGAGAGAAGAGAACAGAGCCGGCATCCTGCGGCCCCTACGCGGCAGCGACGCTCCCGGTTTCATCGCGGATCCCTTTTCATGCGGTGGCTTGAACAGGGGCATCGGGCGGTAAAAAGGGGTATCACAATTTCTGTAGCTCGTGTTACGCAGCGCACGCATGCAGTCAGAGAGACCGAGGCGTCCCCTCGCCACCACGGTGCCCCTCGTGCTCGCGGCGTTGCTGCCGTGGGCCGGCGTCGCTGCCGCTCAACCTCCTCCTCCCGGACAGGCCCGCTCCGAAGTACCTCCCAGCGCGGGAGGTGCCACGATCACGCCTCCAGTCCTGCGCTCCCGCGTCGAGGCGACCTACCCTCCCGACGCGCAGCGCGACCGGCTCGAAGCGGTCGTCGGGCTCGAGCTGGTCATCGCCGAGGACGGGCACGTCGCGGACGCGCACGTGACCGCCCCCGCGGGCCACGGCTTCGACGAAGCGGCGCTCGCTGCCGCTCGCCAGTTCACCTTCGCGCCGGCGCGTCGCAACGCCGTTGCCATCCGCTCGACGGTGCAGCTCGGCTACGAGTTCCACCTCCCCCCGCCCGCGCCTGCTCCCGTTCCACCGATGGTGGCAGCGCCGGCCGGGCCCGCCCCCCTCGCGCCGATCGTGACCCAGCTCGGCCCCGATCAATCGACCCTGGTCCTCGCAGAAAGGGTCTCCCCCAACGCCTCGCTCCTGGAACCGGAGCGCCTCGCCGCGTCGGACTCGAGCGTGGGCCAGGCCGAGATCGCGCTCCGTCCGCGGATGCGTGCCGAGGGCGTGCTGGAGACGGTCCCCGGCCTGTTCACGGTGCAGCACGCCGGCGGTGGCAAGGCGCAGCAGTACTTCCTCCGCGGCTTCGACCTGGACCACGGCACCGATTTCGCTGTCTTCGTCGATGGCTTGCCGGTGAACGCCGTGAGCCACGGCCATGGGCAGGGCTTCGTCGATCTGCACTTCATGATCCCGGAGACGATCGATACCCTCGAGTCGACGAAAGGCCCGTACAGCGCCCGCGTGGGCGACTTCGCCACCGCAGGCTCGGTGTCCTTCCACATGGCCGATCACCTGGACGAGAGCATCGCCAAGGTCGAGGTTGGCCAGTACGGGCACAAGCGCGCCGTGGTCGTGGAGTCGCCCGACCTGGGCGACAAGTGGCGGATGGTGGTGGGCGCGGAGCTCTTCAACGAGGACGGGCCCTTCATCCACCCGGAGAACTACGATCGGTTCAACGCCTACGCCAAGCTCACGCGCGTGATCGACGAGCGCAGCGAGGTCTCGGCGATGCTGATGGGCTACGGCGGCTCGTGGAACATGTCGGGGGTGCTCCCGGCGCGCGCGGTCTGCGGAGAGCACGACGTCGGCGTCATCAACGGCAAGAGCACGATCCTCCCGACCTCGCCGCAGTACTCGGGCTCGAACTGCCTGAGCCGCTGGGACTCGGTCGACCCGAGCCAGGGAGGCGCGAGCCAGCGGTTCATGGCGCTCACCTCCTACCGGCGCCGGCTCGACGACGGGGATCTCGAGGCGACGGTGTTCGGCCTCCACTCCAACCTCCAGCTCTTCCCCAACGACGGGATCGCTGCCTCCTTCCAGGCGGCGGGGATGCAGTACGGCTCCCAGGTCGAGCAGGACGACTCCCGCTCCGAGATCGGCGCCAACCTGCGGGTGACCAAGAACCTCAAGGTCGCCGGGATGGACGTGCGGTCCACCGTCGGGCTCCAGTTTCGCTACGACGGGATCGCCAGCCAGCTTCACCGCGACGAGCAGCGCCAGCGCCTCGACGGCCTGCCTGGGATCCCCGGGCCAATCATCGACTCGCTCATCAACGAGACCGAGCTCGGCGCCTACTTCGAGGCGGATTGGCGCGCCGCCAAGTGGCTGCGGTTCGTGCTGGGGGGGCGGGCCGATCGCATCGACGTCGACGTGAACAACGAGAGCCCGGCCGCGCTCGACAAGGTCTCCGGCTACAAGGGCGCGAGCCAGCTCTCTCCCAAGGCCACCATGGTCGTCTACCCCGTGTCCTGGCTCGACCTCTTCGCCGACTACGGGCGGGGCTTTCACACGAACGACGCCCGCTCGCTCCTCCCGGGGAGCGTCGTGGGTCAGAGCTTCCAGATCAGCGGGCAGGCGCCGACGTTGATCGCGACGGCGACCGGGTACGAGGTCGGGGCGACCCTCCGCCCGGTGAAGGGCCTCTCCTTCTCGGCCGTCGCCTTCCTGCTCGACCTCACCTCGGAGCTCACCATCGACGGGGACACGGGGTCCACCAGCCCGTCGTGCCCGACGGCCAGCGCCACCACGCAGATCCTCTACTGTCCGACCCGACGCTACGGCGGCGAGTTCACGGGGCGCTACCAGTTCAACAAGGCGATCTACGCCGACGCGTCGCTGACGGTCACCCACGCTCGCTACAACGACGCCACCGACGTCGCCGCGGGACAGTCCCTCGTCTCGCTCGCGCCGGTCCGGACCTTCAGCGCGGGCGCCGGCATCCGGGAGCCGGTCGGGCCGGTCACCATCATCGCGTCGGCGACGGTGCGATCCATGTCCGATCGGTCGGCGACGACCGACGGGACCCTCACCGCGACCGGCTTCACGGTGTTCAACGCCGAGGCCGGGCTCCGGTTCAAGTTCCTCGAGTTGGGGGCGGACCTCATCAACATCGGGAACCTGGTCTATCGCGAGGGTCAATTCGCGGTCAACTCGCGCCTTCCCGGCGAGGGACCCAACCCTCCAGTGGGGGTCAGCTTCACCCCTGGCCAGCCGCGCACTCTCCTCGCCCACGCGATCGCCTACTGGTGACCCATGAACCTTCGACGCCCGCCCCCTGTCACCGTCTCGCTCCTCCTCCTCTCGCTCTGTCTGTCGGCGTGTACGTCGACGACGCCGGACAACTTCCAGAACCCGCCGGCCGGGCCGCCCTCGACCTGCACGGCCAACGCGGCGGTCGCTGGTTGCAGCGGCGGCTCGGTCGGATACACCTGCGCCGGCGATCGGCCCGACGACGGCGACACCAACCTCGTGTGCAACGACGGCACGCCGGGGGCCGCCGGCATGACGATCTACTGCTGCGCTCCCTACGGCCAGTACTGGAGCGAATGCACGGTCGACACCAGCGTCGCCGGGTGCGCGGGAGATTCGTTCGGGTTCACCTGCTCCGGGCCGGAGTCGCCGGCGGACGCGGATGCGTCCCTCGCCTGCAGCGCCGGCACCGCGAGCGGCAGCGACACGCTCTACTGCTGCAACTCCGTGGTGTTGCCGCCGACGTGCGCCGCCGACCCGACCGTCACCGGCTGCGCCGGCGCGACCATCGGCTACTCGTGCGCGGGCGGGACCACGCCCACGGAGCTGCTGCCTGCGCTCGCGTGCACCTCGGGCGGGTCGGGCGGCTTCTGCTGCGCCCTCGGGTCGCAGTAGCGCGGGCGTCGCGCGGGTCATCCTGCGGGACGCCCGAGAGCTTCCCGCGACCGAGCGCTCACGGCTCCGGTGCGTCGACTTGCCGCAAGAACCCCTCACCCTCGAGGAACTGCACGAACGCCAGCGTCGCGTGGTCTTCGAGGTGCGGGGGGAGCTCGCCGAAGCGGAACGACGGGCGCGCGCAGATGGCGTCGAGAGTCGACCGGACTCCCGCCGGGAGCACCAGCTTTCGGCCGTCGAAGAAGAGGGTGGTGTTCCCCTCCTCGGTGGCGACGAGATAGCGATGCTCCTCGGGCCGCGCGAGCTCGGTCCGGGGGCCGATCACCCGCGTGTCCGCGCGGAACGCCACCTCCGCCCTGGGCTGCGCCGAGCGGACGCGGAACTTGAACCCGTCGACCAGCGCGTCACCGTCCCCCTGCGTCAAGAGCTCGGCGAGGCGGGTGGCGAGGCCCTCCTTGAGCGCGTCCCGCAGGTCCTCGCGGTGGGCGAACCCGACGGGCAGCGCCGCGCGAAAGGACGGCAGATCCTTGCTCGATTGAGCCAGCTCGGCGAGCAGCTCGACCCAGGTGTACACCGTGACTCCGACGGTGACGTGCGCGGAGAAGCTGTCCGAGGTGGCCGCGCTGTGCACGTAGCCGCGCGGCAAATAGAGCAGGTCCCCCGGGCGGAGCTCGACCTCGAGCAGCGGAGCCCCCAGCGCGGGGCCCGGCCGGGTGAAAGGCTGGGTGCGGTGCGGCAACACCACCGGCGGAGCGTGGACCCGCCAGCACTTTTTGCCGCCGATCTGGAGGACGAACACCTCGTGCGTGTCGTGGTGCGGGAGAAACCCGGTGGTGTTGCCCGCGGTCAGGTACGCGTTGGCGTGAACGGCGTGGCTGAGGTGACGCTCCAGCCCGGCGCAGAGCTCGCGCAGTGGGGCCCAGGTGCGGTGGAGCGCGGGCAGCACGACGGTCGCCCCGGATCGATACTCGCGGAGGATCTTCTCGATGTCGGGCACGCCGCTCCACACCTCGGTGCCGTGCTTGATGCTCGTGGTGTAGACCTCCGGCGGAAAGTATCCGCCGTGCCGGGCGAGCTGGATGGCGGGGTAGCGGAGGTCCGCCGCCGAGATGAGCCGATCGAGGTCGGCGGTCGTGAGGACCTGCGCGTAGTAGCTCTCGTCGCCCCGCCGGTGATGGAGCGGCCTCCGCTCCCAGTGCTCGGCGAAGAAGTCCTCGGCGCGGAGAGGATGGATCAACGCGTCGAGGTCGAACGCCGGGATGGTGCTGGCAACGGCCATCGCGTGCTCCAGAGCCGGCGCGTGCCACCGCACCCGAGCGCCGGCAACCCGAAAGTCCTCGAGCCACCGCGAGGCGCTCACCCCGGAGTCCAGCGCGGGTGGGCCGTGAAGAGGCCGTCGACGAAGCCGATCTGGTAGACGAGGAACGCGCCGAAGGCGAGGCTGAGCAGGCCCGAGGCGAGGCCGAGCCAGCCGTTCAGCCGCGAGAAGCGGCGCGCCGTGAGCGCGAAGGGCATCGCCAGGGCGGCGGTGATGAGCATCATCCCCGCGATGGTGCCCAGCCCGAAGACGAGCAGGTACCCGATCGCCCAGCGCGGGTCGCGGATCGTCCCGAGGACCAGGAGCGCCACCGCCGCCGATCCCGCGAGGCCGTGGACCACCCCGACGACGAGCGGCCGCGCGAGCTGATAGACGCCGAGGTGACCGAGCCCGCGATCGAGCCGCCCGAGGGATCCCTCAGGGTGATCGTGGGGACCGTGCGCTGCGGCGTGCCCCGCCGTCGCCCGCGCGTGCCGCGCTACGCCGCCGACGTTGATCGCCCCGAGCAGCATCAGCATGATCGCGACCGAGAGCTCCATGGTGAGGCCCACCCGGGTCGGGATGACGACGCCGAAGACGACGATGGCGCCGCCCACCAGCACGATGGTCAGCGTGTGCCCCACGCCCCACAGCGAGCCCAGCAAGGCCGCGCCGCGGAGCGTGCGCTCCCGGGCGACGATGGTGGTGACGGCGACGACGTGGTCGGGGTCGGTGGCGTGACGCATCCCCAGCGAGAAGCCGAGGAGCACGATCGAGAGGACGGTGACCGCGTACGACCCCGAGGTCGAGGTGGAGGTGAGCACGGCGGGCGTGTAGCACGGGTGGTGAATCTCGTGCTACCTGGAAGCGGTCTCTCTCGCCCCGCTTCGCCCTCCGCCGGCGCTCACCGGTCGGTCGTCCGCCCGGGCCGCGACAACATGACGCGGCCCGGGCGAGCGACGGCACGCTATGACCGGGCAACACCTTCTGGAGGCTTCCGTCATGGCAAAGCGAAACACTCTTCTTATCAGCGCTCTCGCCGGCGCGGCCGCATGCGTGCTGATCGTGGCCTGCAGCAAGTCGAGCTCCTCGGGCTCGGGCACGTCCAACGACGACCCCACCCCTCCTGGCACCACACCCGTCACGACCACGCCCTACCCCGCCTGCGTGCCCCTCGAACCGGGGTCCTTCACCAAGAGCGGGAGCTACACGGTGCCCACCACGACCTCGTGCTCCCCGGCCGGCGAGCCGACGGCGGGCGTCGCCGACTCCCACTGCGTCGGCGTGCCGCCCCAGCCCACCGATGGTCCGTCCTGCAACAACCTGGACGCGGGCGCGTCGGGCGCCGGCGGCTCGTCGGGCACCGGCGGCAGCGCGCCCAGCGGCGACGCCGGAGCGCAACCCACGCCCGGACCGTGTGACGAGAACGGCACCGACGGCGCGTACGGCTCGACCATGTACGGCACGGAGGGGGACGACGACGACTGCAAGTACCACGTGAGCTACACGGCCTCTCCGATCTGCGAGAACGACGGGACCTACTTCATCGTCACCGCCACTCACCTCGCCGGATCCCTGGGACCGCTGACCGGCGCGAGCACGTTCGCCGAGCTGTGCCTGAACGACACTCACCCGGCGCCCGCCATCGACGCGCGCCCGCCGAGCGGCAGCCAGCAAGTGGTCGAGGGCCCCCCCGGCACCTACACGGTCGGGCCCGTCCAGTTCGACGCGCCCGGCGACTGGACCGTGCGCTTCCACTTCAACGAGTTCTGCTGCGACGTCGTGCCCACTTCGCCGCACGGCCACGCGGCCTTCCACGTCACCGTGCCGTGATGGATCAGGCTGCCTGGAAGGCGCCTCTCTGGCTCGCCGCGGCGCTCGCGGCGCTCGCGGCGGGCAGCGTGGTCGCGTGCGGCAGCTCGCCCGGCGGCGGTACCGGCGGAGGCGAGTCCGCGTGCGTGTCCGCTCCCGCGTGTCCCGACGCGGGCGTGCCGAGCTACCAGACGGAGATCGCTCCCATCCTCCAGCAGGACTGCGTCCCCTGCCATAGCCCCACCGGCCCGGCCGGCTTCTACATGACCACGTACGCCGAGGTCCACGGCGAGTTCGGGGCCATCCTGAGCCAGGTGACGGTCTGCCAGATGCCGCCCTTGAACGGCCCGGTCATGACCGACGCCCAGCGGATCGCGCTGACGGCCTGGCTGCGCTGCGGCGCACCGGACAACTGAGGTCCAGCCCGACCGAGAGCCCCCATCGGGAGAGCCCTCCGCCCGGGGGGCAGAGCCCCCACCAAATCAGCCGTCGATGCAGAAAGTGAACACCGCCGTCGTCACTGGCCCCGAGGTCGGCGTGATGGTGAAGGTGTTGGTCCAGATGCCCGGCATGAACAGGTCGATCCCGCCGACCTGGTACATCCCGTCCGTCGTCATCGGGGTGATCTGGGGGGTCTCCGAGCTGCCGTGCCCCATGTCGGGCATGAAGGGCTTGAGCTTGATGGTGGCGCCGGTGACGGGATTGCCGTTCTCATCGGTCACCTTGATGGTCCACACGTTGGCGTTCAGGGCCGGGGGTGCGGGCATGGCGTCGACCAGGCTCACCTTGAGGCTGCCGCCGGTGCCCGTCTGGCTGAGGCCGGCCGCATAGGTCATCGCGCGTGGATCAGCGTCGCACAGCGATGCGGTGGTGCTGGATCCGCCGGTGCCGCCCCCGCCCGCAGAGCCGCAGGCGCTGATGGGGATGGCCGTGAGGACGAGCGCGAGAGCCCCGAGGAGTCGGTGGGTGACCATAGTGTATTCTCCAGAAGGCTACGCGCCGGGGGCGCCCCGGTTTCGCGGTCATGATGACAGCCCACGCGTTCGTCGTCCACGCTCGCCGGGCGCACACGATTGCCCACGGGGCTCCCTCCCGGCGGCTACCGCCGCAACACGCAGCCCAGCGTCTTGCCCTGGGGAACCGCGGGGGCCCGTCCCGCGAGCAGGTCGTCGAGGGCGTTGCGGAGGTAGAAGCGCGCGTCCTCCGTCAGGTGCTGCTTGTCCGAGTCGATGCCACCCTGGTACCGGACGCGGTGCTGAGCGTCGAGGACGACGGTGTAGGTGGCGTACTCGGCGCCCAGCGAGTCGGCGAGCGATCCGCTGGGGTTGGCGAGGACAGGGAACGGATAGCGCCGGGCCTTCGTCTCGACCTCGTCCCGCTGGGGCGTGGCGTCCGCCTCGGCGTCGACGAGGACGAACCGCACGCCGGCGGGCGCGTAGGTTGCGGCCAGCGCGCGCAGCCGGTCGTCGTGAGCGCGCTGGCAGGGGCAGTGGCTCGAGAAGAAGACCACCACGGTGAGAGGCGCGCCGCGGGTGAGCTCGTCGAGCGAGGGGCCTTGCGCGGTGATCACCGGGACCGCGCCGTCGAGCGGCGGCTTCACGCCCCCGCATGCCGCGACGAGGAGGAGGCAGACCGCGGTGGCGACGGTACGCGGAGCCGAGCGGAGGGGAGACGTCATGACCACGACCGGAGGAGCACGAGGGAGAGACCGAGGGTGGCCGCCTGATCGAAGCTCAGCCCGGTCCACGGCGGGGTCACGTACAGGGTGCCTTGCAAGCGCCAGACGTCGGTGAGCGGCACGGCCCCGAGGAGGCTCAGCGTGGTCTGCCGGCGGCTGCTGTTGGGGACCACCGCGCCGTCGATGATGGCGTTGCCCTCGGCGTTGCACGCCACCGAGAGGCCGAGGGCCGCCTCGGTGCGGAAGACGTAGGCGCCGGCCACGACCAGCGACCCCTGGGGAGCGAGGGTCTCGGTGGTGGTGGTGCTCATGCCCGCGCTTGCGGTAGTTGCGCTGTGCGGCGAGCGCAACGACAGCAGGCCGTTCACACCCAGGTAGAAGGGCCCGAAGGTCTGCTCCAGCGCGACGCCGAGCGTGCCCTGGAAGGCGCCGATGCCGGTGGCGTCGGTGGCCAGCGCGTTGTGGGCGGCGTCGGCGGCCCGGCCGGTCGGGAAGGTGACCCCGAGGAGCGCCGCCACCCCAGGCACCACCCGCGACCCCCCGGCGAGGCTGAAGTCCCAGCGCCCTCCGAGGTTGACGTCGCCCACCCCGCCCCCGACCTCCGCATATCCAGGGACCGCCCGGCGGGTCTCGATCAGTGGCACGTCGAGCGCGACCTGCCCCCGGTGCAGGAATCGCACGGCGGCCACCAGATCTTGCTCCAGGTCGACCTCCGAGGTGCCCGCGCCCCCCGGAACGTAGCGCCCCTTCACGTCGTCGAACGCACCGGGCACGTCGGCGACCTTTACCTGCACGCCCACCAGGTAGTCCTCGTGGAGGCCGAGCCGGGCCGGAGTCACCGCGGAGCCGCCCGCGCAGCAGGCCTGGGCCCAGGTGTCGGGGGCTCGGAGCAGGCCGGCGGTGAGCACCGCCGCCGCCAGCGAGAGCTCACGGGAGATCGACACTGACCACCAGCTTGTCGTCCTCGGCGCCGGAGACGGCCGTGCGCAGGTCCCACTGGCCGGGCATGAAGAGGACGACCTCGTCGATGAGGTACACACCGCCGCCGGTGTCGCTCACCGAGGGGACCGTCGAGGTGCCGTGGCCCATCGCCGGCATCCACGGCACGATGTCGAGCGCGAGCCCGGTGGCCGGCTTGCCGCTCGCCTGGTCCGTGATGGTGTAGGACCACGAGCTGGTCCCGATCTCGGGAGGCTGGGTGGGCGAGGTCCTGACGTCGATGTGCAGCGCTCCCGACGCGCTCGCGATGGACATCAGCGGCGCCTCGGGAAAGACACCCGGGGACTCTCCCGCCGGGGCGCTGGAGCAGCCGCTGGAGGTGATGAGCGCGCCGACCAGGGCAAGGGTCAGCCGAAGGGGGTTCATGGGCGGGACTATGGTGTGCCGGGACCCGGCTTCAATGCGACATGGTGTCGCAGGCCGAACGCGACATGATGTCGCATTGTCGGTTGCGGGGGCGCGGCCTACCGTCCGGGGGATGGAAACCGAGCCCTCGACACCCCGCGCCGGGCCGGCCCGGCACCGCCGGCTCCCGCCGTGGCTGCCCGCGGTCGCGCTTCCGGCGGTGGCGCTGGCCGTCGTTTGCGCCCTGACCCTCACCCGCGGGCACGCCCTTGCCGGCCCGGGGCGAACGTCGCTGCCCGTGCTGGGCGAGATCCCCTCCTTCTCCATGATCGATCAGCGCGGCCGCCAGGTCACCGGCGCGTCGCTCCGGGGACAGGTGCTGATCGTCGACTTCTTCTACGCCCAGTGCCCGACGTCGTGCCCGCGGCTCTCGGCGCAGATGGCGGCCTTCCAGGCGCGCCTGGCCTCGTCCGGTCCGCAGCTCCCGGTGCACCTGGTGTCGATCACCCTCGATCCCGAGAACGACACCGAGGTGCTCCGGGACTACGCCGACCGCTTCCATGCCGACGACGCGCGCTGGTCCTTCCTCGAAGGTCGGAGCGAAGAGCTCGATCGCCTCGTCGTCAAGGGCTTCAAGCTGGCGTTCGAGCGCATCGATCCGTCGGCCGGGCTGGGAGCGATCATGCACGGCGAGTGGTTCGTCCTCGTCGATCGCGGCGGCCGGATCCGCGGTTACTACCAGATCAGCGACGAGGAGCGGATGAGCGAGCTCTACCGTGATGCCGCCCGGCTCGCCGACGAAGGCGGCGCAGGGACATGAGCGGTCGGATCCTCACCCGGGCCGCGCTGCTGCGCGTGCTCCTCGGCGCGGCGACGGCAGCCGCCGGCGTCGCCTCCTGCACCCGGGCCTCGGCCGCCGCTCCGCAGGTGTGGCACGCCCGGGGGACCCTCCGCGGCTTCGGGCCTTCCCGCGGCTACGTGAACATCGCCCACGAGGAGATCCCCGGATACATGGGCGCGATGACCATGTCGTTCGAGCCGCAGAAGCCATCCCAGCTCGACGGCCTCGCGGTCGGCGACCGGATCGCCTTCGACTTCTTCGAGTCGGAGGACGCGCGCCGCATCCTCACCCGCATCGAGAAGCAGCCGTAGATGGAGCCGGATCGGCTACCCGCCTGGGCCATCCTCGCGGTCGCGCTGATGGCGGCCGTGATCGGAGGCCTCACGGTTCGCCAGCTGCGGTTGGCGCGGCTCGACGAGCTGCACGGGGCGCGCCTGGGAATGACACCGGCCGACGTGCGGAGCCACTTCGACGAGGGCCCGCGCGGCCACTGGCGCGAGGCCCCAGGCTGCGGCGGCATCGGGCTCGAGTGGGCGCCCGACGCGCACACGAAGGGCGCCGTGCAGTGGGCCCGCTTCGAGTTCCACGAGGGGATGTTGATGGCGGTACGGATGCGCGCGGCGGCGGCCGACCCGAGCGTCGGCGGGGAGCCCCTGGAGGCCTCGTCCGCCGTCGTGGTCGCGCGCCAGTCGATGCCCGGCGCGGCGGTGGCCGTCGCGCTCCTCGCGCGCGGTTGCCCGGAGCACCAGGCCGAGATCGACCAGCTCCTGGGCGGGGGACCCATGCGACGATGAGAGCCAAGATCGTTCGCCGCGCCCTCCTTGCCCTCGGACCGCTGCTCGTCGCGGGGGCGCTCGCCGGGCGGACCGCCCTCGCGGCGGTGCCTCCTTTCGGTACCCCCGCGCCGGGCGAGACCCGCCTCGAGGCCCGGCTGATCGCGCCTTGCTGCTGGGCGCAGACGCTCGACGTCCATCCATCGGAGCCGGCGACCGCGCTTCGTCGCGAGATCCGGGCCAGGCTCCTCGCCGGAGAGACGGCGGAGGCGATAGAGGACGATCTCGTCGCCCGCTATGGAGACCGGATCCGCGCCCTCCCCAGGGGCCAGGAGGGAGGCTCACCGACGGTCGTCGCCGGCCTGGGGATCCTGGCGGCCATCGCCGCCGTCGCGCTGATCGCCATGGTGCGGCGCTGGCTTCGGGCGTCGGCGGTGCCGCCTCCGGCGCCGCCCGCCGGGGTCGGCAAGGAGGATGCCTATGATCGCCTCCTCGACGACGAGCTGCGTGCCCTCGACGAGTGAAGCAGGCTTCGCCGCCGCGACGAGGTGCCGATACGGCATCTGGCGGCGAGGGAGAGAAGGATACGATCGCGACAATTCAACGCATCCCCGCGGGCTCGCGGCGGACTACATTCCTCGCCGATGAAAGACTCCCATCGATTCAGTCGCGGTCGCCGCGAGGTTCTCCTGCAGGGCGCCGCAGCGCTGGCCGGGGGCTACACGCTGACACGCATCTTCTCGCCTGGGCTGGCCTTCGCCGACTACCGGGAACGCGAGGTCAAGTCCGCCGCCAAGATCAAAGGCCAGCTCACCTTCGACGGCCCGGCGCCCAAGGCGGTGATGCGCCCCGTCACCAGCAACTTCGACGTGGCGGGCAAGGATCCGCGCGTGTGGGAGGGGCTCAACCTGGGCAAGGGCCGCGGGCTCAAGGATTCGATCGTCGTCGTCAACGGCGTCTTCGAGGGCAAGCCCATGGTGACCAAGCCCGCGCTCACCTACGCGCAGGGCGCCGTCATCCTGCCGCGGGTCCAGGCCTTCGCCTGGAGCCCCGACGTCAAGCTGGTGCTGGAGAACCGCGATCCCATTCTCCATAGCTGGGTCGTCTACTTCAAGCAGGAGATCAAGAAGAACCAGGCCCACCCCGCCAAGTCTCCGCCGGTCTCCTTCGGTATCGACGACCCCGGGCTCTACGAGCTCAACTGCGCGCCCCACCCGTGGGAGCGCGCGTTCCGGATGGCGGTCGGGCACCCCTACTTCGCCATGACGGACGAGGACGGCCGCTTCGAGATCGCCGGCCTGCCGGCGGGCGACTACACGGTCGACCTCTGGGGAGAAGGGCTCACCCCCAAGCGCCTCTGGGTGCCCGTCCACGAAGAGACCGTCACCCTCGATCGGGCGTTCGGCGCCGCCGATCTCACCAAGACCCTGCGAGGCCAGTGATGAACATCCAGCGAATCCATTCCCTCTTTGCCGTCGCTTCGCTCCTGGCGGTCGCCGGTTGCTCCAACTCCAGATCGGGGGCGCCGCCCGCGGGCAGCGCCGCCGCCTCCGCCGCCAAGAAGAGCGAGGGCGCGCCCGGCTCTGCCGCGCTCCCCTCCCCGGAGGACAACTACGTCGCCGCCGCCACCAAGATCGCTTGCCTCGGGGTCGAGCTCGACAACGCCGACGCCTATTCCAAGGGGCGCGCCAAGATCCTCGAGGCACACGCCTACACCGAGGACTCGTGGGTCGCCGCCTCGAAGCAGCTCGGCAAGGCGAAGGCCGAGGCGGTGGTCGCCGCGATGAAGTGCGCCCCCTGACGAGCGGGAGGCCAGGCGGCGCGTCGTCGGCCGCGCCGAGGCGCTGGCGCTCGCTGGCCGTTTCGTTACCCTGGGGGCGCCCCCGCGGATCGGTCCATGGTCTCGACGTACCCCACTCTGCTTCGCGCCGCGTCCGCGCTCCTCCCGGCCTGGCTCGCCGCCTGTGCGCCGGCGCCCGTCGCACCCCCCGCTGCCCAACCTTCCCTTGCCACGTCGAGCCTGATGGCGTCGCCCGGCGCGCAGGTCTTCCTGGCGCCGCCCGAGCGGTGTGCACCGAGCGAGATCCCCGACCGGGTCGCGCCCGCCTTCGACGACCTGGCGCCGGTCGAGGTGAAGGTGGGCCCGGCAGGCCTCGCGCTGGAGTCGGGCGGCGCCACGGCCGGGCGCGTGCTCATCGCCCTCGCGGAGGCCACGCGGCAGCCGCTCCGCGTCCGTGGCTACGGCGCGTCGGTGCGCATCTACGCGCACGTCGACGGCATGCCCGCGGAGGCGCTGCGCGCGTCGGTCCTCGCGGCGGCGGGGCTCGTGCTCGACCGCCAGGAGGGGGATGTGCCGGCGGCGCTCGATCCCGTGGAGGCCGAGCGGCTCCAGCGCAACCGGAGGCTGGCGAGCAGCACGTACTCCGTCGAGACCCGCCTCGTGCCCGCGCGGCACCCGCTGGAGATCGCGGCGGTGCTGGCGCGCCTGCTGCTGTCGTGCGGTCAGGGGGAAATCGTCGCGCTGCCGGGCCGCTCCCTGGTGATGATTCGCGACCCGGCAGGGTCGCAGCAGCGGATGGAGGCGCTCATCGCGGCCCTCGACGCCGAGCTCCCCGGGCCGTTCCAGCTCGAGGCCTCCTCGATCCCCTCCTCGATGCGTGCCGGCCTCCCGTTTGCCCCCGCCGAGCCCGACCGCCGTGGCTGCGAATCCATCGCGGCGAGGGCGGCTCCCGACGTGCCACCCGGCGAGCGGTCGGCGAACGGCGCGGCGGCCGGGGCGTGGATTCGCGAGCTGTCCCGGAGACGCAAGAAGAACGTGGTGGTCGGGTGCGGAGGCGACCGCCCGGCCTTCCTCCACACCGAGGGCGATCTCGAGCCCGCGCAGGTCGCGCATCTCCTCGGGCTCTGGGAGCTGGACGCCATCACGTTCGGCTCGTTGCCGATGGTGAGCGAGCGCCGCCGCCACGAGGACGAGGCCCAGCGCCCGGAGCGACCCTATCGAGTGCAGGGCTACGTGGCGTCCGACGCCGCGTCGCTCGCCCTCGTTGCCGAGCGGCTCCTCGCGCCCGGCGGCAGCGCCGTGGCCTACCGGCCGGCGTCGATGGTGGTCGTCGGCGGCGTGGAGCCGTACCTCGGCCAGGCGAAGCGTCTGGTGGAGGAGTGGCGCAAGCCGCCTTCGGTTGCCGCGGAGCGACAAGGACGCCCGTGATCGTCGCCGGGTGGGCAGGGTGATTCCGCGGGCCTGTCGATTTCGTGCGACCTCGGCGGGCGGCGCCGCTCTTACGGGCAGGACCCACGCGACGGGCCCGCCGATCCTGCCGGCGGCGAATTCCCCGCGCCCGAAAAGGACTCGTCACAATGCACACACTCTCGATCCCCCGCGGCCTCGCCCTGCTCCTCGTCGGGGCTGCGCTCGGCTGCTCCAAGGGCGACGCGCCGTCCGGCGCCTCGAGCGCAGCCCCGGGCGCCTCCTCGGCCGCGTCCGCGCCCGCCTCGCCGACCGCCGCCTGCGCCGAGACCCTGGCGACGCTGCTGTCGGCCGACCCCAAGATCGGCCCCACGGTCAAGGGCACGCTCCGGACAGGGCTCCAGCCGGCCTGCGCCGGCCTCTCCCCGAAGGCGCAGGCGTGCCTGGCGGGGGCCAAGACCGACAAGGAGGTCGACCCCTGCCTCAAGGACGAGCCCAAGGCCAGCCAGGACGCGTTCGAGGCGGCGCTGATGAAGACGATGAAGTCCCTCGCCCCGCCCACGTCGGCGCCGGCGGCCCCCAAGCCCGTCACCCTGGACAAGCTCAAGCTGGTCCTCGACGTCCCCGGCGACTCCAAGGCGGACGCCGCCCCGACCATGGGGAAGAACGCCTTCTTCATCACCTCGACGGAGACGACGGGGCTCAACGTCCGCGAGGACCGCTCGGCGCCCCGAGACCTCAAGGCCGCCGAGAAGAAGGTCAAGGCGATGTTCTCCAAGTCCAGCGCCTTCGCCGGCGACACCCTGCCGGACGGATTCTTCTACACGTTCAAGGACGGGGTCTTCACTCCTCCCATGAGCTCGTTCGCGGTCTACAAGAAGATCGGCAAGACGACCTTCGTCTGCGACGGCACGGCCGCCGACCCCACCATGGCGGCGCTGAGCCTCGCGGCCTGCAAGACCCTCCGCGGATCCTGACCTGAGGCGCCGAGCCGCGCGGGTACTCACGGCACCGGCCGGGGCCGTTCATCCCGATCTGGAGGATGTGGGTCCTGCCCGCGGTCGTGAGGCTGCTGCCCGCGGTCGTGAGGCTGCTGCCCGCGGTCGTGAGGCTCCTGCCCTGGGTCATGAAGCTCCTGCTCGCGGTCGTGAGGCTCCTGCCCGGGGTCGTGAGGCTCCTGCCTGCGGTCATGAAGCTCGTGCCCGCGGTCGTGAGGCTCATTCCCGCGGTCATGAAGCTCGTGCCCGCGGTCATGAAGCTCGCGCTCGCGGTCATGAAGCTCGCGCTCGCGGTCGTGAGGCTCATTCCCGCGGTCGTGAGGCTCATTCCCGCGGTCGTGAGGCTCATTCCCGCGGTCGTGAGGCTCCTGCCTGCAGTCATGAAGCTCGTGCCCGCGGTCGTGAGGCTCCTGCCTGCAGTCATGAAGCTCGTGCCCGCGGTCGTGAGGCTCAGTCCCGCGGTCGTGAGGCTCCTGCCTGCAGTCATGAAGCTCGTGCTCGCGGTCATGAAGCTCCTGCCCGCGGTCATGAAGCTCGTGCCCGCGGTCATGAGGCTCATGCCCGCGGTCATGAGGCTCATGCCCGCGGGCAGGAGGCTCATGCCTGCACGGAGAAAAAATCGACCGCGACCAAGAATACCTCGGGGCGCGGGTTGTCTATGGGAGAGAGGAGAAAGGAGCAGGTAGGCATCGGGGCTCTCTGCCAAGCAGAGCGGGATCGCGCGCGACGACGGCGCCGTGCGGGTGACCCCCCTGGGTGCCCAGTTGACGCGGTTTCATCCCAGCGAAGCGGACGGTTCCAACTCCAGCAGCGAGGCAGCCCCCATGAGCGACACCACGACCAAGGATCCGCAAGCAGCAGCCGTGCTCGAACAGTTCGTCCGGGCGATCAACGGGATGGAGAACGACTGGCCGTCAACCCAGCCGTCCATCATTTTCCAGCAGGTCACCTACACCCCCGCGGCGTTCATCACGAAGCTGGAGGAGTGGGCCGCCATCCTCCAGGCCGTGCCCGACGCCCGGAGCGCCCTCGAGACCGCGCTGACCAACCGCCACGCGGCCTTCGCCGGGCTGGTCGAGGTCATCAATGCCTTCTTCACGATCCTCCCGCAGTACCTCCCCGCGGGAGCGGACACGACGAAGTTCGGGAGCAAGGCGAAGAAGCCGCGCGCCAAGCTCACGGCGGCGGCCAAGGTGGCGGCCAACGAGAAGCGCCAGGCGACGCGCGCCGCGCGCCACATCATGGGCAAGAAGCAGCGCCTGGCCATCCAGGCTCCGGCGGCGACCCCGCCCGCGACCGCGGCGCCCGTCACGGCCGCGACGCCCGCCAAATAGCGGTGCTCCCGGTGAAGAGGTGCGCCCCGTGACCGGAGGAGCCGCACGCCGGCTGGCCGCGACGGAGGCGGCGCGGTAAGAACACCGTCGTGCGTAACCCAGCGGCGCTGCTGTGCTCGTTCCTGGCGGCGACCTCGGCCCTGGCGTGCTCGTCGAAGCCGTTGGTGACCGGCGGCACCGGCGGTCTCGGAGGCGGCGCCACCGGCGGGGGCTCGTATGCCGGGCCACCTTCGTGGAACCGGCCAGTGACCCCGCCCGCCGACGCCGACGCGGCAGCGCAGCGCCTCGCCTGCGGCTACCCGGCGGGCAGCCTCCCTGCGGAGACGCAGGGGGCCTCGTACCCGAGCGGGGACGCCATCCCCATCAAGCACATCCTCGTCTTGATGCTGGAGAACCGCTCCTTCGATCACTACTTCTCGAAGCTACCCGAGAGCGGGCAGACCGACGTCGACGTCGCGCCCAGCACCTACACCAACCCCGACGGCATGGGCGGTACGGTCGCGCCCTACCACGACTCGCAGCTCTGCCTGGTCGACACCAATCACGAGTGGGCGGGCTCGCACCAGGAGTACGACTCCGGTGCGATGGACGGCTTCCTCCTCGCCAACACCGGCTGGGGGACGGCGCCGCCGCACCCACTGGCCAGCTCGGTGAGCGGCGCGCGGGCCCTGGCGTACTACGACAGCACCGACATCCCCTTCTATTACTGGCTCGCCAACGAGTTCGCCGTCGCCGACCACTACCACTCGGCGCTGCTCGGGCCCACCTGGCCCAACCGCATGTTCTTCTACGCCTCCACCTCGCGCGGGGTGACCGGCAGCACCATCGTCAACTTCAGCGATCAGGCCGGCGCGTGCGCGGCCGACAGCGCCTGCCCCGGCGCCGCGACCGGCTCGTGCGTGAACGGGAGCTGCAAGGGGACCTGCAAGGTCGACTCGGACTGCGGCGTCGACGTCCCGGTGGGCACCTGCGACGTAGCCGGCGGCGGTGACTGCTTCCAGGTGGGGCGCACCATCTTCGATTACATGGAGCAGCGCGGGCTCGACTGGAAGGTGTACTCGAGCGGCACGCCCGGGTGGGCGGTGATGCTCTCGACGTGGCTCCAGTACCGGGCCGCTCACCAGTTCACGCTCGCCGACTACCTCGCTGACGCCGCCGCGGGCACGCTGCCCGACGTGGCGTTCGTGGATCCCACCGATCTCGGCAACGAGGTCTACAACGGGGACGACGAGCACCCGCCCGCCATGCCGCAGGGGGGCCAGGCCTTCAGCGCGACGGTCATCGACGCGCTCACCCGGAGCCCGGCGTGGTCGTCGTCCGCGCTCTTCCTCACCTACGACGAGCACGGGGGCTTCTGGGATCACGTCCCGCCCCCGGCCGCCTGCGAGCCGGACGGCATCGCGCCCATCCTCGCCGCGGGTGATCCTCCCGGCGCGTTCAACCAGTACGGCGTGCGCGTGCCGATGATGGTGGTCTCTCCCTTCGCCAGGCAGCACTACGTCGCCCACGGCGTCTACGACCACAGCTCGATCATCCGGTTCATCGAGGCGCGCTTCGTCCTCCCGGCCCTCACCGCCCGCGACGCGAACGCCCTGGCCCCGTGGGAGATGTTCGATTTCACGGCGCCCCCGCACGCCGTGCCGCCGGTGGTGAGCATCCCTTCGGTCGACCCGGTCGGCGTCGCCGCCTGCGCCAAGGTGTGGGGCCCGTAGGCCCGAGCCCGGATCGGTTTCAGCCGCCCGCCACGCGCCGGATCGCCGTGGCAGGCAGGGCCGCCCAGCGGGCCACCTGCTCGGCGGTGACCGGATCGTGGCCTTCGAGGAAGCGCTCCAGGTGCCCGAGCGCATCGACTCCCCAGAAGAGCTCGCCGTTCGCGAACGTCGTCGGCACCCCGAAGGCGCCCGCCGCCAGCGCCTCGTCGGTGTTGCGGCGGAGCCGGTCCTTGATCGCCTGCGCGCCGGCGTCGCGCACCACCTGGGCCCCGTCGAGCCCGGCAGCGGAAGCCGCCTCGTTGACCTCCGCAGGCCCGGCGAGGCCGCCACCACCGCCCCACGCGGCGGCGAAGAGCCGGTCGACGAGCGCCCTCCGCGTGGGCTCGGGCATGGGCAACGAGGAGGCGCGCAGCGCCAGCAGCGGGTTGAAGGGGTGCGCCGGCGGCGGCCCGAAGGGGACGCCGAACCCGTCCGCGAGGCGCACGCAGTCCTTGAAAAGGTAGGCACGCTTGGCCGGGATCTCCGCGGGACCCCTCTGGCCGCAGGCGTCGAGGAGCGCGCCGAAGACCACGGGCACGGGCTCGACGGCTCGACCGTGACGCGCGGCGAGCGCGTGGATCTGCGTCCAGGCCAGGTACGCGTAGGGCGAGACGAAGTCGAAGCAGAACCGGAGAGGAGCACCGCCCGTCGTCATGGTCCGACAGGATAGCGCAGGCTCGTGGGGTCGCCTGGAGCTACGTTTTCCCGGTGCTCGGCGCCTACGGACCCGCGGGGCGGCGGCGCACGACGAGGACCTCGACCGGCTCGGGCTCGCGGCGACGGGCGGGCTTGCCGGAAGCGAGCTGGGCCGGAGCGGTCTTCGCGGGGGGGATCTTGGCGGCGTGACCCCTGGGCGCGGGCGCGTGCTTGGGCCGCGTCGGGCCGGGGGCGCGGTCGGCGGGGGCCGTCCAGGGGCTCGCCGCGAGCCCCTCCGCCGTCGGGGGCGCGACCAGCACGAGCAGCCGGAGGAACCGCTGCAGCATCGCCTCCTGGACGCGCCGGATGGCGTGCCACCGCACCGACTTGGCGCGGCGGGAACCGAGCCGCTCGTACGCGAGGACGAAGAAGACGCCGCCCGGGGTGCGCCTGCGGCTCCCGTCCTGGGTGGTCATGCCGCCCGCGGCCTCGACGGCGTGGACGTCGCGCACGAGCTGCCGCGCGCCGTCGTTGCCGAGGCCGCTGACCGCGAACACGTACTGCCACCAGGCAAACGACTCCGCCGCCACGTCGTCACCGAGCGCCTGGATGATCTCCTCGACGACCGGGCTCCCCTCCCACCCCGATGCCTCGCGCATGCGCCGCACTATACTCAAACCGCCGTGGCGCGCCCAAAGTGTTCTACTTCCGGCGCGTCCCCGGGAGATCGCGGCGCGCCGCCCTATTCCCCGCCGAAGTGCACCAGCGAGTAGACGCCCGCCTTCCCCTTGGTCGCCTCGGCGAGCTTCAGCCTCCCGCCGAGGAAGTCGAGCTCGACCACGAACGCGAAGCCCGCGATCACGCCGCCCTGCCGGGTGGTCAGCTCCGCCGCCGCGACCGCCGTGCCGCCGGTGGCCAGCAAATCGTCGACGATGAGCACGCTGGCGCCGGGTTTGATGGAGTCCACGTGCATCTGCAGCACCGCCTCGCCGTACTCGAGCGAGTAGGCGACGGAGTCCGTCTTGTAGGGCAATTTACCGGGCTTGCGCACCGGGACGAAGCTGGCGTTGAGCCGCGCCGCCAGCGCCCCGCCGAAGATGAAGCCGCGGGATTCGACGCCCACCACCACGTCGACGTGCTCGCCGATGAAGCGCTCCGCGAACAGGTCGAGGGTGATGTGGAACGCCCGCGGATCGGCCAGCAGCGGGGTGATGTCCTTGAAGAGGATGCCCGGCTTGGGGAAGTCGGGCACGTCGCGCAGGTGCGCGCGCAGGTACCGGAGGGCATGATCACCGGGGAGCTCGTCGTGGTTGAACATGGCCTCGCGCTATAGGCGCCCCGGCGCGAGGGGGGAAGCCGCCGGACGCCCTCACAGCTCCGGCGGCGGGACCGCATCGCCCGTGACCAGGCCGGCCGCGGCGATGCCCGGCGGCAACCCGGGGCCGACCACCGACCGCCCCGCGGCCTCGCGGGCGGCGCAGGCGCGGTTCAGGTCGAGCGCGAAGGCCAGCGGATCCCCGCGGCCCATCCCGTAGGCCGCGCGCACGGCGGCATCGAGCGTGGCGTGGGCCGCCGCGAGCGGAGGGCCCGCGGTCCGATAGAGCGCCCCGAGGCGATTGCCGAGCGCGCGCCGCACCGCGCGGAGCGAGGCCGCCGCGAGCGCCACGGCCGCGACCTCCGAGGCGGCCGGCGCCTGCGGCCAGGGGAAGCTGTCGAAGACGGTGCTCGAGGTGTAGCGCCCGTCCCCCTTCATGGTCGAGCACCGGGCCTCGAACCACGCCGCGTGGACGCCGGACTGGAGGACACCGAACGAGTAGTCGTCCTCGAGGGGGAACACCGCGAGCGCGTCGCCCGGGTGGATCGCCGCCGAGACCATCTCGAACACCGGCCTCTTGGTCACGCGCGAGCAGGCGATGTAGCGCCCGAGGCCGCGGAGCCGCGCGAGCAGCTCGCCCCGCGGATACCCCAGCAGCCACCACCGGCGCAGGAAGGCGACGTGGTGCCTGTTCCCCGGGCCCTCGCCGCCGGCGTTGCGCCGCGCCTCCAGGGCCGCCGCCGCCGCGCGATCGGCGTGGACCCGTCGCTCCACGCGGCGGAAGGGCAGCTCGTAGCGCCGCGCCTCGGCCTCCCCCCGCGGGTGGAAGTCGATGACCCAGCGCTCCGGCCCGCCGCCGGCGAGCAGCTCCTTTCCGATGAGATACGGAAAGAGGACCTCCCGGTTCTCCGGGGCCGCGGCGCACATCGCCCTCGCCTCCCGGGGCGTCACCAGGAAGCCCGCGTGCCCGTGCGTCTGTCCCTGCCAGCAGGCCTCTGCGCGCACGTTGGCCCGGAGCGCGGTGGCGGAGGTGACGTCCAGTCCGGCGGACAGCGACGCCGGGATGCGGTCCAGCACGGCCTCGCGCCAGGGCCCACCGCGACGGTCGCCCTCCTGCCACGAGAGCCGCTTGGGCCCCTCGAGCTCGCCCTTGATCCAGTTGACCACCGCGACGTGGACCACCGCCTCCCCGGGCCACACCATGGTGGAGACTGCCTCGGTGAGGGTGCCGCCGTTCTCCACCAGGTAGTCGAGCCCGCCCCGCCGCGAGTCGTTCTCGCGGATGGTGTTGGTCCCGACCAGACCGGCGCGCCCCCCCGGCGCGAGCTCGTCGTGGGCGCGGCGGAGCCAGTAGACGGCGTAGTCGGCCCGGCCGGGCACGCCGGGATAGCGCGCCCGCAGGCGCTGGACCGCGGCGACGCCGAGCTCACGTGGCATCTTGTTCTTGGACTGGAAGGGCGGATTGCCGACGATCAGATCGGCCCGCGGCCAGGCGCAGAAGAGCGCGTCGTCGCAGCGGAGGTTCTCGTCGAGGGCCGCCGCGGGCAGGGGCGCCTCCTCGGTGAGCAGGAGGGTGAGGCGGGCGAGCTCGAGCGCGAGGGGATCCTTGTCGATGCCGAGGAGCTGGCGCACGGAGACCCGCGGTCCGGGTGGATCCGCCGCGCCGAGGATGTCGCGCTCGAGCCGGCGCAGCGCGTGGTACGCGAGGTGGAGCAGGCTGCCGCAGCCACAGGCGGGATCGAGGATGCGAAGCCGGGTGAGGGCGTCGTGGAGGGCGACGCGATCGGCGAGGCCACCGGCGGCGCGGAGGCGCGCGTGCCAGGGCTCGATCAGGCTGGGCCGGAGGATGTGCTCCACGAGGGCGGCAGAGTCGGTGTAGTGGGCGCCCTGTTCGTGGCGAGCCCCCCGCTCCATGGTGGCCTGGAAGAGGGTGCCGAGGAGGGTGGGGGACAGGGGGGAGGCGAAGACCGGGAGGGCGACGCGGGGGGCGGGGGCCCGGAGCAGGGGCGCCTCGAGGTGCCGGCCCGCGGCGCGCGCAAGCCGGGTGAGGGCGTGGCCCAACACGACCAGGCGTGCCTCCTCGCGAGGGTGACCGGCGCCGACGAGCTCGTGGAAGGCCGTGATGAGCGTGCGGGCCGCGGGGTCGCTCATCCCGGACGACGGTAGCGCACCTCCCGCGCGCTCGGGCTGACACTTCCGCACGCCCCGGAGCGCTCCCGCCCCGGGGCACCGAGGGCTATGCTCGCGAGGAGCCCCGTGACGTCTTCGATCCTGCCTGTCGCCGCGCTGTGGGCCGCGCTCTCGGCGATGGCGTGCTCGAAGAGCCCCGCGCTGGCCATGCCCCACCCCGACACCGGCGTCGATGCCGATCGCGCCGCGTCCGCCGTGGAGACGAACGCGGCGTGCGCCGGTTGCCACGTGGAGGTCGCCGCCGAGTGGCGCGCCTCGTACCACGCGCGCGCCGCGACCGATCCTGCCTTCCAGGCCGCGCTCGCGGTCGAGCCGCTGCCGTTCTGCCGCGGCTGCCACGCCGGGGAGGCGCCGCCAGGGGCCGACACGCCCGCGGACCTCGCGGCTCTCGGGGTCGCGTGCACCACGTGCCATTCGCCCGATCGCGAGGTCCTCGCGGCGCCTCGGAGTGCTCCTTCCCTGGCCCCGCACGGCGCCCCGCACCGCACGCTCCGCGCGGCCGCCTTCGCCACCGCCGCGGCGTGCGCCGGCTGCCACGAGTTCGACTTCCCCGACTCGGCGCGGCGCCTGCGGCCCGAGCCCATGCAGCTCACCGCGAGCGAGCACGCAGGGTCGCCCTACGCCGAGGTCGCGTGCGCGGGCTGCCACATGCCCTTCGCCGGCGAGGGGGCCGCGCGCCATCGCAGCCACGCCTTCGCCTCGCGCGCGCCGGGGGCGCAGGCCCACGCCCTCCGCGTCCGCGCCACGCGGACAGGCGGCGCCGTCGCGCTCACCCTGGAGCCGGCCGAGATCGGCCACGCGTTCCCCACCGGCGATCTCTTTCGCCGGCTATCGATCCTCGCCGAGGTCGCCGGCGACGACGGCGCGCTGATCGCCTCGCAGAGCCGCTACCTGGGCCGCCACTTCCGCCAGGAGGTGGCGCCCGACGGCCACCGCGCGCGCACGACCGCGCTCGACGATCGCCCGGGCGCGCCGGCGATGGACGGCGCCCCGGTCACCGTGGCCTTCGACTTCGGCCGCGCGGCGTGCGGGCGCCCCGTGGATGTCCGCATCGCGTACCAGCGCGTGGCGCACGTGATGGATGGCCTCGAGAGCCGCGCCGCTGTGGACTCCGAGGTCGCCGTGTTCGAACAGTCGCTCCCCGATCCGACGAGGTGCTCACCGTGAAGCTCGATGGTCGTCTCCTGCTCTTGACGGCGCTGGTGTCCTCGGCGTCCGGCTGCGATCGAAAGCCTCCGCCGGGCCCCGCGGTCGCGCCCATCCGGGCGGATACCGCCCCCGCCCCCACGCTGGCCACGGCCTCCGCGGGCGCCACCCCGAGCCCCATCGCCCCCGAGGCGCCGGGGGCGCGCCTCGCCGACGCGCCCCTCCCGCTCGCCGTCTTCCACGTCAGCCAGTACGAGCCCGCGCCGGCCTTCGCCGAGCCGCCGAGCGCCGACGACGCCAAGATGCGGGTCTTCGACGTCGGCGGCCGGATGGTGGTCGCCCCCATGTTCAACGCGCCAGCGGACGGCAAGCTCGGCGACGACAGCCCGGTGGGCTTCGAGCCGAACGATTTCCCCGGCGGCGATTACCGGGGCAACCCCACCGGCGCCAACTGGCTGCGGGTGAAGAGGATCGCCGGGAGCTATCCCGAGGATCTCTGGGTGGAGGCGCACGGCACCTGGGGCTACGTCGCCCCCCGCGCCGGCTACCCCGTCCCCGGCGACTACGTCTGGCAGCGCCAGTACGGGCACTGGGGCCGCGTCAAGGAGGCCCCGGTGGGAGCCGCGGCCTGGTCCCACGGCCGTACGCTGGCCTATCTGGAGCTCAGCCACTTCGCGCTCGCGCACCCGCAGAAGGGCAAGCTCGGCGAGCTCCCTCAGCAGGCCGAGCTCGGCGGCCACGCGCGCGTCGAGGTGCGCGCGATGACGGCGCTCCGCTCGGGCGAGGTCGTGGTCGCCGGCGTCGACGCCGCCGACGGGGGGCACCTCGCGATCGAAGCCTGGGACGGGGACTCGGGGGACGCCCTCCACACCAGCCGCGTGGTGCCGCTCCCCGCCTCCGAGGCGGCCGCGCCGAACCGGACCTGGCTCTTTGCGTCCAAGGCTCGGGTGCTCGTGGTGGCGAGCTACGGCGACCACGTCTTCGCCGCCGAGATCCCTGCCGGCGAGCCTCCCCGGCGCCTGGCGCTCCCCATCGCCCACGTCGCCGAGGCCTGCGTCGCCGCCGACGGCACGCTCTTCGTCGCCTCGGATACCGAGGTCTTCCGGCACGAGGGGTCCGGAGCCTTTGCGCGGGGGGCAGCCCCGCTCCCGATCAAGGAGATCACCGGGCTGTTCGCCGAGGCCAGAGACCGCGCCTACGTCAGCGTCCTCAACGACGTCGGGCAATCGCTCCTGCTCTGGACCGGCGAGGCGAAAGAGCCGTTGCCCGCCCCGCCCCCACCTCCGGCCGCGGGCGCGCCCTCTGGCTCGGTGGCCACCGCGGAGAAGCTCCTCGCCACGTTCCCGGTGCTGGCCCCGGGGTGCGCGACGCCCTTCGTCGTCTTCTTCCCCGTCTCCTCGGCGACCGGCCACGACTTCGCCTTTCCCCAGACCAGGGCCACGCTGGCCGACTTCGCGGCGCGGGCGAAGCTGGGTGTCCTCGACTTCCGGGCGGGCGGGCGGCGCTACGTCGGCGCCACCGCCCCCGACGTGGAGACGGCCACCGCGCTCTCGGTCCACTGGAATGCTCGCGACGCCAAGAGCCCGTCTCGCCCCGCCTGCTTCGCGCCTCCGGCCGAGGCGCGGGTCCTCACCCTGCGCTGAAACCGACGTTACTGGATGATGGTCGGGTTCATGATGTTGAAACACTGCACCGACGAAGACGCGTACTTGATGGCGTTGTACCAGAACTGGGGGAGCTGGAAGACCTGGGCCGCGGACTTCTCGTAGCAGGGGTCGTAGGGGCTGGTGAACATGCTGGGGCTGATGCAGGACGCGGTGCCCAGCCATTCGCCCGAGTAGGTGACCCACTCGTCGCCGAAGACGAAGACGTGCCCCTGACCTACCTGCTCATGGACGGCGTACTTGTGGGTGCCGTCGGTGTTGTCGACGGTGGCGGTCGTCGAGTTGATGGAGCGGCCGATGTACGCGCCCACGTCGTTGATGTGAGCGCCGATGGGGGAGCTCTGATCCCAGGAGCCGAAGCTCGGCGCCACCGACGGGGAGATCGGGCCGGCGTCGCCGCCCGCCGGCACCTGGACCGGGCCGCCGAGCGGCACGGCGCCGCCCCAGCAGTAGTAGTCCGAGCCCGTGTCATCGAGCACGTCGTCGTTGTTGTAGGAGATGTCCGTGAACGAGAGGAGCTGGTTGGGCGCGGCGGTGTCGTAGATGGTGCAACCCTGGCCGTTGCACTGATAGCCGCTCAGCGCGATGATCCCGCCGCCCGCCTTGGTCCAGGCCTCGAGCGCGCTGATCTCGGCGGGGCTGAAGACCCAGGCCGCACCGTCGTCGTT
>Ga0302283_1000507_pt1 | contig 32171 bp, 33 predicted proteins | sample III_Fen_E1_4_FD_198770 | JGI IMG/M metagenome (GOLD analysis project Ga0302283, IMG submission 198770) | Peat permafrost microbial communities from Stordalen Mire near Abisko, Sweden - III_Fen_E1_4 | ecosystem: Environmental > Terrestrial > Soil > Wetlands > Permafrost | place: Sweden: Abisko... | reverse complement strand
GGCTTCGCGGATGCTGTCTCCCTGCCCTTGATACCCGGCATCGCCCCATACTTTCCGCTCCTCGCCGTGGAGTAAGTCGGGCAGCATATGCACGTCGGCCACGTTGGCTGCCGATGTACACACCGAGTGCACCACGCCCTCTTTGCTGTCCACGCCGATATGCGCCTTCAGACCGAAATACCACTGGTTCCCCTTCTTGGTCTGATGCATCTCCGGATCGCGCTCCCCGGTCGAGTTCTTGGTCGACGAAGGCGCGTGGATGATCGTCGCATCCACGATGGTTCCTGTTGTAATGCGGATGCCCTTGTCCGCAAGATGGCCGTTAACCTCATCCAGCATCGCGCCACCCAGATCATGCTCTTCGAGTAAGTGTCGGAAGCGCAAAACCGTTGTCTCGTCCGGAGCCGCAGCCAAGCCCAAATCAACACCGACGAAGCGGCGCAATACAGGCGATTCATAGAGCGCGTCTTCCACGCCCGGATCGGACAAGTTGAACCACTGCTGCACGAAGTAAGCACGCAACATGATCTCCAGTCCTACAGGACGGCGACCGTTACCCGGCTTCGGATAATACGGCTCAACAAGAGCAAGCAAACGAGCCCAAGGAACTACTTCGTCCATCTCGTCGAGAAACTGCTCCCGTTTGCTCTTGCGACCATACTTCTCAAAACTCGCCTGAGCCGCCAACGTCCCCTGAAAATGCGCCTTCCGCTTCATACTTCAATTTTATCCAAGCATGGCGCCAGCGGCGAACTTGTGCAGGGGTTCCTTAGCGTCAAGGGCACATGGGCGCTTCCCTTCGGAATAACATTGGAGGGCCTTTCCTGCGCCGTCATTCTCATTTACGCGGTGGCCAACCCCACGTCGATCCTCGGACGGATACTCAACAACAGAGTTATCGTCCACATCGGCATGATCTCCTATGGCATCTATCTTTGGCAGCAACTGTTCGTCTTCAGCGAACCGTTGAGTCAATTTCCTCTCAATACTGTGTTTATCCTTATCTGCGCTGAACTCTCCTACTTCCTTGTCGAAAAGCCTTCGTACTGGCTGCGAGATATTGTGCTTCGGCGGTTCTCGCCTCGAAATGCTTCTGTCTGACGATTCCCGCTCCGCATTGGCCGCATCATCGATGGGAATCCCGAAGAATCTTGCCTATCTTCGCTTCCCAGTCATCGCGCACTTCAACCCAATTCGCTTTGACTTTCAATTGTCTACCGTCTTCATCGGCCTTCCTGTAGAATCAATCCACTTGGCGCCACCGCTCACCAGCGCTTGATCCCGCGATACCGCAAGGAGTAAAGTTCTCATGACAGCCCGCCCAGGTGTGCCAGCAACGAAGATTCATGCCCTCACGTCGCTCCGATTTTTCGCCGCATTCTGGGTCGTGGTCTTTCACTCCTTCCTCTGGTATCGCACCCCTGGTTCGACCTTCGATAACATTACGAACGTCGGTTCCGCGTCAGTCAGCTTCTTCTTTTTCCTCTCCGGCTATATCCTCTCGGTCGTCTATCTTCGCAACCGCAGCGCCATCGACCGCCCCAAGTTTTATATCGCGCGATTTGCCCGTATTTATCCTCTCTTTGTAGTCACGCTCATGGCCGACCTTCCATTTCTGCTGGTCGCGCGTATTCATAAGTATGGCCTGGCGCACGCCATTGAGAAGACCTCGGTAACCTTGTTTGCGAATCTGATCATGCTCCAGGCATGGATCCTCAATCTCCGTGGCTTGGATAACCCGAACTGGTCGCTCGCTGTTGAGACTGTCTTCTACATCATCTTTCCCATAGCAGGTTTCTGGCTCTGGCATCGTACCCGAAACCAGGTCCTCGTCCTCGGCATCTTCCTCTGGGTCGCAAGTCAGGTTATCGTTTTTGTCGCCGGGAAGCATTTTTCCCATGACGCCGTGCTTTTCTTCCCGCTCCTCCACGTCCCCACATTCGTCCTCGGCATTCTCTTCGCCCGTCTTCATCTCTCACCTGTTTCCAGCCAAGCTGTATCCTCCGACCGCAAGGTCCTCCTCTTTTCCTCCCTGGTACTTCTGGTAGGTTGCGGACTCGTAGCCGTGTACTTCAAATTCATCCCGGAAACGATGCTCCGCGACGGCATCCTCGTCCCTGTCTACTGCTCGCTGATCGCCATTTTCTCCCTCAACAATCTCTGGCCTGCCCGCATCGTCAGCCACCCGTGGCTTGTCATCCTGGGCGAGGCCAGCTACGGTCTCTATCTCATCCATCTGCCTGTCTTCCATCTCTGGGAGGCACTGCACCTTGACGCGCATATCAGTCTCTACCCGCTCTATCTCATCCTCTGCATAGGCCTCAGCGTTCTCAGCTTCTTCTTCTTTGAAGCTCCTGCGCGGCGCGCCATCCTTGCTCGCTTCCATACCCGCTCGCGTGAGACCCTCGAGGCTGCTTCTGACGCCCAGTAACATCCCGTCGCGGGATTCAAAGCTACTTCCGCGTTACAATCTCCCCAACGCGCTAGCGCACCTCAATCCCCTCACATTGGAGATCTCCGGATGCACACCAGACTCTTCCGCCTCATCCCAGCCGCCTGCCTCGCTCTCGGCATGGCCATTCCAGCCGCCATCCCAGCCCTCGCCGCCGACAAGCCCAAGGCCGCTCCCGCTCCGCCGCCCGCAGCCGACCCCTACACACAGGTCCAGCCCGCCACCGAAACCCTCGACCTCGCCACCTACCAGCGCATCCGCGACGAGGGCTTCAACCACTCCCACGTCATGGAATTCGCCTCCGCCCTCATGGACGGCATCGGGCCCCGCCTCACCGGCTCGCCCAACCTGAAAAAAGCCAACGAGTGGACCCGCGACACCCTCACCAAAATCGGCCTGGAAAACGCCCACCTCGAAGACTGGGGCGAGTTCGGACTCGGCTGGCAGCAGCTCAACACCTGGGCCCGCATGACCACACCGGACACCGCCATCCTCATCCTCCAGGCCACCCCCTGGTCGCCCTCCACACCCGGCCCAGTCACCGGGGACGTCGTCTTCGTCAACATCTCCTCCGACAAAGACTTCGACCAGTCCAAGGGCAAGCTCGAAGGCAAAATCGTCCTCTTCGGCGCCATGCGCGAAGTGCCCCCCGTCGACAAAGCCCTCTTCTCCCGCTACACCGACCAGGAACTCGCCGACCTCGCGGACTTTCCGGTCACCGGAGGCGGCGGCATGAGCCCCGATATGCAGCGCCGGCTCCAGGCCTACGTCGAACGCAACAGGCTCATCGACAAAATCGCCACCTTCTTCGCCGACGAAAAGGTCGCCGCCGTCATCGAACCCTCTCGCGATGGCAAAAACGGCGGCGGCTCCGGCGGAACCCTCTTTGACGACAACGGCGCAACCCTCGGCCGCACACCCTACATCGCGGAAAAGCGCGTCAAGGTTCCAGTCGCCGTCGCTGCCATTGAGAGCTACGGCCGCCTCTACCGCCTCACACAGGCCCACGCCCCCGTCTCCGTCGAAATCGATATCGAAACCAAATTCACCGGAGACCACGAGCACGGCTTCAACACCGTCGCCGAAATCCCCGGCACCGACCCCTCCCTCAAGGAGGCGGGTGGCCCCAATCCCGGTGTCCTCTACCAACCCACGATGAGGGTGCCCCCGGTCCCTCGCACTTGGGGACCGGGGAGGGAAGCCCCCTTTTCTCCACCGACAGATTCAGAATCGGAGTATCCCCAGGTGGGCCGCCATCGGGCCCAGCCCGATCTCACGGATCACTCTTTCCCTATCACGGATCCCCGTCTACTGACCCCTGCCTACGGCGCCAGCCGCGCATCCCGAAACACCAACCCCGACCACCCAACAGTGCAGGCCCCAGCCATGTCGCAGTGGTAGTGTAGATGCGGCGCATACCCCCGCCCCAACTCAGGACTGCCCGTCCCCGTCAGCACAAACTCCGCACCCTCGCTCGTATACACCCGCCCACGCCGCGCGTCGTACTCCACCACCGTCGCATCGCCTTCCACGCGGTACCCGAAGGGAACCGTCTCCACCAAGGCCGCCGCTAAAGCGGGCTTCGCCTTGCGCAAACCTCTGTGCCTCCGGTGCCGCCTCCGGTGCGCAACTCGCCTCCCATGCACAGATCTCGCGGATGTCGCAACTCTCGCCGGCTGCACCATCTGGCTCACGGGTATCCTGGCAGCCTCCGCCGCCGCAGTCTGTACCGAAGCAGTCTGTGTCGAAGCAGTCTGTACCGAAGGAGTCTGTACCGGCGCTGTCTGTACCGCTGCAACTGTCTGCCCATGCACCACCGACGCCGTCTGCACCTCCGCCGCTGGAGTGGAAAACAACCAGTGCCACGGAACCAAAGCCATCACGCCCCCCACCAACAGGCCTAGCGTTATCGCGCCGCCAACCCACATCCCTACGGTCAGCAACACATGGCGCACCATCACGTCCTTTTGCCCGTTGGAGCCATTCATCGGCAGCGCTCCTCGCCCGGCATGGCAAACAGCCCGGCACCTTTCTGTCCTGGTAGGGGCTGAATCGCATTCTACCGACTCTCAGCACCATTGCCACGCCAAATCCGCGCCAGTATCCGAGTTGCAAACCCCTGCCGCACTCCATCTTCCCCTCCCCAGCTCGCCTGCCTCACATCTGCTGAGGATAGTAAGCCGGCGGCAAAGTATACGGCTCCTTCGGATTCGGCCCCCACGCATTCGGCCCAGGCTCCGAACCCAGCAACGTAAACACCAGCAGGATCAGCCCACCAAAGAAAGGCACAAATGCGATCAGATACCACCACCCACTACGGCCCGTGTCATGCAATCGACGCACGGTCACAGCGATGCTCGGAACCAGGATTGCCAGCCAGTACAGGAAAAACGGAATAACCATCAGTCCGCCAAAAGCCGCGTGCTCAGTTGAGCCCAGGGCCGCCATCAGCCCGAAGCCAACACCCATGATCGCCGCGCCGATCACAGTGTTGATCAGCGCAAACATCCAGTACTCCATTCGTCGCGCACGACCGCTGAAGTCCGCATACTGCCGCAACACCTTTAAATACCAATCCATCAAGTCCCCCAATCGAAATCACTGTTGAGATTTGCCCGCAAGTCTAGCACAAGCGCCATCCACCCCATCCCCCCATAACTCCCTCTCCCAAAAACATTTCCACCCGCCAACCCTGCATTTTTTTCGGACATTGACCACCAATCCCTTGTATAGTGGCCCCACCGGAATAACTATCCACGCACCCGAGTTACCGGACCCAGAACTTATAAAACACCCCAAGGAGACTGTCATGGCCGCTTTTTGTACGAAGTGTGGAGCGGGTCTCTCGCCCGATACAAAGTTTTGCACCAAGTGCGGTAACCCCACCGCTGCCACCCCAGCTGCCGGCTCTGTCACAGGCGGCGCCGCCGCCCAGTGGAACACCCCATCCGCCCCGCCACCAGCCGCATCGGGCACCCCCGCTCCCACTCCCCAGCCACCAGCCGCAGCCGCATGGAGCACTCCATCCGCCCCACCGGCCGCTCCACCGGCCGCCAGTTCTGACTTCCAGCCCGTCAGCGCCCCCCCACCCCCCATCTACTCAGGCTTTCAGCCCGCCGGCGCTCCGACCACTCACGCCGCCCCTGGATTCCAGCCTGTCAGCGCGCCCCCGCCTCCGCCACCGCCGCCTCCGCAACCCCCGCCTCCAGGCAACGCATTCAGCGCTCCCGTGCCTCCTCCGGCCAACTCATCCTTTGCTCCCGTAGCCGCGCCGCCCCGCAGCTTCGCCCCCGTTGCTGCTCCAGCCTCCACCCCGCCGCCCTACTCCGGTTCACCCTATCCGGCCGCCGCTCAGCCCCCGCAAAAGTCCGGCGGAGCACTCAAAATTATCCTCATCATCGTCGCCATCCTCGTCCTGCTCGTCGTGCTCGTCATCGCAGGCCTCGGCTTCGCTGCCTGGCGTATCTCCCGCGCCATTCACGTCTCCGGCAACAACGGCCAGGTCTCCATCCACACTGACCAGGGAAACATCACCGCCAAGGGTGACGATGGCCTCTCAGCCTCCGAACTCGGCGTCGCCCTCTACCCTGGCTCCTCGGTCGCACGCGGCGGCATGAAGATGGATCTCCCCACCGGAACCATGGCCACCGGCATCTACACCACTCCCGACTCCAAGGACAAGGTCGTCGCCTTCTACAAATCCAGACTCGGCTCCGAGGTCTCCACCTTCGACACCGGTAAAGGCGCCGTCCTCTCCCAGAAAGTCACAGACAGGGAGTCCATCGTCATCACCGTCGAAGGCGACTCCTCTGAGTACGACGGCAAAACCAAGTACTCGATCGTCCACACCACAGCCACCAAACCCTGATCCGGCAGGCCCCCGAAAAGGGCGGGAGTCCGGGGAATCAAACGAATCTGGGTGCCCCAGGTCCCGTTTCCGGGACCTGGGATATCCCATCTTCAGGCGGTCACCGGCTAGCCCCCCGCGCCTCTGCTGATTTACCCTTGAGTGCAGTATGAACGCTACCCTCCGCATCACCTTCGCCCTGGCTGCATCCCTCACCCTGGCTGCTCTGGCAGTTCCAGCGCCCCTCTCAGCCCAGCAGTCCACCCCCCCGGCCCAGCCCGCTGAAGAACTGCCCGACGGCCCCACCCCTCAGGCCTCCGCCCTCATCCATCCCAACGGGCCCTCCGTCGTCATGGATACCTCCATGGGACGCATCACCTGCCAGTTCTTCGAAAAACAGGCTCCCGTCGCTGTCGCCAACTTCATCGCCCTCGCCGAAGGCACCAAGGAATGGGTCAACCCTGACACGCACAAGAAGATGCACAACAAGCGCTTCTACGACGACACCATCTTCCACCGCGTCATCCCAGAGTTCATGATCCAGGGCGGCGACCCCACCGGCACCGGCATGGGCGACCCCGGCTTCAGCTTCGACGACGAAATCGACCCCAACCTCAACTTCGACCAGCCCGGCCGACTCGCCATGGCCAACAGCGGCCCCAACACCAATGGCAGCCAGTTCTTTATCACCGAAGCCGGTTATGACACGCTCAACGGCCACTACACCCTCTTCGGCCAGTGCGACCCGGACAGCGTCACCGTCGTCAAGGCAATCGCCCGCGTTGACCGCGACGCCAACGACAAGCCCACCACCCCCGTCGTCCTCCGCAAGGTCACCATCGTCCGCGAAGGCCAGCCCCTTCCTCCCAAGCCCGGCGTAGCTGTCCTGGCCGGGGCGCTCGACTCCATGGCTACCGCGCCTAAAGTCCTCGCCACGCCACCCAAGCGCATCATGATCTCTGCAGGCGTCGCAGCCGCACTGATCCAGACCAAGGTCCCGCCCGTCTACCCGGTCGATGCCAAAGCAGCCGGCATCACCGGTACCGTCGCCCTTGATGCCGTCATCGGCACAACGGGCGCAATTGAAAACCTCAAAGTCATCAGCGGCCCTGCCGAACTCCAGCAGTCCGCCCTCGACGCGGTCAGGCAGTGGCAATACCAGCCCTACCTCCTCAACGGCCAGCCCGTCGAAGTTCGAACCCAGATCAACATCATTTTCTCGCTCGCAAAATAATCCACGCCGCGCTAACACTCCGGCCCCAACCCGGCGGCTCTCCAACGTCCCGCCCGTACCCTCACAGGAGCTTTACCCATGGCTTTGACCACCGGCACCTATGCCATCTTCACCACCTCGGAAGGCACCATCACCGTCAAGCTCTTCCCGGAAGAAGCACCCATCACCGTCGCCAACTTCATTGAGCTGGCCGAAGGCAAGCGCGAGTGGACACACCCCACCACCGGCAAAAAGTCCTCCGAAAAACTCTACGACGGCACCGTCTTCCATCGCGTCATCCCCAACTTCATGATCCAGGGCGGCGACCCCACCGGCACCGGTATGGGCGGCCCCGGCTACCGCTTCCAGGATGAAACCAAGGGCTCCCCCCACAAGTTCGACAAGCCCGGCAAGCTGGCCATGGCCAACAGCGGCCCCGGCACCAACGGCAGCCAGATCTTCATCACCACCGCCGCCACCCCCTGGCTTACCGGCAACCACACCATCTTTGGGGAAGTCGTAGATGGCCAGGACATCGCCACCAAAATCACCGCCGTCCCCCGCAACGGCCAGGACAAGCCCCATAAGCCCGTCGTCCTCGAGTCCGTTGTCATCGAGCGCGTCGCCTAAGTCGCACCATAAACGTGCAAAAACGCCGGACGGCTGCCGTCCGGCGTTTTTCATTGTGAACAGGATTAGCCCGCCCTGGAGCATTCTAGGGAAAGGTGTAGACCGACCCGCAAAAGATCGCGTGGCCTTTCTATCAAGGAAAGGCCACACTTCACATATCCTTCTGGACCAAAGTATTCCCTAAAATGCCTTAAAAGCACCACCGACCCGTAAACACCAGCGCATGGTTGTAGCTGTGGAACCCGCTCGTCGCAATCTGCATCCCAGCTCCCACCACCAGCCCAGCCCGCGCTCCCTTCAACTCCGGATGCAGCTTCGCCTTGCCCAACATCAGCCCCGGGGTCAAAAACTCCTGCGTCCTTCCGTCGTTACTCCCGCCTTTGTAAAACGTCGCATTCGACTCCACCTCAGGCCACAGGTATTTTCCCACTCCGCTTCGCGCCACGTGGTACTGCGCCACCGTGTTCCACACAATCGGCCGCCCCGCCGTCTTGTACGTCGTATTGCCCATCGGCAGCGTCGCGCCCAGGGTCGTCTGCACGTCAAAGGTGCCCCAGCCCTTGCCCACGCCCAGGTTCGGCTGCACCGTTACATCATGCGACCCGTTCTTGTAGCTGCCCGTCGGCAGTGTCGTCAGCACCCACGCGCTCACGCTGTAGTTGCCCTGCTTCTCATTGGCTGCGGCAATCCGGTACTTCGCCAGAAAACTAAAATCCCCCGCGCCGTCCTTCGCCTTTGCCGAGTTGTGCTCAATGTACGGCGGCAGGTCCACCACCAGCTCCGTCCGTGCCCACGGAACCAGGTTCAAGCCCTTGCTTCCGTCGATATTCCACGTATCCGTCCGCGCCGGCGCAATCTGTCGCATCGCGTCAAACCGCACCACCTGGATCAGCCCTGTCGTCGTCGTCACCAGCGGCACCGCCCAGCCAGGCTGCCTGGACATTGTCGCTCCGGTGCGAGCATCCCACCGCGCTTCAATCCACCAGAGTTGGCACTCTCCGCGGGGTTCGTTGTTTGGGCGCACACTGCCACAGACGACAGCGCAATGAGAAGCAGGAAAGGGGAAGAGCGTCTCATGTTTGTCCAACCATCATGCCCGGCCAAATCACCTCCCACAACCTCCATGGGACTAGCTTTCCCCCCACCTTTCGGTGGGCTGCAGGGCAGGGAAGCCCCCAACCCCACTTTCACCTCCCGCGACGTCGTTCCCAGCAAAAAGTTTCACCCTGCCAGCAACTTCTTCTACACTCCCGTGTCCCAATCTCCGGATGGCCCCGCTTTGTCGGCCCCTCTTCATTTCACCCCCTGTCTTACCTGCGCTCAAGAGCTCGAAAGCAAAATCCCAAAGACTGAGGAAGCTTCCCATGAGCACACATCTGCGTACCATCCCCGTCGCCACCGCCCTGCTGGTGGCCGCCGCCCTCCTATTCTCCGGCTGCAATGCCGCCACTTCCGCCATTCACCCCACTCCCGCCCAGTCCGGGCCCGCTTTTGTCGTTGGCACGGATGCTCCCATGGCCAGCGTCGTTTCCTTCGCGGTCCAACTGCAAAGCATCACCGCAACCGACGCCGCCGGCAACAGCGTCTCCCTCATCAGCGGTTCGCCCTCGGTCGACTTCGCCCGCTTCAACGGCCTCCAGACCCTGCTCGACCTCAACGATGTAGCCCCCGGAACATACACCAGCGTCACCATCACGCTCGGCCCCGGAACCATCGGCTATCTCGATACCAGCACCGCCCAGCCCACCATTCTGACGGAAGCCGCCACTTTCTCCACCAGCACCGTGACCACCACGCTTGCCACACCCATGGTTGTCGCCACCGCTGGTACCCCCGTCGGCCTCCATCTCGACTTCGACCTCCGCAAATCCATCCAGGTCGACGCCAGCGGCAACATCACCGGCGCAGTAACCCCGACCTTCCACGTCAACTCCGTCGCCAACTCCGACTCCGGCGCCTACATTGACACCTTCGATGCCGCCGTCGTCAGCGTCGGCGCAACCTCCTTTGTCGTCCAGGGCCCTCACGGCCGCCAGTTCACCGTCAATGTCACAGGTCAAACCGAATGGGAAAACAACGAGAGCCTCGCCGACCTCACCACCTCCAGCATCGTGGAACTCTCCGGTCAGCTCGACCGCGCCGATTCCACCATCGACGCAGACTGTGTCGCCATCCTCTCCCAAAATGGCTTCTTCGCCGCCGGACAGGTCACCTACGTCACCCCCGCCACCGGCGACGCCACCAGCTTTGACCTCTATGTCCGTGCCCTGCTGCCCACAGACACCGGAATCACACTGGGCCAGATCGACACGGTCGACCTCAACGGCAACGAAAAGTACTTCATCAACTGGAGGCGCAATGCGATCACCCAGTTCCTCTTCAACTCCAGCGCGCTGCTCCCCGGCCAGCATCTCTCCATCGGCGGTCCCGCCACGGGAGCCGCCAATCCGGATGCGGTCAACGCAAAGCGCATCGTCCTCCGTCACTGGGGCTTCAACGGAACAGTCGTCCCTGGCAGTCAAGATGCCTCCAATGGCACCTTCCAGATGCAGATCAAAGGCTTTGCCGGCATCCTCGTCCCTCAGACAGTCACCGTCTACACCACCGCCAAATCCGGCTTCCGCGACGGTCCCACAGGCATCGGAGACCTCACCGATGGAGAAACGGTCCGTGTCGTCGGCCTGCTCCTCAAAGATCCCCTCGCGGCCAACAAAACCGTGCTCCTCGCTCACTACGTCGATGAGCTGAAGTAGCTCCCGGCAACACATCCCCAAATACAGAAAAAACGCCTGAACTGCATTCCGCAGTCCAGGCGTCTTTCCTTCTTCCGGCTTTCAGTAAACCTATACGCCAATCACCGCGCACAGCTCCCGAACCGCTTCCGCGCTCTTCTTCAGCGCGGCATCTTCCTCGGCCGTCAGCTTGATCTCGATGATCTGCTCCAACCCACCGGCGCCCAGCTTGCAAGGCACGCCAATGTAGTACCCATCAATACCGTACTCACCCTGCAGATACGCCGCACACGGAACAATCTTCTTCTTGTCCTTCAGGATCGCTTCCACCATCTCCACCGCGGCCGCCGACGGAGCATAGTACGCCGAGCCCGTCTTCAGATACTTCACAATCTCCGCGCCGCCATCCCGCGTCCGCTGCACCAACTGCTCCAACCGCTCCGGCGCAATCAGCTCGGTAATCGGAATCCCCGCCACCGTCGAGTACCGCGGCAACGGAACCATCGTGTCCCCGTGCCCACCCAGCACAAACGCAGTCACGTTCTCCACGCTCACCTTCAGCTCTTCAGCAATAAACGTCCGGAACCGCGCCGAATCCAGGATTCCCGCCATGCCGATCACCCGCTCACGGTTGAACCCACTCTGCTTGAATGCCGCCTGCGCCATCGCATCCAGCGGATTCGACACAATAATCAGAATCGCTTCCGGAGACTGCGCCACCACCTTCGATACAACATCCGACATGATCTTGTAGTTGGTGTGCAGCAGATCGTCGCGGCTCATGCCCGGCTTGCGCGGAATCCCCGCCGTAATCACCACAATGTCAGAGTTCGAAGTCGCCGCATAATCGTTCGCGCCCACCACGCTCACATCCCGCTTCTCAATCGGCATCGCTTCCAGCAGATCCAGCGCCTTGCCCTGCGGCACGCCTTCCACTACATCAATCAGCACCACATCGGCCAACTCCTTGGCCGCAATCCAGTGTGCCGCCGTGGCGCCAACATTCCCAGCGCCGACAATACTAACTTTCTTCCGCATAATTCTCCTCTTCGTTTCCTGTTTCAGCCGGGTGCCCCCGGTCTCGCTTCTGAGACCGGGGAAACCACCTTACATATTCGCAATGATCTTCGTAGCAAACTCGCTCGTGCCAACCTTCGTCGCACCCTCAAGCTGCCGCGCAAAGTCGTACGTCACCGTCTTCTGCACAATCGTCTTTTCCAGCGCCGTCTCAATCAGCTTTGCCGCTTCCTTCCAGCCGATAAAATCCAGCAGCATCACGCCAGACAAGATCACCGATCCCGGATTGATCATGTCCTTGTCCGCATACTTCGGGGCCGTGCCGTGCGTCGCTTCAAACACCGCATATCCTGCGCCAATATTCGCGCCCGGCGCAATGCCCAGCCCGCCCACCTGTGCCGCAGCAGCATCGGAGATATAGTCGCCGTTGAGGTTGGTGGTTGCCAGCACGCTGTAGTCTTCCGGACGAATAATGATCTGCTGGAAGATCGAGTCCGCAATGCGGTCGTTCACCAGAATCTTCTTCTTCCACTGCCCGTTGCCGTGGCTCGTGCCAATCTCTTCCAGCACAGCGGCAATCTCCGCATAAATGCCGTCGCGGAACGCCTGTGTGCCAAACTCCAGCCCCGGCTCAATCAGCGCCGCATTCTCTTCGACCGTAATGCCCGGCTTCGCGTCCACATTGCCCAGTATCCAGCTCTCCCGCTCCGTCACAACCGCGTCGCGGAACTCGCCCACGGCCACCTCGTAGCCCCACTCGCGGAACGCGCCTTCGGTGAACTTCTGAATGTTGCCCTTGTGCACCAGCGTCACCGTCTTGCGCCCGCTTTCAATCGCAAACTTGATCGCCTCCCGCACCAGCCGCTTCGTGCCGAAAATCGAGATAGGCTTGATACCCACCCCCGAATCCAACCGCACCTGCTTCTTGCCGCCCTTCAGCAGATCGTTGTTCAGGAACTCGATCAGCCGCTTCGCATCTTCCGTGCCCTGCTTGAACTCGATGCCCGAGTACACATCCTCTGTGTTCTCGCGGTACAGCACAATATCCAGCCTCTCCGGGTGCTTCACCGGAGAAGGCACGCCCGCGTAATACTTCACCGGACGCACGCAGCTGTACAGGTCCATCAGCTGCCGCAAAGCCACGTTCAGCGAACGAATCCCGCCGCCGATAGGCGTCGTCAGCGGTCCCTTGATCGAAACCCGCAAATCCATCGCCGCCTTCACCGAATCGTCCGGCAGCCACGTCTGGAACTGCCGGTACGCCTTCTCTCCGGCAAAAATCTCAAACCACTTGATCTTCCGCTTGCCCCCGTAAGCCTTCTCCACTGCCGCGTCAAACACCCGCTGCGAGGCCTTCCAAATGTCGCGCCCCGTCCCGTCGCCCTCAATGAAGGGGATAATCGGGTTGTCTGGAACCGTATAGGTGCCGTCCGTATACTGAATCGCCGCTCCGTCCGCTGGCAGCGTCAAACCGTTGTAGGTAGTTTGCATGGTGTAAGACCGTGTCCTTTCCCGTTGTTCTTTCGGATACTGTTTCTTTGCAAAACTCTTCGCTTGGATTCCGTTCGTTCGGATACTCTTCCTTCCGAAATCCCTCGCGGAATCCTTCGCCAGACATTGCCCTGGCCCTCGGTCTCGCACGTCCTTTGAGCCGAAACTAGAGGCTACCACCCGCGATTTACAGGTGGCAATGGAGCCACGCCCCTTTCTGGCTCAATCCGCTCCAATTCCCGCCGCAACCCCTCCCCATCCCCTCAAATACGCCCTCAAACCCTTTCGTGAACTCCCCGTGAATCCCGCAGGCCCACCTCCCCAAAACCCTTCTTCGCCCCGCCCAATGCGCTAAAATCGAGGATTGGAACCACACAGCTCCCCACTTCCCCCGCAAAGGTGCCCCATGTCGCCCATCCCCAAGCCAAACGCGCGCAAATACAACGTAGGCCTCATCCAGATGCGCATGGGCCCAGACCCGGAAGCCAACCTCCAGGCTGCCATCACGCACATCCGCGAAGCCGCCCGTCTCGGCGCAAACGTCATCTGCCTCCCTGAGCTTTTCCGCGCCCAGTACTTCTGTCAGCGCGAAGACCGCGATCTCTTCAACCTCGCCGAATCCATCCCCGGCCCATCCACCGCCGCCATCGCCCAGGTCGCCCGCGAAACCCGCACCGTCGTCATCGCCTCGCTCTTTGAGCGCCGCGCACCCGGCCTCTACCACAACACCGCCGTCACCCTCTCGACCGACGGCGCCATCGCCTCCGTTTACCGCAAAATGCACATTCCAGATGATCCGTTGTATTACGAGAAGTACTACTTCACTCCCGGCGATCTCGGCTTCCAGGCCGTCGATACCGCCTTCGGACGCATCGGAACCCTCGTCTGCTGGGACCAGTGGTACCCCGAGGGAGCCCGTATCACCGCCCTCAAAGGCGCGGAAACCCTCTTCTACCCCACCGCCATCGGCTGGCACCCCGCGGAAAAGGCTGAGTTTGGCCTCGCCCAGTACGACGCCTGGCAAACCATCCAGCGTTCCCACGCCATTGCCAACGGAGTCTACGTCGCCGGCGTCAATCGCGTCGGCCACGAGCAGGGCGACGTCCTCGGCAACCGGGCCGAAGGGCAGGGAATCGAGTTCTGGGGCGGCAGCTTCCTCGCTGACCCCTTCGGACGCATCCTCGCCAAAGCCTCCCACGACTCCGAAGAGATCCTCCTCGCCGAAATCGACCCCTCCCTCATCGAGGAAACCCGCCGAAACTGGCCCTTCCTACGCGACCGCCGCATCGACGCCTACCCCCCCATCACCCAGCGCTTCCTCGACACCCCCTTCGACCCGGAAGCAAAATAACCCCGCAAAGCGGGAAAGCATACCCGCTCACTTGCTAACTTGCGAATCCCATGACCCCATCCCAATCCAACTACCGCATGCCCGCCGAGTGGGAACCCCACGCCGCCACCTGGATCGCCTGGCCCCACAACGCCTCCGACTGGCCCGGTAAATTCGCCGCCATCCCCTGGGTCTACGCCGAGCTCGTCCGCGTCCTCGCCCAACAAGAGCGCGTAGAAATCCTTGTTCAGGACGCCACGGAAGAGCACCGCGCCGCCGGCATCCTCGCCCGCAACGGCGTCGATCTCGCTCGCATCGGTTTCCATCGCTGGCCCACCAACCGCGTCTGGCTTCGTGACTCCGGCCCCATCTTCGTCCTCGACTCAGCCGGCCAGCCCGCCATCACCAACTGGCACTTCAACGCCTGGGCCAAGTACACCGACTGGCAGCTCGACGACCAGAACCCCGCCCGCGTCGCCAAACTCCTTCGCCTGCCCAGCATCCAGCCCGCCATCGCTCTCGACAACGGCCGCAAGCGCCGCCTCGTCCTCGAAGGCGGATCCATCGATGTCAACGGCGGCATTGATGGTCAGGCCACACTCATCACCACCGAAGAGTGCTTGCTCTCCGACATCCAGCAGCGCAACCCCGCCACCACCCGCGACCAGCTCGAAGCAGCCTTCCACCAGTACCTCGGCATCGACCAGGTCCTCTGGCTCGATCGCGGCTGCGCTGGCGACGACACCCACGGCCACGTTGACGACATCACCCGTTTCGTCGCCTCCGACACCATCGTCACCGCTGTCGAGCCCGACACCGCCGACGACAACCACGCCCCGCTCGCGGAAAACCTGCGCCGCCTCCAGGCCGCCCGCACCCCCCAGGGCAAGCAGTGGAACCTCGTCCAGCTACCCATGCCCCGCCCCGTCGTCTTCCGCGGACAGCGCCTGCCCGCCAGCTACGCCAACTTCTACATCGCCAACGGCGTCGTCCTCGTGCCCACCTTCAACGATCCGCGCGACCGCACTGCCCTCGCCATCCTCGCCGAACTCTTCCCCAACCGCGAAGTCGTCGGAATCCACTGCGTCGACTTCATCTGGGGACTCGGCGCATGGCACTGCATGACCCAGCAGCAACCCGCCGCGCAGGTGCCGTAGACTCGTAACAGCCAATGACCGATCTTGAATACATCCAGCTGGCCCTCGATGCGGCCATCGCCGCCGGCCAGGCCGGCGAAGTCCCCGTCGGCGCAGTCATCGTCTACGACGACCGCGTCGTCGCCACCGCCCAGAACCGCGTCCTCCGCGACTCCGACCCCACCGCCCACGCCGAGGTCCTCGCCCTCCGCGCCGCCGGCCAGGCCCTCGGCAACTACCGCCTCAACGGCTGCACCCTCTACGTCACCCTCGAACCCTGCAGCATGTGCGCCGGAGCACTCGTACACGCCCGCGTAGACCGCGTCGTCTACGCCACCGCCGACCCCAAAGCCGGCGCCGCAGGCTCCGTCCTCAACGTCATCAACCATCCCCGCCTCAACCACCAGATGGACCTCGACTCCGGCCTCCTAGCCAAAGAATCCAGCGAACTCCTCAAAGCCTTCTTCCGCGAACGGCGCTAGCTCCGCGTCAACGCGCGAATCCTCTCCGCCTCCCCCGGCCACCGCTCCGCCAGCTCCGCATAACTCCCATTCCGGTAATCCGCAAAGTCAAACCCCGGGCAAACGCTGCATCCCAGCAGCGCCACCGTGCCCCCAGCCAGCAGCCGGGTACCCTGCCAAACCCCCGCCGGAACCAGGTGCTGCACCGCTTGCCCCGCCGCCAAATCCGGCCCCACCACCACCACCCGCGCCGTCCCATCCGGCCACAACTGCAGCATCTCCACCGCGTCGCCCAGATAGAAGTGAAACAGCTCGTCCGACTCGAGCACATGCATCTCGCTGAACGTTCCCGGCTCCAGCAGGTAGTAGATCGCCGTTCCCTGCGCCCGTTCCCCGCGTTCCAGCTGTACGGTCTGCTGCGACGTATACGTCCTGCGGAAGTACCCACCCTCCACCGGGTGCGGCTTCAGCTCCAGCCTGGCGATAATCTCCTGCGCGGTCATTCCTCCATCCTAAAGCCCGCCATCCGCCCTCAATAGGACTAGAATCGAACCATGCAAGTCCTTATGTATTCCGCTCCCTGGTGCCGCGACTGCCGCGCCGCCAAGCGCTATCTCGACGAACACGGCATCGCCTTCAAGGAAATCGATATTGAGGCCGACCCCACCGCCTCCGACGAAGTCCTCCGCCACGTCGGCAAGCGCGCCATCCCCCAACTCGTCATCGACGGCCAGTGGTTCCAGCCCTACCGCCCCGGCATGGGACTCCTCTTCGACGAACTCGACGCCCGCTTCGGCATCACCACCCGCCTCTAGCCCTCCTGGCTTTCTCCAGCATCCAAAGAATCTCCGGGTGCCCCCGGTCTCGCCTCTGAGACCGGGGAGTAACCAATCTCCAGGCCTGAAACCATAATCGAGCGCAGCTCGATCCAGTCCCTATTTCCCTGGTCCCTAAGTCCCTGCGTCCTCACGTCCCCACCCGCTACAATAAAGGGTTGCCGCGCCGTCTCTTGCCCGCGGCCCACGAGGACTCTCCCTTGATCGAGCGCTACACCCTGCCCGCCATGGGCCGCATCTGGACCGAACACAACAAGTACACCTGCTGGCTCCGCGTCGAGTCCGCCGCCTCCACCGTCCTCGCCGAAGACGGCGTCATCCCCACCGAAGCCGCCCTCGCCATCGAGACCAAGGCCAGCTTCTCCGTCGCCCGCATCCAGGAAATCGAAGCCGAAGTCCGTCACGACGTCATCGCCTTCACCCAGTCCGTCGCTGAAACCCTCAAAGATCAGGGCCTCGCCGAACAATCCAGATGGCTCCACTACGGCCTCACCTCCAACGACATCGTTGACACCGCCCAGGCCCTGCAGGTCGCGGAAGCCGCCGCGCTCATCCGCACCGCCCTCGTCGACTTCCTCGCCGTCCTCAAGCGCCGCGCCATCGAGTTCCAGCACACCCCCACCATCGGCCGCACCCACGGCATCCACGCCGAACCCACCACCTTCGGCCTCAAGTTCCTCAACTGGTACGCGGAAATGCAGCGCAACCTCGCCCGCTTCGACTTCGCCGCCGAAGACATGCGCGTCGGCAAGCTCTCCGGCGCCGTCGGCACATTCGGCCATCTCAAGCCCACCCACGAAGAGCGTATCTGCGCCCGCCTCGGCCTCAAACCCGCCCCCGTCGCCACCCAGGTCATCCAGCGCGACCGCCACGCCGCCTTCATAAGTGTGCTGGCCCTCATCGGCTCCACCCTCGACAAAATCGCCACTGAAATCCGTCACCTCCAGCGCACCGAGGTCCGCGAAGCTCAGGAGTACTTCAGCGAAAAGCAAAAAGGCTCCTCCGCCATGCCCCACAAGAAAAACCCCATCATCTCCGAGCAAATCTCCGGCCTCGCCCGCATCCTCCGCTCCAACACCCAGGCCGCCTTTGAAAACATCCCCCTCTGGCACGAGCGCGACATCTCCCACTCCTCGGTCGAGCGCGTCATCTTCCCCGACTCCACCATCCTCACCCACTACCTGCTCGCCAAAACCACCAGCCTCCTCGACCGCCTCCTCGTCTACCCCGAACGCATGATCAAAAACCTCGAATCCACCGGCGGCCTCATGTTCTCCGGCCAGCTCCTCCTCGACCTCGCCGAAGCCGGAATGCTCCGCGAAGACGCCTACCGCCTCGTCCAGTCCCACGCCATGCGCGCCTGGAAGGAAGACCTCGTCTTCCGCGACGAAGTAGCCAAAGACGAAAAAATCACCACCCTGCTCTCGCCAGCCCAACTCTCCAAAACCTTCGACATGACCCGCCAGCTAGGCAACGTCGACGCCATCTTCGCCCGCGTCCTCGCGGAGTAGCGCCTGCCACCACCCCCGCGCCACCTCATGCGGCTGTAACACCCTGCGTTGCAGGCGCATTGTCGGGGGGGGGGCGACCTACCCCGCGCAACAGCCCCAGACTGCGTTGACCACCACCCCCGCGCCGTAGGCGCAGCGTATATTAGCCCAGTGCTTCAGCACTGGGTAAATGCTGCTTCTGGTTCTGGCTCATCCGCCCCGTCGGCAGTCGCGCCCAGGTCATCCTTTTTGCCAACGCACTTACTCTCCAGCTACTCCCCACCCGCTCCCACGCCTCCCGCGACATCCGCTCCACTTGGGGCCCGGCAGCTGGCTATACCATCACAAGAGTCTTGCACTTCACTGGAGCCAAATACATCCTGACGCATCAGTACACCAGGAAGGAACGATAGCTCGCACTCAATTGGTGGACACCAATTGTGAAATGCGGAACGTCACCCATCCGCCAGCGGATTCACCCACTTCAGCCCAGGAAACCGCGTAAAATCCCGATCCGTCGTGTACAGCACTCCGCCGTATTCCATTGTCACCGCAGCCAGTTCGGCATCCGTCGTCAGCGGCCCGCTCGCCTGGCCCTCCAGCAACATCCGCCGAAAAAAAGCCCAATGGCGATCCCCGGGCGCCAGCAGGTGGATCACCGGCGTCGCCGCCCACTCGTCCACCACTGCCGCAGCCTCTTCCATCGACATGCGATCCCCCGCCAACTGCCGGTTGGTGATGATCCTCAGGAATGCCGAGACCGTCTGCCACGGCAGGCCAACTGCTTCCGTACCCGAGAATGCGTCTTCGACACATAGGCGAGCGCGCGTGTGATTGGGCGCCGCGCTGTTGTAGGCGTAAAGAAGCAGATTGGCGTCGAATACAATCACCGGTGCTCCGGTCCTTCCAACTCCTCAAGCACAGCGGCGATGTTGTCGTAATTTCCGCTCTTTGGCATACCGAGCGGCCGCGCTTTCACCTGAAATCTGTGCGCAGGCTGCGGCTGACGAACCTGAACCAACCCAAGGCTGAGCAGGTGGTTGACCACAGCCTTGAATGGCTTGCCACTGCGCTGCACTTCCTGCTCCAGCAGCACGGCAATATCGTCGTTAATGGTAAGTGTCGTTCGCACATCATGATGCTAGTTATTGACACATCATGATGTCAACTCGCCCTGAGGCCGCACCGTCGACAAGATCAATATGGCTTCCTAGGCAAGCGTTCGCCCACCTCCCCATTGCCGTACTATCAAATCAGCAATCCGCCCCGCAGGGCCCAAAGCTAGCAGCTAGGAGCTAGAAGCTGATGAACCTAATCGTAGCCACCACCGGCGCATCCGGCTCCGTCTTCACCCGCGAGCTCCTGCACGCCCTCTCGGCCGATCTCCGCGTCGCACGCATCCAGTTTGTTCCCAGTGAAAACTCCCTCCGCGTCCTCGCCGAAGAACTCTCCATCTCCGGCCGCAGCAATCTCATCGAAAAGCTCCTCGGCGCGCCGTCGGACAAAATCACCCAGCACGCCGACTCCGACATCGGAGCCAGCATCGCCAGCGGCAGCTACCCGGCCACCGCCATGATCGTCCTGCCCTGCTCAATGGGTACACTGGCGTCGATTGCCAACGGCCTCGCCGACCGCCTCATCCACCGCGCCGCCGACGTCACCCTCAAGGAGCGCCGCCCGCTCATCCTCTGCGTCCGCGAAACCCCCTTCAACCGCATCCACCTGCGCAACATGAACCTCGCCGCCGAAGCCGGAGCCGTCATCTTCCCCGTCATCCCCAGCTTCTACAACCGCCCCATCGACTCCACGGAAATGGCCCGCCAGTTCGTCTTCCGCGTCCTGGCCCACATCGGCCTGCCCCAGCCCGACGCCTACATCTGGAAGCCCGACCAATAGCCCTTAAACTGGCGGCCTCAGCGTCACTTCCCCCGCCGCCAACTCCGGCTCAGCTCCCAAAAACCGCACCACCTCCGGCCCATAGCTCCCCGCACACTGCTCCGGGGCCATGTGCCCGCACCCCGGCGCAATCTCCAGCCGCGACCCCGGCACCAGCTCGCGCATCGTCCGCCCCTCGCTCAACGGAGTAATCCGGTCCAGGTCGCCCCACAGCAGCAGCACCGGCATCTTCAGCCCCGGCAACTCCCCATCCGTCACATCCCGCGCCGACAGCATCTCCCCAAGGGCCCGCTTCACCACCCACCCGTCCTCCGCGGAAACCCGCAGCACATCCCGCGCTACAAACTCCGGCACTGCCTGCGGATGCGGAAACAGCAGCGCCCCCAACTGGTCAATATCCTCCCGCCTCGTCGGCGTAAACAGCCGCGTATCCCACTCCGGAGCCAGCTTCAACCCCGCGCTGTTCATCAGCGTCAGCCGCCGCACCCGCTCCGGATGCTCCCATGCCACCCGCTGCGCAATCCAGCCACCCATCGACCAACCCACCAGGTCCACCTGCTTCAGCCCCACCGCATCCAGAAAGCCCAACACCGCCCCGGCTTCCTCTGGAATCGAATACGTCGCATCCACCGGCCTCTCCGACTCCCCATACCCCAGCAGATCCGGCGTATACACCCGGTACCCCGCCTTCACCAGGTACGGCGCCAGCCGCAGCCAGTCCTCCGCGCGTCCCCCCAGCCCATGCACCAGCACCACCGGCGCACCCCCCACCGGCCCCCGCACGTAGTAGTGGATCCGATGCCCACCCACCGTGACGTCCCGGCCAGTCACCCCGTCCACCGTCATCCACAGATGCTGCAACCCGCGATAAAACTCCACCGGCCGCGCGTAGAACAACGACCCCGCCGACGCCGCCACAAAAACCAACACCACCACCAGCCGCACCGCCACTCGTCCCTTACGCAGCATGGATTCCCGCTTCCCGGGCCATCCGCCACCCCTTGTCCACAATCTCCCGCGCAAAATCCTGCAATTCGTACCGGTTGCTCTCCAACCACTCCGCCCGCCGCGCCCAAGCCACCTCCGCCGCGTCGCTGCTGGCCTGCGCCTCGCCCGCCACCACGCGGCACAGGTAGTCGGCCAGCACATAGTGGTAGCGCACCTGCTCCACGCCCTCTTTTTCCTCGTGATAAATCCGGTCCAGCAACTCCACCAAGGCCACCGTCTCCACCGTCAGTCCGGTCTCCTCGGCCATCTCCCGCTCCACCGCCGCCGTCAGCGTCTCGCCCAGCTCTACCAGCCCGCCCGGAATCGACCACCGCCCCTTCATCGGCTCCGACCCCCGCCGAATCAGCAGCACGCGGCCCTCCCCGTCCACCACAATACCGCCCACCCCCACCAGGGGCACCTCAGGAAACTCTCTCTGCGTCACTGCGGAATATCCTTCATCGCCAGCTCAATGGCAAACGTCTGCTTCCCATCCTTCATCGCATATGCCCAAAGCCCGTGGAAGCTCTCCCGCAAATCCGGATGGCTCCGCAGCAACCCCGTCATCACGCCCACAGCCTCCTGCCGCGCCGCTACCGGGTCCGCAACTCCCGTCCCCTCATAGGTAATCGCCAAATCCGCCTCATGCAGACTCGTGTCCAGTCGCGCCGCCGTAATCTTCCACGCCATCCCCGTAAACGCTCCCGTCCCCGCCACAGAAAGCGGCAGCGACTCCACCGGGCTCTTCAACTGCTGCTCTTCCGCATTCAGCTTGTCCAAGTTTGGCGAACTCAAAAAGTCCATCGGCAACAGTAGGTTACGCGCCACCTCGTAGCTGAAAAACGCACTCCAGCTCTCCTTCTGCCTCGCCTCGTCCCGCGCCCGCGTCCAATACCAAATCCCATCGTGCCCGCCCAGCGCCCCTTCCCGAGCAAAAATTCCACCCAGCTTCCACCGGTTGTTCTGCGTCGCGTCCTGCCCCAGCAGCAGCCCCAGTTGTCCCGCCAGCGCCGCCCCCGCATAATCCCCAATCAATAGCGCGTACCGCCCCGGCGGCAGGTTCCGCAAATTGATCGTTACCGTCACCGAGCTGTCCGTATTCGTGCAGAAAAACTCCGTGTCCCCGGTCGCTTTCAAATCCGTCGCGTCCAGCAGATAGCTCGTCCGCCAAGCCAGTGCTCCCCCCTGGAACAGTGGCTTGTCCGCCTGTGCCGCGGCCCGAATCCCATCCCAGTCTCCCGAGGCCGCCGGCAGTAGCATCCCCTGCAACTGGTCCACGCTCCCCGTCGCCACCGCTGCCCCTACCGGATTCGCCGCCGCCAATATCAAATCCCGGTCCGGCCCAGCAATCGAAGACTGCGTCAGGCAACTCACCGCACTGGCTGGCCGTGCCCAGCTCACCAGCATCAGGGCAAACACTGCCCCCAAAACCAGTACCTTTTGTCCCCGTCCCAGTCCATCCACGCCGCCTGCTGCTCTTGTCATCGTCATTCCCACGTGTTTCCCCATTCCTCGCCGCCATTCTTCCGGCAACTCGTCGCCACTCATGAGCGTTCCCGAAACATTGTTAGTCTAGTACAGTGGGTGGGTGCCCAGCGGACTCCGCTCGGCCCCCCGCAATCCGTTGGACGTGAGGGAGACAGCTTTGATGTCGGCAGCCAAGCCAACAAACCCGGCCAGGGAAGGGAAGCCGCTCCGCGCAAGCGCTCCAGTCTTCCTCTCTGCCCTGCTGCTCGCCGCGTGCTCCGGATTCGCCCAAGCTCCCGCTCCAGCCCAATCCCAGCCCCAAACCGCTGCCCATCCCCACCCGGCCCATAAACAAGCCAAAAAGTCATTCCAAAAGGCCCTAGCGCCCACCCCCCCCGCTGAAGTCCACCCTCCCGACCCACCTCCGCCAAACTGGCCTGTACTCGCCCAGCCCCATCCCGCCGAGGTCCATTTCAATGGCACCAACCTCTCCGTCGATGCGGCCAACTCCAGCCTCAAAGAAATTCTCGAGGCCATCACCACCGCCACCGGCATGAAGGTGGACGGATTCGCAACCGACCAGCGCGTCTTCGGCAGCTTCGGCCCAGCATCCCCCCGCGACGTCCTCGCCAAGCTGCTCGAAGGTACGGGCTACGACGTCCTCATGATCGGCGACCGCGGCGCAGGAACTCCCCGTGAACTTGTCCTCACCTCCAATGCCGGCCAACCCGCAACCGCCTCCCAGCCCGCCCAGACCCAGCCGCCCGACTCGGGCGATGACGACGTCGTCGTCGAAGAACCAGAGCAGCCCGCCGATAACCCCGCCCAGCAGCAGCCACACCCCTTCCCAGGAGGCTCCGGCCGAACTCCTCAGCAAATGATGCAGGAAATGCAGATGCGCCAGCAACAGATCCAGCAGCAACAGCAACAGCCCCCACCCCAGCCTCCCTCCGAATAGAGTTCCTTTCCCGGTGCCTTTGTCTTTCCGCCTCCCTCCAACAACTCCCAAACCCCATCGAGCGCAGCTCGATTTTCTAACCCCTGACCATTAAAATTCTTTCGCCAACTTTGCCGGTAATTAAAACCGAAACGCGCGCAATGGAAATGTGAGTCAACCCTCCATCGTGCGAAGATCAATCTGACTGGAAGCCGGAAGCGAACAGTTCGCGCTCTTTAACGCACCATTCGAAAGCCGGCATCAGCCTTGAATTCAACAGTTTCCAAGCTGAAAAAAGAGGATTCACCACAAAAACATGCACTCTCATTCTCTTTTTTTCGCTTTTTCCTATCTAGCTATTCTGGAATCAATCACTGAATTGTTCACGTTCGCCTGCAAAACAGCCGCAAAGGCACTTTTAGGGTCTCCGTCGAGATTCGCAAGAGTCTAGGGCCTGTTCACGCTACCGGGGTGGTGGCGACGGGAACCAGTTTTTCTCAGTCCAAGAAGCGACGAGTGCGCTGTAACCGGTTACTGAAGCGAGGAGCGACGCAGACATGGGGAAAACTGGCTCCGTCCCTGTGGGTTGCGGCGCAAATCTGTCCATACTGCGTTCTCGCCCTCGGCGGAGGGGTCGCCACAGCTTTCGGACTCGGCCCTGTGTGCCCAGAATTGCTTGGCCCGATTCACGCTCGCAACGCCATCCACTCAGGGAGTGTGAACAGGCCCTAGACCGAACGACAATCGACCGCGTGGCTTCTCCGGCAAGGAAAACCCAGAATCCATGGCTCCCCGTAGCACCACTCGGTTCGCCGCAAGGCCCTAATACTTCACCCGAGCCCCACTCTCCCCCCACGCTGCAAAACTGGCCCGCGCTTCCTCCTGCAGCAACTGCTCCGCCGGAATCTTCCGCTCCACAACCGGCCTCTTCAACTCCTCGTACAGAAAAGCGTCGTCGAACCCAGCTCCCGCCGCATCCTCATGGCTTCCCCCAAAGTACAATCCGTCCAGCCGCGCCCAGTAGATCGCAGCCAGGCACATCGGGCAGGGCTCGCAGCTCGAATAGATCACGCACCCTTCCAGCGTGAACGTCCCCAGCGCACGGCACGCCGCTCGAATCGCATTCACCTCACCGTGCGCCGTCGGATCGTTCGTCGTCGTCACTGAATTCGCCGCCTCGGCCACCACCGCACCGTCCCGCACAATCACCGCCGCAAACGGCCCTCCCGCACCGCACCGCACATTCTCCGTCGCCAGCGCAATCGCGCGACGCATGTAATTCGGGTCACATTCCTGAGCCATACCTGGGGAAGCCTCCGCTACACTGTGGATTCAGGGACAGTATGCCATACGCTACATCAGGAAACCCGGCAGCCCAATCCGTCTTCCGCTCCACCCGTGTCGTCACGCCGACCGGCATGCGCCCCTGCGCCATCCACACCGCAAACGGCTGCATCACCTCCATATCTGACTGGGACGACCTCCCAGGACGCGCCACCCTCCACGACTATGCCGACCTCGTCCTCCTCCCCGGCCTCGTCGACTCCCACGTCCACATCAACGATGCCATCGCACCCCCAAACCTCGCCTCCCGCTCCCACTGGGAAGGCTTCCCCACCGCCACCCAGGCCGCTGCCTCCGGCGGCGTCACCACCCTCGTCGACATGCCCCTCAACTGCGTCCCCGAAACCCTGGATCTCACCGCCCTCAATGCAAAGCGCGCCGCCGCCCACGGCAACGTCTGGGTCGACTGGATGACCTGGGGCGGCATCGTCGGCAACCACGACACCGGCGGCAACCAGCACAACATTCCCGCCCTCGCCGCCGCCGGAGTCCCCGGCTTCAAAGCATTCCTCGTCCACTCCGGCATTGACACCTTCCGTTGGGCCGACGAACCCCAGCTCCGCCGCGCCCTCGCCCAACTCACCGGCCGCAACCTGCCACTGCTCGCCCACGCCGAGCTCGCCGAACCCATCCAGCAAGCCACCGCCCAGCTCGCCCAGGCGGACTGGCACATCTACTCCACCTACCTCGCCTCCCGCCCCGACCAGGCCGAGCTCGATGCCATCACCCTCCTCATCCGCCTCGCCCGCGACTACGACGTGCCCCTCCACATTGTCCACATCGCCTCCGCCCAGGCGCTGCCCCTCATCCGCGCCGCCCGCGCCCAGGGTCTCCGCGTCACTGCGGAAACCTGCCCACATTACCTCTGGTTCGCCGCTGAAGACATCACCGACGCCCAAACCCAGTTCAAGTGCGCACCCCCCGTCCGCTCCGCCGCCAACCGCGAACTCCTCTGGCTGGGCCTCCTCGAAGGCACACTCGACTTCGTCGCCACCGACCACTCCCCATGCCCACCCGCCCTCAAATCACCAGAAACCGGCCGTTTCGACCTCGCATGGGGTGGCATCGCCTCGCTCGGCCTGGCACTTCCCGTTCTCTGGACCGCCATCCAATCCCGCGGAGGCACCCTCCCTCAACTCGCCAACTGGCTCTCCACCGCCCCTGCCAGTCTCGCCCGCGTCGGAACCCAAAAAGGCTCCCTCGCTCCCGGCTACGACGCCGACATCGCCGTCTTCGACCCAGACGCGACTTGGACCGTCACTGAGGCAGACCTCCACTTCCGCCACAAGCTCTCCCCCTACCTCGGCGCGCAACTCACCGGCCGCGTCCGTGCCACCTGGCTCCGCGGCCACCATATCTATGCCGACGGCCAGCCTTTCTCTCCACCCTCCGGCCGAGAGCTGAGTCCCACTCCATGACCATCCCCAGAGATCGCATCCAGCTCGCCAAATCCCTCATCGACGAGTGCCGCCTCATCGCATCAATGACCGAGGAACCCGGCCGAACAACTCGCCGCTTCCTCACCCCGCCCGTCGCCCACGTCCACGCTCATCTCCGTCGCCGCATGACCGACCTCGGCATGACCGTCTCGACTGACGCCATCGGCAACCTCCGTGGCCTCTGGCAACCAGCTTCCGGCTCCGCCCGCCGCCTCGTCCTCGGTTCTCACATCGATACCATCCCTAACGCTGGTGCCTTTGACGGGGTCCTGGGTGTCGTCCTCGCCCTGGAACTCGTCCCCTTCGCCCAGCGCTTGGCCGGTCCCTACGCCATCGAGGTCATCGCCTTCAGCGAAGAAGAGGGCATGCGCTTCAACCGCCCATTCCTCGGCAGCCGCGCCGTAGCCGGACGATTCGACCCCGCGATGCTGGAGCTCACCGATGCAGCCGGCATCACCCTCGCCCAGGCCATCCGCGACTTCGGCCTCGACCCAGTTGGCATTCCCGACGCCCAGGTCGCCCACGACGCCATGGGTTTCTTCGAGCTCCACATTGAGCAGGGCCCGGTCCTCGAAGCCGAAGGCCTCTCCATTGGCGTTGTCTCCGCCATCGTTGGCCAAAGCCGCTGGGAACTCGTCTTCTACGGCCACGCAAATCACGCCGGTACCACCCCCATGGGACTCCGCCGCGACGCTCTCGCCGCCGCCGCCGAGTGGATCGCCGCCGTCGAACAGACCGCCCGCACCACAGACCAGCTCGTTGCTACCGTCGGCAGCATCCAAGTCACTCCCAACGCGCCCAACGTCGTTCCCGCCCGCGCCCTCGTCACCCTCGACATCCGCAGTCCCCATGACTCCGTCCGCGCCCAGGCCACCGAATTCCTCCTCGCCCTCGCCCAATCCATCGCCGCCAGCCGCTTCCTGGCCTGCGAAGTGAACCTGCTCATGGATCAATCCGCGGTCCCCATGGATGAGGAACTCACCGAACTGCTCACGGAGTCCGTCGCTGCCACCGGCCTCGCCGCCCGCCGTCTGCCCTCCGGCGCAGGACACGACGCCATGGTCATGGCCACACGCCTGCCCACAGCCATGCTCTTCCTCCGCTCTCCCGCAGGACTCAGCCACCATCCCGACGAATCTGTCCTCCCCATCGACATCGCAGCCGCTCTTCAGGTCAGTGAGCGTTTCCTCCTGCGTCTTTCATCGCGGGCAAGTTAAAATCAATCTTCTCATCTCGGTTCGGAGGGTCAAACACCGTGCATCATCTGGGAGCCACCCGCAGCAGCCTCAAACACGACCACCTGTTGCACACCCCTGACACCTTCGTCCGCATCCCCCTGCCCGGCGCCACCAATGTCGACTTCATCGTCCACGCAGGTCAGCGTCTCGGCGCCGCCTTCAGTTGGTCCACCGCGGAGTTTGCCCCCGCCGGCTTCATCTCCGCCCCCGCTCCCGGCATTCAGCGCTTTCTCTACGTCCTTCACGGCCAAATCGAACTGACAACTCCAAGCGGGCTCCGCACGCTCACCCCCGGCATGTTCGCCTATCTGCCGGCCGACACTGCGCACACCCTAAGTGCAACCCAAACCTCCTCGGCCGCCATCGTCGAAAAGCCCTACCAGCCTCTTCCTGGAAACCCCGTCGCCGCGGTCGTCGTTGGCGACGAATCCCTGATTCCCTCCAAACCCCTTGGCGGAGATGACACACTTCAGGTCCGCAATCTCATGCCCGACGGTCCTGCATGGGACTTCGCAGTCAACACCATGACCTACCAGCCCGGCGCTGCCCTCGACATGGTCGAGGTTCATGTCATGGAGCATGGCCTGCTCATGCTCGAAGGTGGCGGCATTTACCGGCTCGGCGACAACTGGTACCCGGTGCAAGCCGGCGACTTCATCTGGATGGGGCCCTACTGCCCGCAATGGTTCGGCGCGCTCGGCAAGCAGCCCGCCAAGTACCTCATTTACAAAGATTGGTATCGTAATCCGATTGGGGTGTAACCCATGAACGGAACTGTCTTCAATCCCGGAGTGGATATCCACACACTGACAGCGGAACTGGCCGCTCTGGCCCAGATCTCTGAGGCCGCTCCGCCAGTCGTCACCCGCGTCGTGTTTTCCGAGGCGGACCTGCAAGCCCGAGCCTGGCTCAAAGCTCTCTGCGTCTCTGCCGGGCTCACCATTCGCGAAGATGCCGTGGGCAACACCTTCGCCCGCTGGCAGGGTTCCGATCCCTCCCTCGCCCCCGTCGCCACCGGCTCCCACATCGACGCCATTCCCAACGCTGGCGCCTACGACGGCACAGTCGGCGTACTCGGTGGACTGGAAGCTATTCGCGCCCTTCAGCGCGCCGGTTTCCAGCCTCGCCGATCCATCGAACTCATCGTCTTCACCAGTGAGGAGCCCACCCGCTTCGGCATCGGTTGCCTGGGCAGCCGCCTGATGGCCGGCGTCATGACTCCCGAAAAAGCCCTTACCCTCCGCGACAAGGACAATCTCAGCCTCGATGAACTCCGCGCCGCAGCCGGATTCTCCGGAGATCTCGCCTCCGTGCGCCTCAAGCCCCACGCATATGCCGCCTTCGTCGAACTGCATATTGAGCAGGGGCCCATCCTCGAACGGGAAGGCATCGATCTCGGCATGGTCACGCACATTGCCGCGCCTGCCAGCATGACCATCACCGTCGAGGGCGAGGGTGGCCACGCCGGAGCAATGCTGATGCCCAGTCGCCACGACGCCCTCACCGCCGCCTGCGAACTCATCCTTGCCCTCGAACACAACGCCCGCGCATCCGGAGCCATTGACACCGTGGCCACCGTGGGCATCTGCGATGTCTTCCCCGGCGCCGTCAACTCCGTGCCCTCGCGCGTCCGCCTCGAAGCTGACATTCGCGACACCGACAGCAACCGGCGAGATCGCGTCATTGCCGAGGTTCAAGCCTTTGCGGAGATGGTCTCGTCACGCCGAGGCGTCCGCATCCGCTTCGAAATGGTCAACTCCGACCCACCCGCAGCCTGTGACCCGGCCATTCTTGCCGCCATGGAGAGATCCGTAACAGAAACCGGGCACACCAGCCAGGCCATGGTTAGCCGCGCCTACCACGACTCTCTGTTCATGGCCCGCATCGCACCCATCGCCATGATCTTCATTCCCTGCCGCAACGGTGTCAGTCATCGTCCCGACGAATACGCCTCACCCCAGGCAATCCAGGCAGGCGTGCAGGTTCTCGCGCGCACCTTGGCCACCCTGGGAGATTCGTAAACCACCGCCGCCAGCTTCCCGGCTTACTCCCGAAGAAACGCCAGCAAATCGGCATTCAACTGATCCTTGTGCGTCGAGCACAGCCCGTGCGACGCTCCGGGATAGATCTTCAGCGTCGCTCCCTTCACCAGTTTGGCCGTCAACAGCGCAGAGTCCGAAATGGGCACAATCTGATCGTCGTCTCCGTGGACAACTAGCGTAGGCACGTCGATTCTCTTTAAATCTTCGGTAAAGTCAGTCTCGGAAAAGGCTTTGATGCCATCCAGAACACCCACCAGTCCCGATTGCATTCCCTGCAACCAGAACGAGTCCCGCAACCCCTGCGACACAGTCGAACCAGCGCGATTGGCCCCATAAAACGTCTCCGTGAGATCCTTGAAAAACTGCGAACGATCCGCCTGCACGCCCGCCCGGATTCCGTCGAATACCTCCATCGGCAACCCACCCGGATTGGCACTGGTCTTCAGCATCAGCGGCGGCACCGCCCCAATCAGAACCGCTTTGCCAACCCTCTTCGTGCCGTGGCGGCCGATATAGCGAACCACCTCGCCCCCACCGGCCGAATGGCCCACCTGGACCGCATCCTTCAAGTCCAGCGCCTCGGTCAATGTCGCCAGATCATCCGCGTACGTATTCATGTCGTTGCCATTCCATGGCTGGCTCGACCGCCCATGTCCGCGACGATCATGCGCAATCGCGCGAAATCCATGGGACGCCAGAAACACCATCTGGTCTTCCCACGCGTCCGCGCTCAGTGGCCACCCGTGACTGAAGACCACGGGCCGTCCCGTGCCCCAGTCCTTGTAGTAAATGGTCGTTCCATCCTTCATCGTGATCGTGGGCATCCAACGTCCTCCATTGCTTCGCTCGCATGTGTGAATTGTGTCAATCGCTTCGCCTTGCCGGCAGATGGAAGTGAATCTACAGACTCGCTCGGCACGATGGAACCAGCCGGATTTCTTGCCTGCCCGTCATCCTTGCGCAAGCCGGACTCTCGGCTCTTTTTTGCCCGTCCCTGCTCGGAGGTCCATCTCGTTGCGCACCGACTCCGTCAATCGCGGCTCCTGCATCTCTCGCTTGAGCTGGGCTATGATCTCGCTGGCGATCTTGATCCGCCCCTTTTTCTTCATCATGAAATCCTTTCCGTGTGGCCAGGTTTCGACCGCGCGCCGCGCCATCCCCCTGCTCGAAGTTTGACCGCTCAACTCCTGAGCGGACCCTCGGTTCGGATACTGTGAGAGCGGCGCGTCGGTCATGCACTACCGAGTGGCTTCAAACAGGAACCAGGCGCGACGCTCCGCCTCGTCTATCCAAACCTCAATCTGACTCGTCGTTGCGTAGTCACTGGCCTTGCTCGCGACCACATGCCCCGCCCGCAAGCTCTCCACAAACGCCTTGTTGTCGGCGTGCAGTTCCCTCAGCATCTCCGTTGGGCCCACAAACTCCTCGTCGTTGTCCGCAATTCGCTGCAACCGGGCAATGTGCCCGATGGAGTGGATCGTCGTGCCCCCAACTTTGCGCACTCGCTCGGCAATGGCATCGGTGATGCCGAATATCTGCGTCGCTTGTTCGTCCAGAAGCAGGTGGTAGTCCCGGAATTGTTGCCCGCTCATGTGCCAGTGAAAGTTCTTCGTCTTCAGATAGAGAACAAAAGCGTCGGCAACAAGCGCGTTCAGTACGGCGGAAAGATTCTTCACATCCTCCGGCGAAAAGCCGTCGGGAACAAGAAGTCTGGCAGCTTGCGATTCTTTTTCATGGATTTGCTTCGACACAGGGATGCTCCTTTGCAGGGTTGGGCATTGGGGCGTCCGGAATGGAGCGCCTGCGCCAGTTCCTCCACCCTGCAAGGGAATGAAATGGCATCCTGACTATGAACTATCGCTGGAACTGGGATAGCTTCGCACGTCTTCTACGCTGATCATCCTAAGGTCGCGCCAAGCCACCGTCTGGCCAATTTGGACCACCGCAAAGGCAACCCAAACAGTAGTGAGAGCTCACTTGAGCGCGGGCGGGTGCCCCCGGTCTCGGTGACGGCTTCCTACCACGTCGGGTGCCCCCGGTCCCGCTTTTGAGACCGGGGACGAACCAATCCCCCGTCCTCCGCGGCCCCCCAACCCCCAATCGAGCGCAGCTCGATCCCCCCGACCCCCGACCCCTGATCCCCGACCCCCGACCCCTGATCCCTGATCCCCGACCCCTGATCCCTG
>Ga0302283_1000500_pt1 | contig 32292 bp, 31 predicted proteins | sample III_Fen_E1_4_FD_198770 | JGI IMG/M metagenome (GOLD analysis project Ga0302283, IMG submission 198770) | Peat permafrost microbial communities from Stordalen Mire near Abisko, Sweden - III_Fen_E1_4 | ecosystem: Environmental > Terrestrial > Soil > Wetlands > Permafrost | place: Sweden: Abisko... | reverse complement strand
TGGCGGGTGACGAGTTCCTCGCCCCTCAGGGGCTGGTGCTGGACTCGATGCTCTCCGAGCACCAGTGCGAGGGGTGGCTCGAGGGGTATCTCCTCACCGGCCGGCACGGCCTGTTCAACTGCTACGAGGCCTTCATCCACATTGTCGACTCGATGTTCAACCAGCACGCGAAATGGCTGAAGGTGACCGCACAGCTCCCGTGGCGCCGGGAGATCGCGTCGCTGAACTACCTCCTCGCCTCCCACGTCTGGCAGCAGGACCACAACGGCTTCACCCACCAGGATCCGGGCTTCCTCGACCATGTCGCCAACAAGAAGGCCGACATCGTCCGTATCTACCTGCCACCCGACGCCAACTGCCTGCTGTCGGTCGCCGACCACTGCCTGCGGAGCCGCAACTACGTGAACGTGATCGTGGCCGGGAAGCACTCGCTCCCCCAGTGGTTGACCGTGGAGGAGGCGGCGCAGCACTGCACCGAGGGGATCGGCGTGTGGGAGTGGGCGAGCAACGATCAGGGCGCCGAGCCCGACGTGGTCCTGGCCTGCTGCGGCGACACGCCCACGCTCGAGATCCTCGCGGCCACCTCGATCCTCCGTGAGCACCTCCCCGAGCTCAAGATCCGGGTGGTCAACGTCGTCGACCTGATGAAGCTCCAGCCGAGCACCGAGCACCCCCACGGACTGAGCACGGTCGACTACGACTCGATCTTCACCAGGGACAAGCACATCATCTTCGGGTTCCACGGGTACCCCTGGCTGGTCCACCGGCTCACCTACCGTCGGACAAACCAGAACCTCCACGTCCGCGGCTACACGGAGGAGGGGACGATCACCACACCGTTCGACCTGCGGGTCCAGAACCGTCTGGATCGGTTCCATCTGGTCCAGGACGTGATCGACCGGCTCCCCCGGCTCGGTGCGACCGGGAGCTACCTCAAGCAGACGATGCAGGACAAGCTCGTCGAGCACACGCGCTACGTCGACCGTTGCGGCCAGGACATGCCGGAGATCCTGGAGTGGACGTGGGGGAGCCACGCATGACCGCCACCGGAGCCGCCGCCACGGCACGCGCCCTGGTCGCGGACGGCAAGGGCGTGCTGGCCATCGACGAGAGCACTCACACCTGCGACGAACGGTTCGCGATGGTGGGGGTGCCCGAGACGGTCGGCGAGCGCCGCGCCTACCGCAGCCTGATCGTCACCACTCCCGACCTCGGGGAGTCGATTAGCGGGGTGATCCTCTACGACGAGACCATCCGCCAGCAGACGGCCGACGGGACGCCGATGGTCACTGCGCTCACCCGGGCGGGGATCCTGGCGGGCATCAAGGTGGACACCGGGACGAGCGAGATGGCCGGCCATCGGGGGGAGACGGTGACCGGTGGCCTCGACGGCCTGCGCGACCGCCTGGCCGAGTACGTCGGCCTCGGGGCCCGCTTCGCCAAGTGGCGGGCCGTGTTCACCATCGGCGACGGAACTCCCAGCCGGGGGTGTGTCGAGGCCAATGCGGATGCCCTGGCCCGCTACGCCGCGTTGTGCCAGGAGGCCGAGCTCGTCCCCATCGTCGAGCCGGAGGTGTTGATGGAGGGCGCCCACACGCTGCTGCGCTGCGCGGAGGTGACCGAGGACGTCCTGCGGGCGGTGTTCGTGGCGCTCCAGAATCAGGGCGTCGTGCTCGAGGCGATGCTGCTCAAGCCGAACATGGTGCTCCCCGGGTCGGACTGTCCGGTCCAGGACGGGATCGCCGAGGTGGCCGAGGCGACCGCCACCTGCCTGCGACGGACGGTGCCCGCCGCGGTTCCCGGGGTGGTGTTCCTGTCCGGCGGCCAGCCCCCCGAGCTCGCCTCGGCCCGTCTGAACGCACTGAATCTGGTGTTTCCGGACGGGCCGCCGTGGGCGTTGTCGTTCTCGTTCGGTCGGGCCATCCAGCAGCCCGCACTGGAGCGGTGGCGTGGGGACGAGACCCAGGTGCGGCCCGCCCAGCGGATCATCGCCCATCGGGCCCGCTGCAACCGTTCGGCTCGCCGGAGTGAGTACGTGGCGGCTATGGAGTAGCCGTGTGTGCGCCGTGCCGGACCCGCGGAGCACGCTCCTCCGCGTCGGCCCGGGGATCCTGCGCATGGTGTCGTGGACCGTGCCTGGGTGGGGGCAACGGCACCCCGTCCCTGTGCAAGCAGCGGGGTGCCGTCGCATCACCGGTGAGGCCCGTTGTGCCGGACCCTACCCACGAGGGTCAGGACCTGAGGCCGCTCGAGGAGAGAACGGGCACGTCGGCGTCGACCAGCGTCCCCGATCCAGCCGAACCCCCGGTGGAGGTCGGGCTCAGGACCGGCACGTCGGCGTTGACCAGCGTCCCGGCACCAGGCGTCGAGGCTCCTGTCACGACAGGTGCTTCTGGGTCTCGGCTACGACCTTCCGGACCCGCCTCCGTCCGGCGTGGCTTCGGCCGTGTACCTGGGCAATCCCGCGGAGAAACCGGAACCACCCCACGTATCCGAACCTACGAACCTTGTCCAGACGATCCGTGGGTCTGGTCGGGCGATCGACTTCTACGGTGGCAAACTCCGGATCGAGCGGGTCGAGGTGTTCGATGGCGCCGTGGAGATTCACTGGGACGTCACGCCGGATCTCGACATCTGGCAGGCGTTTCCGGTCGAGTCCGCCGAACTCGAAGCTGACCTCGAAGAGGTGGCCGATGAGTGGGCCGTCGAGGAGTTGCGAAAGAAGGCGACCCAGCGGATGACCTGGCTACTCAGGAACTCCGATCTGGCTGATGACGCCGGTACCTCTTACCGAACGGCTGGGTCCAGCAGAAGAGGGTCGTGGAACGTAGTGGCCGGATCGCATGCGGATGGCCACGTAGTGTTCAGGCCGCCGCCAACGACCGGGGCTCGCAGGTTGAAGTGGACCTGGCTCAGCACGACCCTTGAGATTCCACTCCGGTAATCACTCTTGGTTGAGGGGTGCCCCCGATCGCCGGGAGGGTGGGGCATTCCGGCACGAGTGGGTCACCCCCCTGGATTCCGTGATCGAGCCAGACTCATCGTCGGAATGAGAGCATCGTCGGGTGGAGAAACTGCACGCCGACCTTCTGCACCTCACCGAGATCGACCGGGATACTGGAACGATCAGGTTCCTGTACGGAAAATCGGGTCTCTCTCGTGATCAGGTGCAGACCGAACTGGAATCGCTGGAAGTGCACGGATGGATCGTCCACACGCCGCTGGACCGGTGGTTGATTGCCGCACCTGGAAGGTTGGCACTGGAAGAGGCGGAGCGCTGGGAATTCAGGGTCCACAGTGTCGAGCATGACACCGAGCAGTCGCGCATCGTGCGGATCGCGGGTGATGAGTGCGCGGGCCCCACTTCGAGTTTGGCGTGCTTGGCATTGGTCCAGGCTGCAGTGTTGCTTGGCATGATTTCCTCCAGTTGGTTGAGGCGTTTGGATAGGGAGTTCGTTGCGGGGATGAGGCGCCGGCACACGGCCGGCTGATGATGGCGCGGGGTGTTCAAACGAGGACGGGAAGTGCCGTCGCATCGTCGGTGCCGACGATCTCGGTCACCGAGGAGGAAGCGGTGGCGCTCTTATTCGGAAGTGCGACGGCGGCCACCACCGCTCCGAGGACAGCGACCATGGCACCGACGGCGAAGCCACTCGTCATGGCGTTGATGAAGCTGTGGTGGGCGACCTCGACGAGTCGGTGCCCGGTGGGCCCGGCATGGGCAGCGATGGCATCGGCATTGGCGATGGACGGACGAGCCACTTCGATGAGGCCCTTCGGCAGCCCACTGTGGTCAAGGCCGTGTCGAAATGAGGCAGACACGATGCTGCCGATGACGGCGACTCCGAGGGCCCCGCCAAGTTCCTGGACCGTGTCGTTTACCACACTGCCGACTCCGGCCTGCTCGGGCGGAAGGACCACCGTTGGCCGAGGAACTCACCAGAGTGCTCGAGCAGGCGCGAATCAAGGAGCAGATTCGCCTCGAGGTCGACACCCGCCAAGCAGGCCTGCTCCTGGCCGTTGGGTACTTCGCATCACTGGCTGCCTGGATTGCGGTAGAGCCAGAGCCATTCGACATCCGGCAGTACCTCATCATTCTGGTCGACCTGGTGGTCAACGGACTGGTCGAGGAGCCCACCAGGGGTGCGTGAGGTTCACCCGATATCGATCTACCGGACACTCGGGGTTGCTCGGCGTGGCCGAGCAGCTATCGAGTGCCCGAAGCTCCCTCAGGTTGGAGCGTCCAACTGCCAACGAGCGCTACTCCGTATCAGCTGACCGTACGTAACCATCCAGGAGCCATCGGGTCCGGCCTCAGCCCGCTACCGGCGAGTGTGGGGATTCGGCGCGGGCCGAGGGATTGATCGCCGAGCGCAGATCATCGAGCGCCCCGAAGATCAAGGACGGAAAGTCGGCTGAGTCTTCCGTGTGGGCCCAGCGTTCGAATGCGGCCTGGAACACGGCCACCCCAGCGTGTGCAGTGAGCCCCGCCTCCGATTCTGGAACGCCCCTCGTTTGGAGTGCCCCTCCAATTGCATCCTTCAGGGCGACCATCTTGATCATCTCTCGCTCCTGCAGGTCGCTCGAGGACTCGATGAGGCGTTGACGGGCTCTGGCTCCCTCACCGGTCTCCGTGATTCTGCTACCGGCAACCGCCAGCGCAGCGACGACGGCATCGATCGGGGTGACGCTCTCGGGGGCGGTGGCCACTGCCTCGACCACGGCCTCCTGCATGGCGGGTGCACCGGAGAAGAGCACCTCTCGTTTGTCGTCGAAGTACCGGAAGAACGTTCGCTTCGTGAGTCCGGCCCGTTCGGCGATCTCTGCCACCGTCACGTGTTCGAACCCGCGTTCGATGTAGAGCTCGTATGCGGCTCGGGTCAGCCTGGTCTGGGCCCCCGCCTCCCAACGTGGCATTCCCCGATCGTAGGGTATTGGTGATGACACGCAGTGTCATCCCTGGTATGGTCGCCATGACACGCGATGTCATCAGGCCTCAACGGGGTCTGCCCACGTTCCGACCCACTGGGAGTCCTCATGAAAGTGTTCATTACTGGCGCATCCGGTCATCTCGGATCCGTCATCATTCCCGAACTACTCGCCGCCGGCCACGAAGTAGTCGGCCTCGCCCGCTCCGACGCGTCCGCCACCGCAGTTCAGGAGCTCGGCGCCGATGTGCACCGTGGCTCGCTCGACGATGTCGACGGCCTGCGGGAAGCTGCGATCGCCTCGGACGGCGTCATTCACCTGGCGTTCAAGCATGATGAGCTGAATGCTGGTGACCTCGAGGGGCCGTTGGGCGCCGATCTTTCGGCGATCGAGGCAATGGGTGAGGTGATGGCCGGTACCGGCAAGCCCTTCGTCGGGACATCGGGCACCATTCCTCTGGCCTTCGGGGGCGTGGAAGGGGTGGGAACCGAAACCGACGTCCTGCCAGCCGGCCCGCGTATCGACGCCGAGAACGCCGTGATCGCCTTTGCCGACCGCGGTATCCGGTCGTCCGTCGTGCGGCCACCTCCCCTGGTGCACAGTCGGTTCGACCACACCGGCTACACGCCGGCCCTGATTTCGTTCGCCCGGGCCAAGGGCAAGGCCGGCTACCCCGGTGATGGCGCGAATCGCTGGCCCTCCGTGCACTCGTTGGATCTGGCACGCCTCTACCGCCTCGCGCTCGAAGGCGCCCCCGCCGGGACCCGTCTGCACGCCGTCGCCGATGAGGGCGTGCCACTGAAGGAGATCGCCGAAGTGATCGGAAGGAATCTGGGTGTGCCGGCTGTCAGCATTCCGCCTGAGGAGATCGTCGACTATTTCGACTTCCTGGCATTCTTCATCTCCTTGGACAATCCGGCGTCGAGCACGCGCACCCAACAGCTGCTGGACTGGCACCCGACGCATCCCGGACTGATCGACGACCTCAATGAAGGTCACTACTTCCAAGTCTGAACGGCGGAAGTGGGTGTCAGTGATCTCGAGGAGGGTCAAATGTCCGTGCTCATCGTCGTAACCCGGCTCCGATTGAGCGAGCCGCGTCACCGAAGGAAGTTCCTGAAGGCAGCCGCGGGGGCCATTAAGCAATCCACCACCACCTCGGGAAACCTTGGAACCGATGTGCTTCCGGAAGCCAACGACGTCTACTGGACTCGAACCGCCTGGAACGATCGAGACTCAATGTTGGCGTTCATGACCGCCGAACCCCACCTCGGAATGATGGAGAGCCTCGACGAGTGGTGCGATGAGGCGTCATTCGTCGAGTGGGAGCAGCCGACACCAGAATTCCCCGACTGGATGGTGGCCTACGACCGGCTGGTCAGCGACGGACGGTCGCCAGCCTTGAGCCGGCCGTCCCCTGACCATGGGATGCGGTCCTTTCCACCAGTTGCCAGGAGATGAGGGACATGCCTGAACGTGGTGGGCGACGCCAGCGTTGCACTGGCCGACGAACCAGGAATCGGCCTGTTCGTGGTCCCAAGGTGCGATTCGTGGTCCATGTACCGGAATTCCTGGTCCTCGAAACGCTCTGAGCAGGGAGTATGCATTGACCTCTAACACCTTCACCATTTTTGAGGGGACCTCGGAGATTCAGCGTCTGATCATTTCACGGGCCATCTCGGGTGTCCATATCAAGTAGCTGACCTGGGCTTTTATCGCGGGGCTCGTATGAGTGCCCTCGGACAGCCTGGACCTCGAAACGGCGCAGGAGTTCATTCGTGCGCCGTTTCGTGCGCCGTTTACGAGGCGTGCGAGTCAGGCACGAGCTCCACCCTCACGGCACGCTCTGAGCAACCCCGGACAGTCAGAACGGCTGAAGCCGAGTCTGCAACCCAAGACAACACCCCGGCCACTGGCCGGGGTGTTGTCGTAGTGCACTGCCGTGATAACAGCTGAGACTGTCCGCACTTCCGGCGAGGAGGCCCAGGATCAGGTGCCCCTGCCAATTGACCGGGGCGTGAAGCTCGAAGATGTCCTCGCCTGGCTGGATGACGAGCGCCTCGTGTCGGATGCGTCGGTGGGCTACGTGCTTCGCAGAGTCGCCCGTGACGGCACGCCGGAACAGCTGCTGCTCCTCGTCGGATCGCTCCGGGAGAGGCTGCGGCAGTAGGACTCGGCTCAGAATGGCTGGTGCCTTCGACAGCTCCGTCGCGGATGACGTCCCCGCGGACGTTACCTGGCGGAAACGCCCAAATGGGAAACCCAGCCGCGGCCCTCGTGCTGTCCGCAGATGCCGTAGCAGGGCAGGCCGCATTATCGTTCAGCCTCTACGTGCGGGCGCTCTGGCGTTGACGAAGATCGCGATAGGAACGGCAGCAACCACCGTGATGCCGGCGCCCCAGACCATGGCCACGGCGAAGCCGTGGACGGTGGCGGCCTCGAGGCCTTCCCCGACGTGCTCGACAAGGAAGCTGGCGGTGGCAGTGGCGGCGATGGTGTTGAGTAGCGCGGCACCGATGGACCCACCGAGTTGGCTGGCTGCACTGGTGCCCGCTCCGGCTGCTCCGGTATCGGACGGGAGCACGCCTCCCAGAGCGGTGTTGAGGAAGACGGGAGCGGCGAGCCCGGTGCCGAGTCCTTCGATGACAGTGGCTGCCAGGACGAGCGGTAGGTAGGTGCTGGTGGGGGTGAGCCAGATGAGGGGAATCAGTCCAGCGGCTTCGATGACGATGCTTCCGGCCATGAGCCACCGGGGCGGTACGCGGACCATAAGGAACGGAGCGATCAAGGCGGCCCCCAACACTGAGGCGAGGACGAAGGGCATGAGGGCGATGCCGGTCCGCAAGGCCGAGTAGCCCAAGACGTCTTGAAGTTGGTAGGTGAGGATGAGCAGCAGACCCACGCTGCTAATCCCGTTGACGATGAGACCGATCATCGCCCAGCCCCGGTTGCGGTCGACCACGACTCGAAGGGGCAGCATCGGTTGGGACTTTCCGACCTGGAGGGCGACAAACCCGCCGAGGAAGACGACGGCAGCGACCAGCGAGACGATGATCTGCCAGGAGGACCACCCGAGGGACGAGGCTTCGCCTAGTCCGTAGACCAGGGCGCCCATTCCCGCCACGGCGAGGAGCACACTGGGGACGTCGATGCGCACTTCCTTTCGTCCGGGGATGGACGGCAACACCAACGGCCCAGCGATGAGAGAGACAAGGGCCAGTACGACATTGATGTAGAGGCACCAGCGCCAGCCCAACCCGCTGGTCAGTGCTCCGCCCAGCACCAGGCCGACGGCCCCTCCGGAGGCCACCGTGGCGGTGAAGACGCCCATTACTCGTGCCCGCTGTTTCTCGTCGGCGTAGACGGTGATGAGAAGCGACTTGGTCGAGGAGATCAAGATGGCGGCAAAGGCCCCTTGGACGGCACGTGCCGAGATGAGCATGGTGCCGTTGACGGACGCCCCGCCTATCGCCGAGGCGCAGGCGAAGCCGGCCACTCCGATGAGCAGCGTTCGCCGGGCGCCGAGACGATCGGCGAGTCGACCACCAGGCAGGAGGAACCCGGCCAAGGAAACGGAGTACGCGGTGATCACCCATTGGCGGTCGGTGACACTCAGCGAAAGTCCACGCTGAACGGAGGGGAGGGCCACAAACATGACCGTGGCGTCGAGGGTGCCCATCAGATGCGCTGAAGCGATCACCACGAGAGGCCACCAGCCGACGCGACCTTCGACGGAACTGCCAGGGGTTGCCGCGGCTGGGACTAGAGGTGTGGGGCCGGACGTCGACATAAGATACGCACGTATCTAAGCACGGCAGTGGATAAGATACAAGAGTCTCCAAGGGAGCCCTGATGACCAGAGCCAGCGAGCGGCAGGAACACAGCGGAGGGAAGACCCGCCGGCGCGGCGCGGCTCTCGAAGAGGCGCTCCTCGATGCCGCCTGGAACGAACTCCAGGCGGTTGGTTACGCCAATCTGACGATGGAGGCGGTGGCGGACCGGGCAGGCACTAGCCGGGCTGTGCTCTACCGCCGATGGCGCAATCGCGCCGAGTTGGTGCTTGCGGCGACGCGCCGCCACCGCCCGCGGCTCTCGGGCGATGTCCCTGATACGGGCAGCCTGCGGGGCGACGTCATTGCCGTCCTCACCGGCGCCTCCGATCGGTTGGCGGAGGATGACGTCGAGAACGTCTACGGCCTGTTGAGCGAATACTTCGCCGACCCTGAGCTATTTGCACGTGTCCAGGACCAGGTGTTTCCCGTCGGTGCTGGGGTCATGGCGACGATCCTGAAGCACGCCGAAGAACGAGGCGAGGTCCGACACGGCATCAGCCGGAGAATTGCCACCCTACCGATCGACCTGTTGCGCCATGAGCTCTTCCGCACCCGGACCCCACCATCGAAGCAAGTCATCGCCGAAATCGTCGACGACGTATTCATTCCTCTTGTCCGGGTGCGAGCAACTTAGATGTAAGAACGCACGCCGAGCACTGGCGGAGGTGGGTAGGAAATCAGTCAGTGCTGAACCGCCCAACACCTGGCTCTGCGGGCCACGATGCACTTCCCGCGGCGCACGAATGAGGACGTTCGTGGGCCTCAGTGGGCGATCATGGCCTCAACGCCGGAATTCCTGCGCCGTGCACGACTCTGTCCATGTACCGGAATTCCTGGTCCTCGAAACGCTCTGAGCAGGGAGTATGCATTGACCTCTAACACCTTCACCATCTTCGAGGGCACCAGTGAGATCCAGCGGCTGATCATCGCACGAGCCATCTCGGGAGTGCACATCAAGTAGCCGACCCCGACGACGTCACGAGGCCCTCGCCTCCCCGGTCCCCGGGGGAGCGGGGGCTTCGTCGCGTCGGGCCGGACGTATCGCCACCACCGTGCTGATCATCCGGCCGCAGGGGAGGCCGATGTCCGCCCTCCACGTGGGGTCCGGTGGCGGTCCACCGTTGTCGGCGCCTCCGTCGAGGGTGATGCTCACCGGGTGGCGTCGGCGGTCGGCCGCACTGCAGCGGCCGGCGACCCGAGCGTGATCGGATCGAGGATCCGGTAGGCGAGCAGCTTGACGCGGTCGGTGAGGAGGAACCACACCAGCGCGTAGCCCCAGACCAGGGCGGCATAGCCCCAGCCGAGGGGGGTCATGAAGACCCCGTACACCGCGATCAGGGTGGCCAGTGCCTGTGTGCCGAGCACGGCCAGCATCAGGATGCGGGCGGGCCGGATCGACCAGAACGGACCACGGGTGCGGGCGAGGAAGATCGTCAGGTGCCCGGCGACCGAGAGCATCAGGTACATGAGGGTCTGCAGGTGCGCATGGTCGAGGTGGAACACGTTGTCACCCAGGGAGAAGAGGCCGAAGGCGGCGATCGGCCCGACGATGCCGAGCACGGTGGCGATCCCCAGCACCAGGCGCATGTTCCACGCCTCGGGCTGCTCCCGGTAGCGCACGTTGTCGTAGGCGATGGACAGGATGGCACCGTCATTGAGCAGGGCCAGCATCACGATCTGGATCGCCGTGACCGGAAAGAAGTTGTAGGTCAGGATCACGGCCGACACGAACAGCAGTACACGGACCGTCTCGGCGATGCGGTAGATGGCGTAGCTGTTCATCCGCTGGAAGATCCTCCGGCTCTCCTTGATGGCGTCGATGATCACCGAGAGCCCGGGGGTGGTCAGTACGATGGAAGCCGCGGCGCGGGCCGCATCGGTGGCGCCCGAGACGGCGATGCCGCAGTCGGCCTTCTTCAGGGCCGGGGCGTCGTTCACCCCGTCTCCCGTCATGCCGACGATGTGACCCCGCTTCTGGAGGACGTCGACGATGTGGAACTTGTGCTCCGGGAAGACCTGGGCGAACCCGTCGGCGTCGTCGATGGCCTCGGCGGTCGCCGCGGACTCGACCCGGGTGACGTCACCCAGCCCTGCGGCATCGAGGATGTCCGTGCCCATGCCGAGCGTCCGGGCCGTCTCGCGGGCGATGGCCAGGGCATCACCGGTCACCATCTTCACGTCCACGCCCATCTGGAGGGCGGTGGCAATGGTCGCCTTGGCATCCTCCCGGGGTGGATCGAACAGTGGCAGCACTCCGACGAGGCTCCACGGACCGGTCCCGTCGGCCCGGGCCACACCCAACGAACGGAAGCCGCGTGCCGCGAACCCGTCGACCGCGGCGTCGACGTCGGACTGCACGTGCGACTCGTCGGCGCACAGCTCCAGGATCACCTGGGGTGCGCCCTTCGTCACCTTGAACGAGGACCCGTCGGGAGCGGTCACGGTGGCCTCGGTGCGCTTGCGCACCGCGTCGAACGGCTGGAACCCGGTCACCTGGTACTCGTCCAACGACTGATCGTCCGTCAGACCCCCGATGACCGCCAGATCGATGGCGTCGGCGTCATCGGCGCGTGAGGCCAGCGATGCGTCGAGGATCACCTGTGCAGGCGTCCGGGCGCCGACGGCGAAGGGATCGCCCAGGGTGAGCTCGTTCTGGGTGAGGGTTCCGGTCTTGTCGGTGCAGAGCACGTCCACCCCGGCCAGCTCCTCGATGGCCACCAGCCGGCTGACGATGGCCTTCTTGGAGGCGAGCACCCGGGCGCCGACCGCCATCGTGACCGACAGCACCGTCGGCATGGCCACCGGGATGGCGGCCACGGTCAGGACCAGGGCGAACTGCAGGGTGGTGAAGAAGGCGTCACCGCGGATGGTGGAGACGGCGATGATCACCGCGACCATGGCCACCGCCAGGATGATCAGGTAGGTGCCGATCCGGAGGACGGCCCGCTGGAAGTGGCTGACGGTCTGGGCCTCCTGGACGAGCTCGGCGGTCTGCCCGAAGTAGGTGTCCGCACCCGTGGCGTAGACGAGTGCGCCGATCTCGCCCTGGCGGATGATGGAGGCGGAGTACACCGCGTCGCCGGTCTTGCGGCTGGCCGGCAGCGATTCCCCGGTCAGGGCCGACTGATCCACGTCGATGGGGTCGCCGTCGAGGAGGCGTGCGTCCGCCGGAACGATGTCACCCAGCCGCAACCGGATGACATCCCCCGGCACCAGCTCGCGTGCGGGTGGGGTGACCCACTTGCCGTCCCGTCGGACGCGTGCCTTGATCGCCAGCTCGGCCTTGAGGGCGGCGATGGCCCGGCCCGCCTGGCGCTCCTCCCAGAATCCGATCCCGGCGTTGGCCAGGAGCAGCACGAAGATGATGAAGAAGTCGGGCCAGTGCTTCAGCACCCCCGAGAGGATCACCGCCGCCTCGATCATCCAGGGGATGGGCCCCCAGAAGTAGGTGAGGAACGTCAACAGGGGATTGGACCTGTTCTCCACGAGCTCGTTCGGACCGTACTGCGTCAGGCGCTGCTCCGCCTCGACCTGGGTGAGGCCGTCCGGGGACGAGCCCAGCCGGTTCTCGACCTCGGCGAGGGGAAGGGTCTTCAGGTCGTCGGCCGTACCGGCCTTCGAGCCGGGAGCCTCGTGCTCGGTGCCGTCGGACGCCATCGTGTCGTACTCCTGCGATTGCCGGATCACAGGCAGTCTGACCGGTCCGGGGGTGCCCCGGAGAATTCGGACCGGGGAGGCCTCGACGCCATCGGGACGGAGCCGCCCCCGCCCGAGGCCGCAGCGGTCGTCCCGGTCATCGATTCGAACGGGAGTGCCCGGACCGGCGTGCGGGGACCTACCGTTGGACGGCGGCAACATCCTCCCGGTGGGTCAGCGCGGCGCCCTCCGGTGCGGCGGGCCCCGACGGGCTCAACTCCGATCCACAGGGTCCTGCCGCGCACGGGCACCGCTCCCCGGCCGGGCGGCGACCTCGCCGAGGGGGACGAGGTGCCCGGCGGCACAGCGGAGTTCGACCGACACCGCGGTACCACAGCCGGTGTGCGAGAGCTCGACCGGTGGACCGTCCGGGGCCAACCACCGGTCCCCCCACTCCATCAGGGCCACGACGGCGACGACCAGCTCGCGCCCCATCTTCGTCAGTCGGTACCCGAGACGCTCCCGCTCGCCGAGCTCCTGGTAGGGCTGGCGCACGAACAGGCCGGCCTCCACCAGGTGGCGGAGCTCGGAGGCGACGACCGGCTCGCTGAGCCCGCTCCGGCGCACGAATTCGTCGAAACGGGTGCTCCCGTAGAACGCCTCCCGCAGCAGGAGGAGGTTGGACCGCTTGCCGATGACCCTGACGGCCCGGTCCATCGAACAGGCCGCAGCCGACCAGGAGTCCCGGTCGACCAGGCGCCCGTTCAGGGCAATGTGTTCCTGACTGTGGTCCATATGGCTTGCATTCTCCTAAGTCAGGTGACAGAGTAGCTCACTATGGAGATCCTAAGTCATCAGGAGCACCACGGGAAGCGCACGGCCCCGGTCCTCGCCGTGCTGTCCGCCGCGGCGTTCATGGCCGCACTCGACCTGTTCATCGTGAACGTGGCGTTCGCCAGCATCGGACGCGACTTCCACCAGTCGTCGTTCACGGACCTGAGCTGGATCCTGAACGGCTACGCCATCGTCTACGCCGCACTGCTGATCCCCCTCGGGAGGCTGGCCGACCGCTACGGCCGGAAGGCCGGATTCCTCCTCGGCCTCGGCGTCTTCACCGCCGCCAGTCTCGGGTGCGCACTCAGCCCATCGCTCTGGGTGCTCGTCGGGTTCCGCCTGCTCCAGGCCGTCGGAGCCGCCGCCCTCACCCCGACGAGCCTCGGGCTGCTGATCAACGCCTACCCCGCCGAGCGGCGCTCCGGCGCCGTCCGGATCTGGACCGCCGTCAGTGCGCTGGCCGCCGCCGCCGGACCGGTACTGGGTGGCTTGCTCGTCCAGTCGTCGTGGCGTCTGGTGTTCCTGGTCAACGTTCCGCTGGGCATCGTTGCGCTGGTGGCCGCCGTGGTGATCGTGCCCGACAGCAGGGACGAATCGGAAACCCTGCTCCCCGATCTCCTCGGCGCAGGGATCCTGGCGGTGGCGATCGGTTCCCTCTCCCTCGGCCTGGTCAAGGGCCCGAACTGGGGCTGGACGACCCCGGGGACGGCCGCCACGTTCGTCGCGGCCGCCGTGGGGGTGGTGGCGTTCTGGTCGCGGTCCCGGCACCAGCGCGCCCCGGTGATCGACCCCGCACTCCTGCGCGTGCGGTCGTTCGCATGGGCCAACGCCACGAGCCTGGCCTTCTCCGTGGCCTTCGCCGCCAATCTGCTCCTGGCCATCCTGTGGATGCAGGACGTCTGGCACTTCTCACCCGTCCAGACCGGGTTCGGCGTCGCCCCGGGTCCCCTGATGGTTCCGGGCTTCGCCATCCTCGGGGGAGTGTTCGCCAAGCGCGTGGGGGTGGGCACGGTCACGGCGGCCGGGTGCGTGCTGTTCGCGGCCGGCGTGGGGCTGAGCCAGCTGCTTCTGGGGGAGCCGCCGCACTACTTCACCGAGATGCTCCCGGCCCAGATCGTGGGTGGAATCGGCGTGGGCCTCGCGCTTCCGACGATCCTCTCGTCGGCCACGTCGGGCCTGCCGCCGGCCAAGGCGGCGACCGGGAGCGCGGTGGTGAACATGAGCCGCCAGATCGGGAGCGTGATCGGCGTGAGTGTCCTCATCGCGCTCCTCGGGTCACCGACCACCTACGACGCAGCCGCCTCGGCGTTCGAGCACGCTCGGCTGGCCTGCATCCTGGCGGCACTCATCGGCGCATGTACGGCGGTCGGCATGACGCAGCGGGTCGAACGGCCTCGAGAGCTGGCCGAGCTGGTGGCCGTCGACATGGGGAGCCGGTGACCTCCACCTCCTTCCGTGACGCAACTTCGGTGACGTGCACCGACGGCCGCACCTGGAGCTCGGAGATCCAGCCGGGATGGGACATCGCCGGCAATGCCAACGGCGGCTACCTCATGGCCATCGGTGCGCGGGCGCTCCTGGCGGTGACGGGGCGCACCGATCCGACGACGGTGACCGCACACTTCCTGGCTCCCGGTAAGCCCGGGCCCGTGGCCATCGCTCCCACGGTGATCCGTTCCGGACGGCGGTTCTCCACTGCGACAGGAACGCTCACCGGCGAGCGCGGTCCGGTCCTCGCCCTGCTGGGTACGTTCGGGAGCCTCCCGGAGCACCCTGACGCACTGTACGTGGACGGGGGGCCACCGGAGCTACCTCCGCCGGACGAGTGCATCGGCGTTCAGGCCACCGACACCTTTCCGCCGCCGTTCATGGGCAAGGTGGACCTCCGCATCAACCCGACCGATGCAGGCTTCCTGGGATCGTCCCGCTCCGGGATCCCGAGGATGACGGGTTGGTTCCGTCTCCTGCACGGCGAAGAGATCTCGGCGATGGCGCTGCTCTGCGCCCTCGACGCCTTCCCCCCGACCGTGTTCAACACCGACCTGCCCATCGCGTGGACCCCGACGCTCGAACTGACCGCGCACATCAGGGCGCGACCTTGCCCCGGCTGGCTCCGGGGCCGGTTCACGACGAGATTCGTCACCGGGGGGTACCTCGAAGCGGACGGCGAGCTCTGGGACGCCAGCGGCCGACTGGTGGCCCAGTCCCGACAGTTGGCCCTCGTCCCCCGTACCTAGGGAGCCGGGACCGGGCCGGCGGATCCCGCACCCGCCGGGGTGCGTCCGATCCGGGCGTCCGGTGCCGACTGCGTCGTCGGGTACCGTGACCCGGTGCCGAGCGACCGGGTGGGGACAGGATCCGCAGAGGGGCGTGGCGTCACCCTCGTGACCCTGTGCACCGGGAACGCCGCCCGTTCGGTGATGGCCGGCGCCATGCTCCGCCCGGGCCCGCTGCCCGTGGTGACGGCGGGCACCCACGTCATCGAGGGGCAGCCCATGAGCCGGCGCACCCGGGCCGCGCTCGAGGTGGTCGGGTTCTCGGCGGACGGCCACCGCAGCCACCAGATCACCGAGCAGGACATCGACGACTCGGTGCTGATCCTGGCCATGGCGGCCGAGCACGTGTCCTACATCCGTCGCAAGCATCCCGGGGCGGCCCACCGGACGGCGTCGATCAAGCGTCTGGTGCGGGACCTGCCGCCCGGTCCGCCGCCGCTCGGCGAACGGTTGGCCGCGCTGGGCCTGGCCGAGGTCGGGGTGGAGTCGTGGGAGGACGTGGAGGACCCGGCGGGCGGCGACGAGCCGGTGTACGTGTCGTGCGCCGAGGAGCTCGCCGACCTGTGCGCCCGGCTCCTGCCACTGCTCGCCTGAGCTCCGGCGCCGAGGCCGGCGACAGGACGGGACCGCACCGCGTGCCGGCGGGACGCCCTTGGTAGGTTCGCCCTGTGGACTCCGCTCCGACCGACCGGAACCCGCCGTCCACACCACCGCGTGGCGGCGGGCTACGGGGGTGGCTGGCCCGGAGGGATCCCGAGCTGCGGGCGACGAAACGATCGGTCCGGGCGGCCGTGCTGGTGCCTGCCGTCTTCGCCCTCGCCGTCTACGGGACGTCCGAGAAGCAGACCCCCCTCTTCGCGGTGTTCGGCTCGGTGTCGCTGCTGCTCTTCACGGACTTCGGCGGGCCGCTGCGGATCCGGGCCCGGTCGTACGCCGTGCTCTTCGTGGTGGGCACCCTCTTCATCGTGGTGGGCACCTGGTGGTCGACGGATCCGGTGGCCGCGGTCGGCTCGATGGCGGTCATCGGCTTCCTGGTCCTGTTCGCGGGGGTGGTCAGCCCGCAGGTGGTGGCCGCGTCGACCGCCTCCCTCCTTCTCTTCGTGCTCCCGGTGTCCGAGCGTGCCCCGGCCTCCGCCATCCCGGACCGGCTGCTGGGCTGGGTGCTGGCCGGTGCCCTGTGCATCCCGGCCGCGCTGTTCGTGTGGTCCGGTCGGTGGCACGACCCGCTGCGCCGAACGCTGGCTGCGGCGGCGCGTGCGGTGGCCGACCTGTCGGATGACGCCGCAGCCTCCGGTGGGGTGGCGGGTGACCGTGCCGCCGCGGTCCGGGCGCTCGCCACGCTGCGCGCCCAGTACGAGGCGACGCCCTACCGCCCTACCGGGGCCGGGCCGACCGATGTCGCGCTCACCAACCTGGTGTCGCGGCTCGAGTGGGTGGGCTCCCGCGCCCGGGCGGCCACGGCGTCGCCACCGCCGCCCGGTGAACGCGACCGGGTGACGTCCGTGCTGCGAGCCTCGTCCGAGGTGTTGGGAGCGGTCGCCGATCTGCTGGTGTCCCCCGACCCCGGGAGCGATCCCGGGGTCGGGGTCGCGCTGGGGGCCGCGGTCGACCGGCTGGTGGTGGTCCGTGGCGCGGCGACCGACGCGGTCCTGGCGTCGCTCCTGGCCGATGCCGGCTCCGGCGGCGCAGGGCGGGTGGACCCCACGGCCGACCCGACGGCGGCCCTGGGCGGGGTCGACCCCACCTTTCCGGTCCGGATGCTGGCGTTCGCTGTCGAGATGTTGGCGGAGGTGGCGCTGGACGCCCTCGGGCCGTCGCAGGACGCGGCCGGTGCGGTCGCCCGGGCCGGGGTGACGGTGCGCTCGTTCGCCCGGGTGGCGGCCGGCCACCTGACCCCGCGGTCGATCTGGTTCCGCAACAGCCTGCGGGGGGCGGTCGGGCTCGCCATCGCCGTCGTGATCGTGGAGGAGACCACGGTGGAGCACGGCTTCTGGGTGGTGCTCGGAACTCTGTCGGTGCTGCGTTCGAACGCGCTCGGCACGGGGGCCACTGCGGTGCGGGCCGTCCTCGGGACCGCCATCGGCTTCCTCGGTGGCTACGTGGTCCTCCTGGTCCTCGGGCCTCATGTGGTCGCGCTGTGGATCGTCCTGCCGGTCGCCGTCCTGGTGGCGGGCATCGCGCCGACCGCCATATCGTTCACCGCGGGTCAGGCCGGGTTCACCGTGCTGGTCGTCGTGGTGTTCAACATCATCGACCCCGTCGGTTCCCACATCGGACTCGTGCGCATCGAGGACGTCCTGATCGGCGCCGGGGTGAGCGTGGTCGTCGGCCTGCTCTTCTGGCCCCGGGGGGCGGCCGCCCAGCTGGCGCGTGCCCTGGGCGACGCCTACGCAACGTCTGCGGCGTGGCTGTCCGTCGCCGTGGACCGGGTGGCGCGGCCGGGGGGCGGGACCGGTCCGGGTGGGCCGGAGTGGACGCCGGAACACCAGGCGGCGGTGGCCTCGGCCCGACGCCTGGACGACGCCTACCGCCAGTACCTGGGGGAGCGGGGCGCCAAGCAGGTGCCGCTGCCGGTCGTCACCCGGCTCCTCACCGGGAACGCCCGGATCCGGCTGACCGCGCTGACGCTCGACGGCCTGCCCGACCTGACCGTGCCGGGCGGACCGCCGCCGCTGCCCGAAGTGGTGACGGCCCGGGCGACGGTGACCGCCGAGTGCACGGTCGTCGAGTCGTGGTTCGACCGGTTCGCGTCGTCGCTCGGTATGCGGAAGGCCTCGGTGGCGCAGCCCCCGCCGGTGGACGACCGGCTGGCCCCCGAACTGGTGGCGGCGTGGCAGGCGGTGTGCCGCGCCGGCCGGCGCGACGGCGTCATCGCCGTGCTCCGCCTGCTGTGGGTGGAGGAGCGCATGGCCGACCTCCGACTCCTCCAGTCGGAACTGTCCGGAACGTTGACCGCCGGGGGCTGATCGCCGGGGACCGATTGCGGGGGGCCGATGGCCGGGGTCGGCCGGCGGGTCGGCCGGCGGGTCGGCCGGCGGGTCGGCCTACCCTGGTGTTCGCAGGACCCGGCGCATGGCGATCCTCGGACCGAAGTCGTCGTTGCCGATCTCGCGTTCATGGGCGCGGATGGCCGCCAGCCCCGGCCCCAGGTCGGTCAACTCCTCGAACCCCAGGGTCCGGTAGAAGGGGGCGTTGAACGGCACGTCGCGGTAGGTGGTGAGGGTCAGTTCACCGTACCCGGAGGAGACCGCCCAGCCGATGGCGGTCTCCAGCAGCGCCCTCCCGATGCCCCGTCGTCCGAACTCGGGCAGAACCGACAGCTGGTCGACGTGGGCAGTGCCGTCGACGAGCTCGAGGCAGACGAACCCGACGGCCGGCTCCCCCACGGCGAACACCGCGGCTGCGGCCGGAAGGTGGTTCTCGGACTCGTCCTCGACGAACGGGCCGATCCCGTACTCCTCGAGGAGCCGGTCGGAGGCGGCCCAGATGCGGCGGAGGTGGTCGAACTCGGAGGGGTCGGCGGGCCGGACGGCCGCAGCCGGGCCGTCAGCGGGAGTCTGACGACCGTCGTTCAACGTCACTCCACCCGGGCGGGCGGTCGTCCGAGTGGGCCGTCGTCCGGGTGGGCCGTCGTCCGGGGGGGCTCAGCCACCGGAGGGCTTGGCCAGCTGGGGGTGCCGCCTGCTCAGGTCGGCGCACTCCTCGCACACCGATTCGGGAATGACCCCGAGCCGCATGAGCACTGCGAAGGCCTTGCACCCGAGGCAGAGCCCGAAGGCCGCCTCGAGGAGCGCCGCGCACGTCAGCAGGGCGAGCACCACCCAGGCGGCGGTGTCGAGGCCGAAGCCGAAGGCCAGGACCAGTGCCGTGGTCGAGAACACCACCCCGATGGCCTGGGCGAAGCGCTTGGGCGGACCGGGAACGGGCTTCGGAGGCCTCCCGATCCACGGGACGACCACCCGGGAGGCCAGCAGGGCCAGAGGGCTGAAGCGCGGCCCGGACAGCATGCGCGCCCAGAATCCGTAGGTCAGGGGGATGAGGATCCACGGCTGATCGAAAGCGATCGCCGCCACGCACATGATGACGACCCCGGTGGCCACCGCACGGCCGACATTGTCGTTGACGGGGTTGGGATAGGTGAACACGCCGATACCTTACCTGCTGAGTCGGGATTAGACCACGGCACCACGGTTGAGCGGGGGGACGTGCCGCTCATCCGCCCGGGCCTCGGCTCCGAATAGGGTCTGTGCTGATGGACCTGGAGCAGGCGAGCGACGCCAACCTCGTTGTCGCCGTGGCACGCTGGCACGAGCCGGCACTCGCCGAGGTCTACCGCCGCCACGGTGGGGCCGTCCACGCGCTGGCCCGGCGGATCCTCCGGTCCGACCCGCCCGCCGAAGAGGTCACCCAGGAGGTCTTCCTCGACCTGTGGCGGCGCCCGGAGAAGTTCGACGCCCAGCGGGGGACCCTCCGCTCGTTCCTGCTGGCCCGAACCCACGGCAAGTCGGTCGACGTGGTCCGGGCCGAGGAGTCGCGCCGCCGACGGGAGGAGCGCACGTCCCGCGAGACGGCCACCGCCGCCTACGACATCGAGCGCGAGGTGTGGGACATGGCTGTCGCCGAGCAAGTGAAGGAAGCGCTGGTCGCCCTACCCGACGAGTTGCGCCAGCCGATCGAGCTGGCCTACTTCGGCGGCCGGACCTACAAGGAGGTGGCCACGATGCTCGACGAGCCCGAGGGGACGGTCAAGAGCCGGATACGGTCGGGTCTCGGACGCCTGCGGGTCAACCTGATCGAACGGGGCGTCGAGCCGGCGGGGGCGGACCTGTGAGCACACCACCGCCATCGCTCAGCCACACCGAGATCGAGGAGCTCCTGGGCGCGTACGCCCTGGATGCGGTCGATCCGACGACGGCCGCCGTCATCGCTGAGCACCTGGAGGGGTGTGTCCGCTGTTCGGTCGAGGTGGGCCAGCACCACGAGGTGACCGGTCTCCTGGCGAACTCGGGGGGAGCCGCCCCCGCCGCGCTGTGGGGCGGGATCGCCGAGCAGCTGGGGGGCACCACCGACCAGTCGTGGGGTCGCCTGGCCGCCCGGCTCGACGCGCCCGGCGACGACCGTGGGGCCCCGTCGGCGACGGCTGAAGGTGACCGGGCCACGGTGGTGCCGATCAGCGCAGCCACCCGCGTCCGCAGCCGTCGGGTGTCGGCCGGCGCGGGACTGGTGGCCGCCGCCGCCGTCGTGGTGGCCCTGGTGCTGGGGCTCCAGGTCCATCATCTGCACGGCCAGGTCGACGCCCTGCAAGGTGCACCGCAGTTGTCCGCGACCGAGCGGGCGGCGCTCGCCTCGCCCTCGACCCGCAAGGTCCCGCTGGCGGCGACCGACGCCTCCGGGACGGGCAGCACCCCGGCGACCGTCGTGCTCACCGCGGCCGGGACCGGGTTCCTCGTCGACGACGCCGGCGACGGCCTGGCGCCGCTCCCCGACGACCGGACCTACCAGCTGTGGGGCGTCGTCGGCGGCCGGACCATCTCGCTGGGCCTGCTCGGGCCACGCCCGGGCATCGTGCCGTTCAGCGTGGCCGGCAGCGCCCCGGTGACCGAGTTCGCCATCACCGACGAGGTGGCGGGCGGGGTGGTGGCATCGGTGAACCATCCGATCGCCGTCGGCGCCGTGCGGGTCTGACCGCGCGGTCCCCACAGGACCTGGCGCGTTCGGCCTCCCGAGCCGGCCGACTCCGGCGGCGGACTCAGCCCAGGTTGCGGGCGAAGAGCGCGTGCAGGCGCTCCCAGTGCCGTTCGGCCGCGGGCTTGTCGTAGGCCTCGCCCCGGCCGGGGAAGGCGAACCCGTGGTGGACGCCGGGATAGCGCTCGACCCGGGCATTGGCGCCGATGTCGACCAGGTGCTGCTCGAGGTCGTCCACCATCTCCGGTGGCACCCACTGGTCGAACTCGGCACAGGCGAAGTAGAGCTCGGCCGTGGCCTGGTCGGCGCGTCCGGCGGAGGAATCCGGCCCGAAGAGGCGCACCCCGTAGAGGGATGCGGCGGCCCGGATCCGGTCGGGGTGGGCACAGGCCACAGCGAAGGAGAAGGGCCCGCTCATGCAGTAGCCCATGCAGCCGATCCGGGAGGCGTCGGCCGCAGGGTCGGCGTCCACGAGGTCGAACAGGGCCGCCGTGTCACTCAGCACCAGCTCATCGGTGAGCGACGCCATCAACGCGAACATGGCCTCACGGGTGTGGGCGGGGTCGCCGGAGAAGACCGAGAACTCCCGGGTGTCCCGGTAGTAGAGGTTGGGCAGGACCACGAAGTACCCGGCGGTGCCGAGCCGCCGGGCCATGTCGTGCAGCTCCTCGCGCTTGCCGGGTGCGTCCATGTAGAAGAGGACCACCGGTTGCGGCCCTCCCTCCTCGGGATGGGTCACGAAGGTGTTCATGGCGCCGTGCGGGGTGGGGATGTCCACCTCCCGGTCGATCACGGGTGCACCCCCTGGTCCCGGCGACCTAGATCCGGTGGACCTGTCGGAGCCCGGCCCACGCGAAGTCGGCGAGTTGGGCGGCCAGTCGGGCTGCTTCGGCGGCGCGGTCGACCTCCTCCACCGGTCCGCCGCTCCCGTCCGGTCCGGCCACCGGGTGGCGCTGGGACTCCAGCCAGTGACGGCTGGCCCCTTCGGCCATGCCGACCACGGCGTGGGCGAGCAGGAGCCGGTGGGCCGGATCCAGGCCAGCATCGATGAGCGGGTCGATGGCCTCGGCGATGGTGGCCTCGACCCGGTGGAGGGCGGCGCCCAGCTCCGGGTCGTCCGGGGCGTCGCGGCCGTAGAGGAGCCGGAAGGCGTCCTCGTTGTCGACCATCAGCTCGAAGTAGCCGGCGAATCCCAGCTCGACCTGCCGGCGTGGACCCTCGGCCGCCGAAGTCGCCTGCACGATCCGGTCGATCATCTCGTCCGAGAACACGTCGAGCAGTTCGAGGTAGAGCGCCCGTTTCGAGTCGAAGTGCTGGTAGACGAGGGGCTTGGTGACGCCCGCCGCCTCGGCGATGTCGTCCATGGTGGTGGCGGCGTAGCCGTGCTCGGCGAAGAGGGCCAGCGCCACGTCGAACAGCTGGCGCCGCCGGGCGTCGGCGGTGAGCCGGCGGGGCCCGTGCCCACCGGACGGGGCGGCGGGCTCCCCGCGACGGGTGGTGGCGGTGGACGACATGGCGGTCATGGTAGCCCCGGGGGGAGAAACCGACCGTCTCCCCGTCGACCGGATCGCCACCCGGTTCGCCGGTGTGCTCAGCGGTCGGGCAGCACGGCGGCGATCCGCCCGGGTAGCCCGTCGAGGGAAAAATGCGCCCTGGCCACAGCCAGGTTCCGCTCGAGGAGCCCGTCGTCGGGACGGTCCAGCCAGGCGTCGAGGCGTCCGATGTCGTCGAGGCCGAACCAGTCGAAGCCGAACGAGGCCAGTTCCCGGGCGACCGGATAGGGGCCGATGACCAGCGGACGCCGGTGGGTCACCGATTCCAGACTCGGGTTCCCGAAGCCCTCCCAGGTCGACGGCAGCGCCACCACGTCGCAGGCCAGGTAGCAGTCATCGATCCCGACGGCGGGACCGGGCATGCCGAGGACCACCGGGCACGGCGCTCCCGCCACCAGGCGCCGGAGTTCAGCGTCGTAGCCGTCCTCGGCCGGGCCGAGCAACCAGAAGGTGGCGCCCAGCTGCGCGGCCGCGGCCAGGCCGCCGGCGACGTTCTTCCTGGCCAGGGCCCGGGTCGGTTGCAGGACCAGGCGGTCGTGGGGCCCCACTCCGAGCACGTCCCGCGCGGACCGGGCCGGGTCCGTCCGCGACCCGGACCCTCCGTGACCGGTGCCCGGTCCCACGGGGGGCACCTCGAACGAGTTGTAGACGGTCGTCGCTCGGATCCCGCGTTCGGCCAACTGGCGGCGGCTCAGCTCGTTGATGGTGACATGGCGCCAGCAGGGATCGTCGGGCGGGGCCGGGTGGTCGACGAACCGGGGGCGCTGCCAGGGGAGATCGTGGTGGTGGAGGACGGCGGGCCGATCGGCGAGGACGGCTCCGACGACCGCGGCCGCCGCAGGGTTCAGAGGAAGGGAGCAGAGGTTCTCGACGACGACAAGGTCCGCCACGGCCAGGGCGCGCTCCACCTCGGGCGCCGTGGGCCCCTCGGGAGCGTCGATCGCCAATCCGGGGACGGTCACGTCCACCGGGCCCGATCCGGCCACCGTGTAGGTCGCGAACCCGAGCACCCCGAGGGCGTCGCGCCACTTGGCGGCCTCGACGGCCACGCCGTCGGTGCCGCCGAGGCGGAAGGAGAGCAGGGCGGCGGTCGGGATGGCGTCACCGTAGCGGGGGAGGAGGCACCGCCCGCCCGCGGGACGGCCCGTGGGATCGGGGGGCGGCCGCCGGTGCGACCGCCGTGTCCCGGGCGGAGTACCGTCGGGGCGTGTCCGACATCGAGCCTTCCCACGCACCGCTGCCGACCACCGACGACCTGCTCGCCGAGCGCGACGGCCCGGTCCTCACCCTGACCATCAACCGCCCCGAGCGGCGCAACGCCATGACCTGGGACGTCATCGCCGGACTGCGCCGCGAGCTGGCCCGGGCCAAGGACGACCCGCAGGTGCGCGTCGTGGTGCTCGCCGGCGCCGGCGACAAGGCGTTCTGCGCCGGTGCCGACCTGTCGGGCATGGTCCCGGAGAACCCCGGGGGGACGTCCGACGAGTACCTCGACCACCACCTGGCACGCGGCTGGCTGGCCGAACTGTTCGAGGAGATGTGGACGCTCGGCAAGCCCACCATCGCCCGGGTGCAGGGCTGGGCCATGGCCGGCGGCTTCGGCCTGGCCCTGGCCTGCGACATGGTCCTGGCGTCCGAGGACGCACGGTTCGGGGCCCCCGAGCTCAACGTCGGGCTCTGGCCGTACATGGTCACGATCCCGCTCCTGCGGTCGATGCCGCCCAAGAAGGCGCTCGAGCTGATGCTCACCAGCCGGGTCGTGGGGGCCGAGGAGGCGGACCGCATCGGATTCGTCACCCGGGTCGTTCCCCGCGACGAACTGGACGCGGCGGTGGCCGATCTGGCCGCCGTGCTGGCCTCCAAGCCCCCCGGGGTGACGAAGCTGGGACGCGATTCGTTCTACGCTGTGATCGATTCAGCGGCCACCGAGGCCCTGCCCTACCTCCACGCGATGCTGACCGTCACCAGCCAGACCGCGGAGGCGAGGGAGGGGATCACCGCCTTCGCGGAGAAGCGCCCACCGTCCTGGCAGGTGACGTCGGCGGACGGCGGCACGGGCTGACACCATCGGACGCGGCGCACGTCGGCCGCACGGCAGACACCACACACACCGGATCGACGAGGAGTACCGACAGCATGACGAAGCGAGCACTGATCACCGGAGTAACCGGGCAGGACGGCTCCTACCTGGCCGAGCTCCTGCTGGACGAAGGCTACGAGGTCAGTGGGATGGTCCGGCGCTCGAGCACGATCAATTTCGAGCGGATCGCCCACATCCAGGACCGGATCAACCTGGTGGCCGGCGACCTCCTCGACGAGGTGTCGATGATCAACATCCTGAAGGAGATCCGGCCGCAGGAGGTCTACAACCTGGCGGCCCAGTCCTTCGTCCAGACATCGTGGAACCAGCCGGTCCTCACCGGGGAGACCACTGCCCTCGGGGTGACCCGCGTCCTCGACGCCGTGCGCACGGTGGACCCCGAGATCCGCTTCTACCAGGCCAGCTCGTCGGAGATGTTCGGGAAGGTGCAGGAGGTCCCCCAGGTGGAGACCACGCCCTTCTACCCCCGGAGCCCCTACGGGGTGGCCAAGGTCTACGGACACTGGATCACCGTGAACTACCGGGAGAGCTACGACCTCCACGCCTCGTCCGGCATCCTCTTCAACCACGAGTCCCCCCGCCGGGGCCTCGAATTCGTGACCCGGAAGGTGACCCACGGTGTCGCCCGCATCGCCGCCGGCATCGACCAGACCCTGGCGCTCGGAAACCTCGACGCCGAGCGGGACTGGGGGTTCGCCCACGACTACGTGCGGGCGATGTGGCTGATGCTGCAGCAGGACCAGCCCGACGACTACGTGGTCGCCACCGGGGAGACCCATTCGGTCAAGGAGCTGGTCGAGCTGTCGTTCGCGGCCGCCGACCTGGACTGGGAGAAGCACGTCGTGATCGATGAGCGCTTCCTGCGTCCGGCCGAGGTCGACCTCCTCATCGGTGACCCCGGCAAAGCCGAGAAGGTGCTCGGTTGGACCCGCGAGGTCGACTTCCCCCAGCTGGTCCAGATGATGGTCGAGGCCGATCTGGCCCTGGTGAAGAGCCAGCAGGCCTAGCCGTTGGCCGTGGCCGGACTGGCGGCGATCCACGCCGACCCGCTCGGCCTCCTGGTCGCCTTCGGCGCCGGGATGCTCTCGTTCCTGTCGCCGTGCGTGCTGCCGCTCGTGCCGGCGTACCTGTCGATGGTCTCGGGGCTCACCGCCGCCGAACTGGGCGAGCTCGCCCCTGCGCCCGGGCGTCGCCCCGAGCGGGTGGACACGCCGGTCGTCGAGCCGGTGGGCGCACGGGGAGCCGTCCCGTCCCCGGCGGAGGAGACCGACCCGGGGCCGACGCCGTCCGCGGTGATCGACCCCGAGGAGCTCCGGCGCCACCGGAGCCGGCTCCTGCGGGGGATCCTCGCCTTCATCGCCGGGTTCACGGTGGTCTTCACCATCCTCGGCGCCTCGGCCTCGTCGGTGGGGCGCCTCTTCCTGACCCACCAGCACGCACTCGAGCGGGTCTCGGGCATCCTGATCGTCCTGTTCGGCGCCGTGCTCGTCGCCATGGCGGCCGGGGTGACCCTGCCCATGGCGCTGTCGGGCGAGCGCCGCTTCCTGGTCCGGCCGTCCACCCTGGGCGCCTGGGCCCCGCCGGTCATGGGGATGGCCTTCGCCTTCGCCTGGACGCCCTGCATCGGGCCCGTCCTGGGGAGTGTGCTCGCCCTGGCCGCCGGCACCGGGGGCTCCGCCTCCGGTGGGATCGCCCTGCTCCTGGCCTACTCCCTCGGATTGGGCGTCCCCTTCCTGCTCAGCGGCCTGGCCTTCGGACGGATGACCGACCTCCTGGCCCGGGTCCGGGGCCGGTTGCGCATCGTCGACCTGGTCGGCGGGATCATCCTGGTGGCCTTCGGGGTGCTCCTCCTGACCGGCAACGTCGACATCGTGTCGGCGCACATCTCGAACTGGCTCCGTGACCTGCACCTGAACCGCCTGTCGACGAGCTGAGCGCCCGGAGGCCCGGCCCCCGGGTTGCGGCACGGTGGGACCGGGGCCCCGTCTGGCTCCGGCCCGTCCGCCCCCGTAGCATTGTCCGAAGCCCATGGCCCCCGTAGCTCCTTCCCCCTCTGCAGTCTCCCTCCGTGACGCGGTCGCGCTCTCGGGTCGGTTCCCCCTGCTCGCCGGAGTCGACCTCGAGGTGGCCGTGGGGGAGACCGTCCTGGTCGAAGGGCCCAACGGCGCCGGCAAGACCAGCTTGCTGCGGGTGTGCGCCGGCCTCGTCCCGCTGGCCTCGGGGTCCCTTGCCGTCCTGGGGCTCGATCCGGTGCGGCATCGGACCGCGGTGCGCCGCCGGGTGGGGCTGCTGTCGCACGCCTCCCACCTCTACGACGACCTCACCGTCCGCGAGAACATCCGGTTCGGTGTCCGGGCGGCTGCCGGCGACCCGGCCCGCATCGATCCGGCCTGTGAGCGCTGGGGACTTACGGGCCGCCTGGCCCGCACCCCCGCCGCCAAGCTCTCGGCCGGGCAGCGTCGACGGGTCGCCCTCGCCGTGCTCACCGCCCGTTGGCCCGAGGTGTGGCTCCTCGACGAGCCCCACGCCGGGCTCGACATCGTCGCCCGGGGGCTCCTCGACGAGGCCGTCGCCGAGGCGTCCGCGGCCGGGGTCACCATCCTGATCGCCAGTCACGAACCGGGGGCGGCCGAGGCGCTCGCCCACCGGGCCGTGACCGTGACCGGCGGCCGGGTGACGGCCGAACGGACACTTCGTCCGTCGGAGTCGGCCGCCGGGGCGGACGGGCCCGTTGCGGACGGCCCCGACCAGGCCGGGACGACGGACGGGGCCGGCCCGTCGGTCGAGCCCGACGAGCGACCCACGGGAGCGGTGCCCGGGGGCGCAGACGCGAGCGGGTGGGTGGCCCATGTGGCGTGACGCCGCCCTGGTGGCCGGAAAGGACCTGCGCATCGAGGCCCGCTCGCGAGTGGCGCTCACCCAGGTGGCCCCCTTCGGCGTCGTGGCCCTGGCCCTCTTCGCCTTCGCCCTCGGCCCGGACCGCACGACCATGGCCAAGGGAGCGCCCGGACTGTTCTGGGTCGCCGTCCTGTTCTGCACCGTTCTCGCCGTCCAGCGCAGCGTGTCGGTGGAGTCGGCCGACGGGGCCCGGGACGGTCTCCGGCTGACCGGCATCGACCCGGCCGGCCTGTTCCTGGGGAAGGCCGCCGCCGTCGGCGCCCAGCTGATCGCCCTGGAGGCCGTGCTCACCCTCGGTGTGGTCCTGCTCTACGGGGCCCGGATCCAGGTCCCGTGGATGATCGTCGTCTCCTGCGTCCTGGGCACCCTCGGCCTGGCCGTCACCGGCACGCTGTACGGCGCCCTGTCCGCGGGACTGCGGGTGCGCGAGACGTTGCTCCCCCTCCTCCTCCTGCCCATCGTCGCACCCGTGCTCCTGGCCGGGACCCGGATCTGGCAGGCGGCCATGACCGGGGGGACGCCGTCGGACGGAACCCAGTGGTTGCGATTGCTGGTGCTGTTCGACGCGGTGTACCTGGCTGTCGGCGTGGTCCTGTTCGGTCCTATCCAGGAGACAGCGTGAGTACCCCTTCGACGGCCGACGCACCCACCCATCCACCGGAGCCCGCCGCGACGAACACCGGTGTGACCCCGCCTCCGGCGCAGTCGGCCCGGTCCCGGACCACGGAACGTGTGATCGGCGTCCTCGCCCTGGTGGGGACGGTGTGCACCGTCTGGCTCGGACTGTGGGTGACGCCGCCGGACCGCACCCAGGGCGACCTGGTGCGCCTGGTCTACATCCACCCGGGGGTCGCCTGGGTGGCCCTGTACCTCGCCTTCGGCCTGGCCGCCGTCTCCAGCGTGCTGTACCTGTGGCCCCGGACCCGCTCGCTGTTCTGGGACCGGCTGGCCGCCGCCGCGGTGGAGGTGGGGGTGGTGTTCAACATCTGCACGCTGGTGTCGGGCTCGATCTGGGGCAAGCCGACGTGGGGCGTGTGGTGGGCATGGGACGCCCGCCTGACCCTGACGGCGGTCCTGCTCGTCCTGTTCCTCGGCTACCTCGCGCTGCGTCGGATCCCGGCCGAGCCCGAGGTCCGTGCCCGGAGGAGCGCGTTCGTCGCCCTGTTCGCCGTCATCGACGTCCCGCTCGTCCACTTCTCGGTCAACTGGTGGAACACGCTCCACCAGGGGGCCACGGTGCTGAATCCCGGACTCACCCTCAAGATCCACGGCTCGATGGCCTGGACCCTCCTGCTCGGGTTCGCGGCCCTGACCCTGGTCTTCGTGTGGATGCTCCTGGTGCGGTACCGGATCGGCGTGCTCGAGGACTGGCTGGACGCCAACGAGCTCGGAGCGGCACTGGCCGAGCGGCAGGCCGAGGGGGCAGATCGCGCCGGCGGGCCCCTCGCCGGCGGCCATCCGGGCGACGGTGCCCCCACCGAGCGGGTGGGGGTGGCCTGATGCGCTATGTCATCGCCGGCTACGTGGTCATCCTCACGCTGCTCTTCCTGTACTCCGTCCAGCTCGTCTGGCGGCGACGCCGCCTGAACCGGACCGTGGCCCGTGCCGTGTCGGCCGGCCGGTCCGCAGTGGCGGCACCGTCCGATACCGGGCGGGCGGCATGACGACCGCGCCCACCGCCCCGTCCGGGGCCGCACCCCGGGACCCGGCCGCCGGGCCGCCTCCCGCGGGTCGTGCCCCGGTCACCGTCACCCGGCCGCGCCACACCGTCCGCTACGTGGTGGTCGGCATCGTCCTGGTCGGCGCCCTGGTCTTCCTGCTGGCCAAGGGTCTCGGCAGCGCGCTCGACTTCTACCTGCCGGCCGACCAGGCCGTCGCCCAGAAGGCGCAGCTGGGGGACAAGACGTTCAATCTGGAAGGCGTCGTGGCACCCGGGTCGATCCACTCCACCGCCTCGGGTGTCGACTTCGTCGTCACCTCGGGGTCGACCCGGGTCTCGGTGCACAACACCGGGAGCCCGCCCCAGCTCTTCCAGCCGGACATCCCGGTCATCGCCGTGGGCCACTTCGCGGGCGACCTGTTCGCCTCCAACCAGATCCTGGTGAAGCACTCGTCGACCTACATCGCCCAGCACCCGGCACGGGTGACCGCCCCCGACGGGAGCAAGCAGTGACGGCCGCGGTGCGGGGCACGGGCCCTGACCACCGGTGAACGGCACCCTCGGCCACACCGGCGTGCTGCTCGGCTTTGCCGCCGCCGTCGTCGGGATCGTCGTCCTGGCCGTCGGCCTGGCGCGGGGCCGGACGTCGGGGCCGCGCGCCGGACGGGTCTACGCGCCGCTGATCCTGCTCGGCGGCGTGGTGGCGGTGGTGGCCATGCAGCGGGCCCTGGTCACCCACGACTTCTCGCTCACCTACGTGGCCGACAACAACAGTCGTTCGACCCCGCTGCTCTACTCGATCACCGGCATGTGGTCGGCCCTGGCCGGGTCGATCCTGCTGTGGGGCGTCATCCTCGGCGGGTACGCCACGGCCATGGTGTGGCGGTTCCGGTCGCGGGCGGACGACCAGCTGGTGGCCTGGGCCACCCTGGTGATGTACGCGGTGGCCGCCTTCTTCTTCGGGCTCATGCTCGGTCCGGCCGACCCGTTCACCCACGTCAGCGGGGCCGTTCCGACCGACGGTCTCGGACCCAACGTGCTCCTCCAGGACAACCCGCTCGTCCTCTTCCACCCGCCCATGCTCTACCTGGGGCTGGTCGGCTTCACCCTGCCCTTCGCCTTCGCCGTCGCCTCACTGGTGACCGGCCGGGTCGACGAGGACTGGCAGGGGGAGACCCGCCGGTGGACGCTGTTCGCCTGGACGTTCCTGACCATCGGGATCGTCCTGGGTGCGTGGTGGTCCTACCAGGTCCTCGGCTGGGGAGGGTTCTGGGCGTGGGACCCGGTGGAGAACGCCTCGTTGCTGCCGTGGCTCGTGGGCACCGCGTACCTGCACTCGGTCATGGTGCAGCAGCGGCGGGGCCTGCTGCGGGTGTGGAACCTGTCGCTGGTGATCGCCACGTTCAGTCTCACGATCCTCGGCACGTTCCTGACCCGGTCGGGTGTCCTCCAGTCGGTGCACTCGTTTTCGACATCGGTCATCGGACCGCTCCTCCTCGCCTTCTTCGGCCTGGTGCTGGCCGTCGGGGTCGGCCTCATCGCATGGCGGGGCGACCGGCTCCGGTCGCCGGGGGGCATCGACTCGCCGATGAGCCGAGAAGGGGCGTTCCTGGCCAACAACCTGCTGTTCGTCCTGTTCACCTTCGTGGTGCTGCTCGGGACGGTGTTCCCGCTGCTGTACGAGGCGCTCAACAGCGGGGCCCAGGTGTCGGTGGGCGCCCCGTACTTCAACCGGCTGGTCATCCCGTTGGGGCTGGGACTGCTCTTCCTCATGGCCGTGGCACCGGCGCTGCCGTGGCGGAAGTCGTCGGCCGAGGTGATGCGCCACCGGCTGGCCGTCCCCGCCGCGCTCGGTGTCGTCGTGGTCGTCGCCTGTGTCCTCGGGGGGATCCACGGCATCGAGCCCCTGCTCGCCTTCGGCCTCGGCGCGTTCGCTGCGGCGTCGGCGGGCCGGGCGCTGGTGCTGTCGGTCCGGGGGGCGTGGCGCACGGCCCGGGCGGCCGGACAGCCGCCGGCCCGGGCGGCCCTGGCCGGTTGGCGCGGGCTGGTGGGCCGGGCCAACGGCGGCATGGTGGTCCACATCGGCATCGTTGTCATCGCCGTCGGACTGGCCGGTGCGACGGCGTTCGGCCACCGGGGCACCGTGGTGCTCGTGCAGGGCCGTTCGGCCACCTTCGCCGGGCACACGGTCGAGTTCGTGGGCACCGGCACCGTGGAGACCCCGTCCCACGTCAGCAGGCAGGCGTTGCTGCGCGTCGACGGTGGCGCCGTCTTCACCCCCGCCATCAGCCAGTTCGGCACCGGCACCCAGGCCGTGGGCACTCCCGCCATCGACTCGAGCGTCACCGCGGACGTCTACCTGACGATCAACTCGATCCCCGACAGGGGCGGGGCGTGGACGTTCGGCGTGGTGGTCCAGCCGCTGGTCATGTGGCTGTGGATCGGGGGCGGACTGGTGGTCGTGGGCTCGATCCTGTCCGCCGTGCCGGGACGCAGGCGGCGCCCGACCGACCCGGTGTCCACGCCGGTGGGCGGGACCGCGGCGGGCGACCCGGCACCGGACGGGCACGACCCGCGTCCGGGCGACCGGGAGGCGATCGACGGCGGATGGGAGGCGATCGACGGCGGGCGCGAGCCGGTGGGCGCGGGTGACGCGTCGTGACCTCCCCGACGTCCGCACCGGGGACCTCGCCCGAGGTCGGGACGACGTCCGGTGGCTCGCCCGTACCGCCGACGGGTGAGGTCCCGGCTCCCGGGGCGGGCACAGGACCCGATCCTGGCCCGGCTCCGGAGCCGGCGCCCCGCCACACCGCCCGGTGGATCGGGCTCGGCGTCCTGGTCGTCGCGGCCGGGCTCATCGCCGTGCTCGCCACCCGACCCCCGGCCG